>Ga0164243_10002724_pt1 | contig 28920 bp, 27 predicted proteins | sample OricompcompostOP_FD_108781 | JGI IMG/M metagenome (GOLD analysis project Ga0164243, IMG submission 108781) | Organic Plus compost microbial communities from Emeryville, California, USA - Original compost - Organic plus compost (OP) | ecosystem: Engineered > Solid waste > Mixed feedstock >... | reverse complement strand
TGGCCGATCTGGTGGGTCCGGGCGAAGGCCTGCCACGGATCCTCCTGGGTCGCCTTCAGCGACAGCGAGACCCGCTCGCGGTCCATCTCAACCGAGAGCACCTCGACGGTGACCTCCTGGCCGACCTCGACAACCTCGGAGGGGTGATCGATGTGCTTCCAGGACAGCTCCGAGACGTGCACCAGGCCGTCCACACCGCCGAGATCGACGAACGCGCCGAAGTTGACGATGGAGGACACGACACCCTTGCGGATCTGACCCTTCTGCAGCTGGGTGAGGAAGTTCTGGCGAACCTCGGACTGGGTCTGCTCCAGCCATGCCCGGCGGGACAGCACCACGTTGTTGCGGTTCTTGTCCAGCTCGATGATCTTGGCCTCGAGCTCCTGGCCGACGTACGGCTGCAGGTCCCGGACCCGGCGCATCTCGACCAGGGAGGCCGGCAGGAAGCCGCGCAGCCCGATGTCGATGATCAGACCGCCCTTGACGACCTCGATCACCTGACCGGTGACGACACCGTCCTCTTCCTTGATCTTCTCGATGGTGCCCCAGGCGCGCTCGTACTGAGCCCGCTTCTTGGAGAGGATCAGGCGGCCTTCCTTGTCCTCTTTCTGCTGGACCAGGGCCTCGACCTCATCGCCGACGCTGACCACCTGATGGGGGTCGACATCGTGCTTGATGGAGAGTTCCTTGGAAGGAATCACGCCTTCGGTCTTGTAACCGATGTCGAGCAGGACCTCGTCCCGGTCGACTTTCACAACGGTTCCGGTGACGATGTCACCGTCGTTGAAGTACTTGATGGTCTTGTCGACCGCTTCGAGAAACGCTTCCGGCGACTCGAAGTCGTCGACGGCGACCTGTGGGGCTGCCTCAAGGGAGGACGTCATGTAGTAGGGCTCCGATAGTGGATGTAGTGAGTTGTACGGTGTTGCTGCAACCGGCTTCCCGACCCGCGACTGGTGCGGATCGGAGCGAGGCCTCCTCGGTCCGAGGTCTGCGCAGACCACAGCGACGTTACAGCCTAACGTTGCGCCGTGAAGGCGGTCAATTCCGCTCAGCGCTGATCAGGCTGCTTCAGGTTCAACCCCGACCCGCCGCGCAGCATTCCCCAACCCGCGAGGGTCATAAAATACCGGATTTCGGCGGTGTGTCGCGCCGCGATCCGCTGCGCCGGCGCCCCGCGGTCGGCCGGCGCGGGCACACCTTGGCACAATCGGAAGCGTGGCTTCGTACAACCTGACCGATGATTCGGGCGCCGAACTGACCGATGTCGGCCCGAACATCCTGTTGGCCCGACTGCAGGAGTGCACGGAGTACGTCCGGTTGCGCCGCGACGACTGGCCGAACCGGTCTGCCCTGGCCCGTCGCAAGGACTCCGGCTGGCAGATCGAGTTGACCGACGGCGCCGTGACCCGGATCGCCACCGTGCCGGTCACCGATGCGGCCCTGGACACCCTGCGGTCCTGGGCCGAGGAGGACGACTGGTGGCAGGAGGCGTTCAGCTGGGACCTGGTGACCCGGTAGCCGGCCTCCCGGCGGGCCGCTCAGTTCAGGTCGTTGGCCAGCCGTACGGCCTGTGCGCGGTCGCGCAGGTCCAGCTTGCTGAACAGATTGTTGATGTGGGTCTTGACCGTTGCCGTACTGACGAAGAGCCGATCGGCGATCTCGGCATTGTTGAGACCCTCGCCGATCAGGGTGAGCACCTCGCGTTCCCGCGGGGTGAGTTCGGACAACGCCGGCGCAGCCGAATCTGACGGCGCCGCGTGCTGCAGACCGGACACCAGCCGGGCCGACACCTGCCGGTCGAACGTCGCCTGACCGCGGGCCACGGAGCGGATCGCCGCGGCGATGTCCTCCCGGGACGCGTCCTTGGTCAGGTAGCCGCGGGCACCGGCCCGCAACGCCGCGGCGATCGACGCGTCGTCGTCGAAGGTGGTGAGCACCAGGACGCCGGTGTCGGGATGCTCGGTCATGATCCGGGTCGTGGCAGCCACCCCGTCCATCACCGGCATCCGCAGATCCATCAGTACGACGTCGGGCTGGGTGGAGTCGACCAGTTCACACGCCTCGTGGCCGTTGCGTGCCGATCCGGCCACCCGGATGCCGTCCAGCAACGACAACACGGTCACCAACCCGTCGCGGACGATGTCCTGGTCGTCGACGACGATCACGGTGACCTCCGTGGTGACACTGTGCGAGCTGTCTGTGGTCACGCCGGATGCACCTCCTTCTGCTGCCACTGAGCCGTCACCACCCACCGGCCTCCCTCGACACCGGCTCGGAATTCGCCGCCGACCTCGGCCATCCGCCGCTGCAGGCCGTCCAACCCGTATCCCCCGCCGCTGTGCACCAGTTCGCTCGTCGGACGCTGCCGGTCGGTGATCTGGCTGATCACCTCCAGGCGTACCGCCGGCGGGTCGAAGATCAACGACGCCGCTGCCCGGCCACCCGCGGCGTGTTTGTTGATGTTGGTGATCGCCTCCCGAGCGACGGCAGCGAACGCCTGGGCGGCGGGGTACGGGATCGGGTACGGATCCCCGACGATATCCAGCGCCAGCCCCAACTGCATGCCCACCGGTCCGTTGATCACAGCGGCCACGTCGTCGGCGACCTCGGCGGTCTCGGGCTGCTCACCGGCCCGAAGCTCCCGTACGGCAGCTCGCGCGTCCCGCAGGCCCTCGACCGCGAGGCGCCGCGACGATCGGAGCCGGTCGGCCACCTGGTCACGGTCGCCGCCGGCATTCAGAAGCGCCTCGGCCGCGTCCAACTGGACGACGAGGCCGCCCAACGCATGGGCCAGCAGGTCGTGCAGGTCCCGGGCGATCCGGTTGCGTTCCTCCAGAGCGGCCGCCCGCGCGGTTTCGCTGCGGGTCCGATCGGTCTGCTCGATCAGTTGGAGGCTGCGTCGCTCGAGTTCCCGGCTGCGCTGCACGAGTTCGGTCTGCTGTTGTCTGCGGATCTCCGCCTGGCGCCGGGTGATACCGAGCAGCAGCAGGCCGACCACCGCGACGGAGTTCCAGAGCAGCGTCTCGGTGGCAGGTTCCTGACGCACCTGGAGCGCGACCAGCAGCACCGCACCGACGCCCCAGCCTGATGCGGCCAGCAGATACGGCGATTGCGGCCGGCCGATCACGACCACACACCCCATGCCGAACAGGAACCACCCGGTGAAGTTGGTCGAGGCCGACACGAGGGCGCCGATGACACAGAGCGCGGCGGCCAGCAGATAGGACCACCGCGGTGCGGACTCGGTCCACGGTGCGAGCACCAGGCCGAACAGCCCGAGAACGCCGATCACTGCGAGGACCGTTTCGACCGGAGAATGATTGAAGGCCCCCAGAGTCACCGAATACCAGGTGGCGGCGACCGTCATCAGCAGCCGCAACAGCACACCGCCGGTGTTGCCGCTGCTGGTCAGCCGCTGGACGATCGCCGCCCGCCCGTGTGGGGCCTGATGCACAAGGTGATCCTACGAACCGATCATCGTGTCGATCCGACGGTCGGCGCCGGACAGTTCATGCCGGCTGATCCGTTCCCGGACGACCAGGACCTGCACGCCCTTGACGACTGCGACGACGAAGAGGATGACTGCGGTGTTCGACGCCAGCGATGCACCGAGGACACCGCCGAGGACTGCCATGCCGACGCGCAGGGCGATGAAGCCCAGCCAGACGCCGAGCCCGGCCGGCCGGAGCCGGGTCTGGGTACTGCCGTTGACGGTCGCGACCTCACTCAACCTGCCCATCAGCCAACCCCCGAGCACCGCCACGCACAGCTCGACCCCGACCAGCGCAACGTCGATCGTCGAGAGCTTGCCCAGCAACGCGCTGTTCCAGGTGCTGGCTGCCTCGAGGACGCCGATCGCGCCCAGGACCAGCGGCATCTTCATCTGCCGGCCGGGCTGTTGCCAACGCATCTGCCGGACCGAGATGAAGACCAGCATGCCTAGGCCGAGCAGGATGGTCAGGACTGATTGGGTTGACATCTGACAGACCTCCGGGTCCGTTTTGTGAAGAGTTCGGTGATGTCATCCAGTCTTCGGGAGTCGGCGTTTCCGGCCCACCAACCCAGGGTGGACGTTCGGGTGGAGACTTCGGGTGGACGGTACGGGCGGCGTGGAACGGACGGCGTGGGACGGACGGCGTGGACCCGGGTCGTCGCCAGGCGGTGGCGCTCAGGCCTTGCGCGCTCGATAGGCGGCGACGTTGACCCGGGCCTGGCACTGGGTCGAGCAGAACCGGCGCGACCGATTCCTGGACTCGTCGAAGAAGAGGTGTTGACAGGTCTCGTCCGCGCACCGGCGGCAGCGGTCGGTCTCGCCGGTCCGGACCAGATCCACGAACGCCATCGCCGTCTCCACGGCGATCCGGGCAGCCAGCGGTTGGTCGGGAGCGACGGCGTGCAGATGCCAGTCGGAACCGTCGTGTCGTACCAACTGCGGCGCGGTCCCGCGGTCGGCCAGGATCGCATTGGCCAGATCCGCGGCCCGGTCCCGGTCGGCATCCCAGAGCATGATCAACTGGCCGCGCAGCGCGGCGACCGCCCGTGCTTCCGCAGTGTCGTGGTCGCGGCGTCCCGAGTACGGCCACGGGTCCAACAGCATGTCGAGTTCGGTTGCGGTGTCCAGCAGTTGCCCGGCCAAGGCGGTGTTGCCCAGCACACGGGCGACTTCGAGCGCTGTCCGCGACTCGAAAGGCACTGGCATGCCGCCATCCTATCGATTAGGTTATGGCCTAACGCCATTTCGGTCATTACCTCGTGTCAGCCTTCCAGTCGGAGGGACTTTTCATGCCGGAACACCGCAGCACCGGGCTCGCCATTGCGCTGGCCAGTTCCGCGTCGTTCGCGCTGAGCGGGATGTTCGCCAGTGCGTTGATCGACAGCGGCTGGTCCTCCGGTGCGGTCACCACGGTGCGGATCCTCGGCGCCGCGCTGATCCTGCTGGTCCCCTCGCTGCGGGCGCTGCGTGGCAAATGGTCGGTCCTGGTCCGGGCACGCTGGCAACTGCTCGGCTTCGGCGTGTTCGCGGTGACCTTTGCCCAACTGGGCTTCTTCAGCGCGGTGCAGTTCATCCCGCCGGCACTCGCCCTGTTGATCGAGTTCCTCGGACCTGTCCTGTTGGTGTTCTGGGGCTGGGCCAGAACCCGCCGGGCACCGACCGGTCTGACGCTGGCGGGTGCCGGCGTGGCTGTCGTCGGACTCGTCCTGGTCTCCGGGGTGATCGGCTCGGCCCAGCTGAACCCGTTGGGCATCCTGTTCGCCCTGGTCGCCGCCGTCGGGAACGCCGTCTACTGGGCTTCCGCCGCGTCGCAGACCCATGGGCTGCCCCCGGTCACGCTGGCCGGGTTCGGACTCGGCGTCGGCGGCGTGCTGTTGGCCGTTGCGGCGGCAGTCGGGGTCCTGCCGTTCCGGGTCAGTGGGAGCGCGGCGGTGCTGGCCGGGCACGGTTGGTCGATGCCGGTGATGATTGCCGCTCTGATCATCGTCGCGACCGTCGTCCCGTACGTCCTGGGCATCGCCGGCGCGCGCCGCCTCGGCGCCACCGTGGCGAGCTTCGCCGGCTACAGCGAGCCGATCTTCGCGATCGTCTGGATGGGTCTGCTGCTCGCGCTGCTGCCGACCGTGCTGCAGTTCGTCGGTGCCGCGGCCATCGTCGGCGGTGTCGTACTGGTTCGGCTGGGCGAGTTGCGCAATGAACGGCTGCGGAGTCAGGATCCTGACTCGACGGTCGCCTTGGTCTGACGCCTACCACGCAGCCGACGGAATCCGGTGACGGCAGTCTCGGCTCCGATGATCATCTGTTCGCCGTCCGCGACCGAGGAGCGGACGGCAACCGTACCGGCGAAGATCGCCCTGATCATCACCTCGGACCAGGCGTGGGCAAGCTCGTTCTCCCCCGGATCCGGTGCCGAACCCGCGATCTCTGCCCAGCCGTCGTCGTGCGCACGCCGCGCGGCACTGTCGTAAGACGATGTCATCGCCACGTCGAACATCGCCGGGCCGATCCGTGCGGCACCCCAGTCGATGATCAAGGGCGAGGATTCCTGATCGGTCGGCTGCAGCACGTTGGAGCCGTACAGATCACCGTGCAGCAGAGTCGGTGTGAAATCGGCGACGGCGGTGCAGAACTCCTCGTCGGCGGCCAACTCGGCCAACAGCCGGGCTCCCCGGTCGTACAACGACTCGCCGATCACGGGGCGGGCCCGCTCCAGCTGCTCGATGCCGAATCCGGCGAGAGCGCGGTGCACGAATCCCCGGTCGACGACATCAAGATCGTCGGTGATGCCGGTGGCGCGGCAATGGAACCGGGCATGCACCCGCCCCATGCAGCGATGCGCCTCCGCCGGCAGCTCACCCATCAGATCCACCGGTCGACCGGGATGGAACACAGTGACGATCCACGGTCCCGCATCGTCGACACCTGAAGCCAGCAGGCGCGGCAGCATCGGCTCGTCAAGATCAGCGAACAGCTGCAGGACCGCGAGCTCCGACCGCGATGTCCGCTTGACCACGACGTCCTGCCCGGACCAGTCCGCGCGCACCACACTGGGACTCGCCACACCACCGGTGAGCGGCCGCGGGTTGCTCAGTCCGGCGAGCCCGGCTGGCTCCCACCGGTGATCATCGTCTGTCATGCCGCCATCGTGCATGTGCAACCGTTCGGCGGCAACGCAAATACCGCGGCCGGCTCCGCCAGCCCCCGTTCCCGCACCAGGTACTGGTCCCCGCACCACCTGCACCCGGTGCGCGAACGACTAAATGGTGCGGCGACCTGATAAGCGCGGCAGCGGCACCCCGACGGACGAAGATCGAACCACCCGCCCGCGAGCGTAGCGAGCCGCTTCCGCAGCGCAGCGAAGGAAGCGGGTCCAGATGTCCGGCCAAGTGGCCACGGCGTGGGTCCAGGGGGTCGCCCCCCGGAACGCAACCACCCAAACCAGACCGCGGCAGCGGCACCCAGACGGACGGAATAAGTCAGTGCGCGGCGTCGAACCAGGACCGACCGATGCCGACCGAGACGTCGAGCGGCACGGCGAGTTCCACCGCATGCCCCATCTTGTCGCGGACCAGCTGTTCCAGCGCCTCACGTTCGCCGGGAGCGATCTCGAAGATCAACTCGTCGTGCACCTGGAGCAGCATCCGGGACTTCATGCCGGCCTGGTCCAGCGCCCGCTCCGCGTCCAGCATCGCGATCTTGATGATGTCCGCCGCTGATCCCTGGATCGGCGCGTTCAGTGCCATCCGTTCGGCCATCTCGCGCCGCTGCCGGTTGTCGCTGATCAGATCGGGCAGGTACCGCCGGCGACCGAGGATGGTCTCGGTGTACTCGGTACGCCGGGCATCGTCCACCAGCGATCGCAGGTAGTCGCGGACGCCGCCGAAGCGCTCGAAATACTCGTCCATCAGACCCTTGGCGTCGGACACCTCGATGCCCAACTGCTGGCTCAGACCGTAGGCGCTGAGCCCGTACGCCAAGCCGTAGTTCATCGCCTTGATCTTGGCCCGCTGCGACGGCGTCACCTCATCGGCCGCGACACCGAACACCCGGGACGCAGTGACGGTGTGGAAATCGACGCCGGAGTGGAACGCCTCGATCAGTCCGGAGTCCTTGGACTGGTCGGCCATGATCCGCATCTCGATCTGGCTGTAGTCAGCACTCAGCAACGCCTCGTACCCGCTGCCGACCACGAACGCCTCACGGATCCGCCGACCGGCCTCGGTCCGGATCGGGATGTTCTGCAGATTGGGATCGGTACTGGACAGCCGCCCGGTCGCCGCGATGGTCTGCATGTAAGTGGTGTGGATCCGGCCGTCGTCGGACAACGACGACAGCAGCCCCTCGACGGTCTGCTTCAACCGGATCGCGTCCCGATGCTTGAGCAGATGCGCCAGGAACGGGTGCTCGGTCTTGACGTACAGACTCTGCAAGGCGTCGGCATCGGTGGTGTACCCGGTCCGGGTGCGACGGGTCTTGGGCATCCCGAGCTCGTCGAACAACACCGCCTGCAACTGCTTGGGCGAACCGAGGTTGATCTCCTTGCCGAGCACCGAGTACGCGTCCTGGGCCGCCTCGTCGACGACCGAACCGAACTCCGACTCCAGCATCTCCAGATGATCGACGTCGATCGCCACACCCGTCCGCTCCATCCTGGCCAGCGTCCGCTGCAGCGGCAGCTCGACCTCCTGGAGCAGCTTCGTGCCACCATGATCATCGATCTCGGAGTCCAGAGCCGCAGCAAGATCGACCACCGCGCGGGCCTGCACCATCGCCGCGTCGGCGAGCATCTGATGATCATCATCGGCTTCGAATTCCAGCGCCAGCTGGTCCTGGTTCTCCTCGGTGGCCTCCAGCTCGGCGACGTCGATCTTGAGCTCACGCTTCAGATAGCGGACGGTCAGATCGTCCAGCTGGTAGGTGCGCTGATCCGGCCGGACCAGGTAGGCGGCCAGCTGGGTGTCGGAGACCAGCCCCTGCAGTTCCCAGCCGCGCTCCCAGATCGCCAGCAGCGGACCCTTCGCGTCGTGGATCACCTTCTGCCGCTGAGGATCGGACAACCACTCGGCGAAGGCCTGCTCGTCGTCGGGGGTGAAGTCTGTTGTCGACACGTATGCCGCCGCACCGTCCCCGGCGGCCAGGGCAACCGCGGTGAGGTCGCCGGTGCCCGACCCCCAATGCCCGATCGGCGCCACGCCGACCCGCCCGACCCCGGCATGTTCGGCCAGCCATTCGCGCAGTTGTCCCGGCTGCAGCGCCTCGCCGGCGAGCTCGAAGCCGCCCTCGGGTTCGGCATCGTGTTGCGGCAGCGCCTCGAGCAGCCGGTCCCGCAGCACCCGGAACTCCAGTCCGTCGAAGAGCTGATGCACCGCCTCCCGGTCCCAGTCCTGGCGTTCCAAGTCGTCCACACCGATCGGCAACTCCAGGTCACAGACCAGGGCGTTGATCTGCCGGTTCAGCTGGACGTCGGCGATCCGTTCCCGGAACGCCTCCGCCGCCTTGCCCTTGATCTCACCGGCATGGATGATCACGTTCTCCAGGCCGTCGTAGGTCTCCAGCCACTTGGCCGCGGTCTTCGGCCCGACCCCCGGAATCCCCGGGAGGTTGTCGCTGGACTCGCCCACCAGGGCGGCCAGCTCGGGATACCGGGCCGGCGGAACCAGGTACTTCTCCAGCACCGTCTCCGGCGTCATCCGCGCAAGATCGGAAACGCCCTTGCGCGGATAGAGCACGGTGACCCGTTCGTCGACCAGCTGGAACGCGTCCCGGTCGCCCGTGCAGATCAGCACCTCCATGCCCTGGTCCTCGGCCTGCTTGGCCAGCGTCCCGATGATGTCGTCGGCCTCGTAGCCGTCCTTCTCCACATAGCGGATGTTCAGCGCATCCAACACCTCGCGGATCAGGGCGACCTGGCCCTTGAATTCGTCCGGCGACTTGGATCGGTTGGCCTTGTACTCCGCGTACGCCTCGGTCCGGAAGGTCTGCCGGCTGACGTCGAAGGCGACCCCGACATGGGTCGGTCGTTCGTCGCGCAGCACGTTGATCAACATCGAGGTGAAACCGAAGACGGCGTTGGTGTGCTGACCCGTCCTGGTGGAGAAGTTCTCCACCGGTAGCGCGAAGAAGGCACGGTAAGCCACCGAGTGCCCGTCGATGAGCAACAACCGGGGGCCGGTCGGCTCCGGTGCGGGCGCGGTGGCTTTCTTGGCTGCGGCCTTCCGGGTGGCAGCGCGTACGGCTTGGGTCTGCGTCGGCACGGTTCCGACTCTAGACGCAGCCACCGACACCGGGCACCTCAGGCGACGCCCGGTGCGGATCGCCGGGACGCCGGAGCCGGCCCGGTGCCTTGTCGGCTAGCTTGAGCGGCATGGTTGATGCGACGCCGGCGGCGCTGCCCGACTGGGTGGCCGACTTCCCCAGTGCCCTGGACGACAAGATGGGCTTCGAACTGCTGGAACTCAGCCCGGAGCGGGTCGTCGGTCGCTGCCCCGTCGACGGCAACACCCAGCCCATCGGACTGTGGCACGGCGGTGCCTCCTGTGTGATGGCCGAGACGCTTGCCTCACTGGGTGCGGTCGCTCACGCGCTGCCCGACAAGTTCGCCGTCGGCGTCGACATCAACGCCACCCACCACCGCCCGGTCCGCTCCGGCCACGTCACCGGAGTCGCGACGGCTCTCAAACTGGGCAGAACCACGGCCATGTACGAGATCGTCCTCTCCGACGACCACGGCAACCGGGTGTGTACCGCCCGGCTGACCTGCCAGCTCGTGCCGAATCCCGGCCGCTGAACGATCCACAACCGAACCCGGCGCGCGGCTCGACGCCTAGGCTGCAGCCATGAGCTTCGAGGTCGCTGCGGAGGCGTACGGCCGTTTCATGGGCAGGTTCTCCGAACCGCTGGCGGAGAAGTTCGCCGCCTTCGCCGGTGTCGCGTCAGGCGACCGGGCGCTCGACGTCGGGTGCGGACCGGGAGCGCTGACCCGGCGGCTGGTCGATCTGCTCGGCGCCGGGCAGGTGACCGCGATCGACCCGTCGGCACCGTTCGTCGAAGCGACCCGGCAACGCTGTCCCGGTGTCGACGTGATGGTCGGCACGGCCGAGGAGCTGCCCTTCGACGAGGGGGTGTTCGATGCCGCGCTCGCCCAGTTGGTCGTCCATTTCATGCGCGACCCGGTAGCGGGGATGGCCCGGATGGCCCGCGTCACGCGGATCGGCGGGACCGTCGCGGCCTGCGTCTGGGACCATGCCGGCGGGTCGGGCCCGCTGTCCCCGTTCTGGGACGTGGTGCACCAACTCGATCCCGACGCCGGTGACGAGTCGACGCTGGCCGGTGTCAGGGAGGGCGACCTGGTACGCATCGCCCGCGACGCCGGTCTGGCGGACCGGATCGAGGACCGGCTGAGCGTGGTCGTCGACTACCCGTCCTTCGACGTCTGGTGGGAGCCGTACACGTTGGGCGTGGGACCGGCCGGGGACTACCTGCGCGGACTCGACGGCGAGCAGACCGAACGGATCCGGCGCGCCTGCGCCGACCGACTGGGCAGCGGCCCGTTCAGCATCACGGCGACCGCCTGGGCGGTTCGCGCCACCCGCAGCTGATCATCGCGCGCTGACCAGCAGGTCCGCGGCAACCGCGGCGCCGTCGGTGCGCAACGTTCCGGCCACCTCGCGTGCGCGGACGGCAACGCCCGGCTCGAGCACGATCCGCAACGCATCGGCCAGCGAGCCGGCGGTCGGTGCCGGGCCCTGGTGCCGGGTGCCGATGCCGAGATCACCGACCCGCCGGCCCCAGTAGGGCTGGTCGGCGACCTGCGGCACGATCACCTGCGGTGCACCAGCACGGGCGGCGGTGTGCGTCGTGCCCGCGCCACCGTGGTGGACCACCGCGGCCACGTGCCGGAACAGCTCCTGCTGGTTGACCTCGCCGATGACGAAACAGTCGTCGCGATCATCGATCGGCGCCAGACCTGCCCAACCGCTGCCCAGAAGGATCCGTCGCCCGGTGGCCCGGACCGCCTCGATCGCGACCCGGGCGATCGGCTCGGCCGCCGGCAGCGGCATGCTGCCGAACCCGACATAGACCGGAGCGTCGCCTGCGACCAGGTAACCTTGCAGGTCCGGCGGCAACAGACGTTCATCATCACGTATCCATGCACCGGTCTGCACCACCTCATGATCATCCGGCAGCAGCCAGGGTCCGATCACCGGATCGCAGGCCAACAACGGTCGCTTGGTGTGGATGTAGTCACGAACGTTGTCCACTGCGGGTAGCCCGACCGATTCGCGGAAGGCGTTGATCGGCGGTCCGAAGATGCCGTGGACATGTCGGTCGTTGAGTTCCCAGAGTTGATCATTGGCTGTCACCTCCGGTGGGATGACCTGGCCGGGCCACGGCACCGGCGGGTGCTGCCGCGAGGGCAGGAAGATCGGTGTGTAGGTGGCGCCGATGAAGCCGACACCGAGCTTCTCCGCGACTCCGCGGGCGGCCGCCGCGACCGGGACCACCCCCGAGGCCAACACCAGATCGGCGTTGTCCGCGGCTCCGAGCACCGCCTCGTACGCGCTGGCGGTCAACTCGGCCGCGACGTCGGGCAGCGGCTTTCGGGCAGTACCTCGGATGGCGCCGGTGGCCAGGGCCCGGACCGGCCCGCCGACGGGCGAATGGCCGACGCCGATCTCCTCCATCAGTCCGACGAGGTCGGGCGGCGCGCAGACGTGTACGTCGACCCCACGCGCCTTCAGCGCAAGGCCGAGCGCAGCCAGCGGCTCCAGATCCCCGCGCGATCCGTACGACACCAAGACGATCCGCATTGCGATCTCCGTTCGTGTTTGACGACGAACCGAGATTGTCCGGCATCACCGGGGGCTTGCGGCAAGCCCCGGTTCACGGCATAGATTGAAGGTGGGAGGCAAGCGTTTGCCGATCGCCCGCTGCTCAGTCCTCGCCGAGGTAGGCCTTCCGCACCCGCTCGTCGGTCAGCAGGGTCTGGCCGGTGTTGTGCAGGGTGATCATTCCGGTCTCCAGCACATAGCCGTAGTCGGCCAGGGACAGGGCGGCCTGGGCGTTCTGCTCGACCAGCAGGATGGTGACCCCCTCCTGTTGCAGCTCCGCGATCGTGGTCATGATCCGCTGCATCATCAACGGGGACAGGCCCATCGACGGCTCGTCCAACATCAACAACCGCGGATGGCTGAGCAGCGCCCGTCCGATCGCCAGCATCTGCTGCTCGCCACCGGAGAACGTGCCGGCCGGTTGGGAGCGGCGTTCGAACAGCACCGGGAACAACTCGTACGCCCGGCGCAGGTCCTTGGCGATCCCTGCCTTGTCCTTGCGGGCGAATGCGCCCAGCCGCAGGTTGTCCTCGACCGTCAACCGGGGAAAGATCCGCCGCCCTTCCGGTGAATGGGCCAGGCCGAGAGACACGATCTTGTGCGCGGGGTAGGCGTCGATCCGTTGCCCGGAGAACCAGATCTCGCCTGCTTCGGGCCGGATCAATCCCGAGATGGTCTTCAACGTCGTGGTCTTGCCGGCGCCGTTGGTACCCAGCAGACAGACGATCTGCCCTTCCTCGACAGTGAAGCTGATTCCCTTGACCGCGCGGACCCGCCCGTAGGTGACCTTCAGGCCCTTGATCTCAAGCATCGGCGCCACCCTCCGGGTCACTGTCCGGATCACTGTCCAACGTCCGCTGCGCTTCGGCGCCGGTGCCGATGTACGCCTCGATGACACGCGGGTCGGACTGCACTTCCTCGGGCGTGCCCAGGACGAGCGGTCGGCCCTGGACCAGACAGAGCACCCGGTCGCAGAGGTTGAAGATGAACCGCATGTCGTGCTCGATGGTGATCACCGCGAGCCCACTGTCCCTGATCTTGAAGATCAACTCCTCGGCCTGCCGGGTCTCCTGCGGGTTCATGCCGGCCGTCGGCTCGTCCAGCAGCAGCAGCTTGGGATCGGTGGCCAACGCACGGGCGATCTCCAGTCGTCGCTGATCACCGTAGGGAAGGTTGCGGGCAAGGTTCTCCGACACGTCGGGCAGGCCGACGAAGTCCAGCAGTTCGGCGGCCCGCTCCCGCGTTGCGGCCTCTTCGCGCCGGAACTTCGGGCCGCGGATGATCGAGGTCATCGGCCCCGACGAGGTACGGCAGTAGCGGCCGACCATCACGTTCTCCAGTGCGGTCATGTTGGCGAACAGCCGGATGTTCTGGAAGGTTCGGGCGACGCCGGCGCGGACCACCTTGCCGGGTTTGGGTGGCAGCACGGCGCCGTCGAAGACCACCCGTCCCGAGGTCGGCTTGTACAACCCGGTGAGGCAGTTGAAGAAAGTGGTCTTGCCGGCGCCGTTCGGGCCGATCAGGCCCATGATCTCGCGCGGGTAGACGTCGAAGTCGACCTTGTCGACAGCGACCAGGCCGCCGAACCGCATGGTCACCTGCCGGGCACTGAGCAGCGGCGCACCATCGGTGCCGGGATCCGCCGCGGCCGTCACGGTCTCGGTCATCGTGCGGCTCCTTCGACGGCAACGGCCCCGCGGGAGGCGTCCACGTTCCCCTCGTCGAGACGCTCGGCCAACTCCTCGTCCTCGTCGTGGAACTCCAACTGACGGCGTTCACTGGCGATGATGCCCTCGGGCCGGAATCGCATCATGATCACCAACAGCAGACCGAAGAACATCAGCCGGTACTCGTTGACGAAGCGGAGTTTCTCCGGCATCAACTGCAGCAGCGTCGCACCGATCAGCACACCGAGCACGGTGCCCATGCCGCCCAGCACGACGGCAGCCAGCAGGAAGGACGACTGCAGGAAGACGTACGAATCCGGGGTCACCGAGATGTCGACGTGCGCCTTGATCGCACCGGCAACGCCGGCCAGGAACGCGCCGCTGGCGAACGCGAAGAGCTTCAGTCCGAACACGTTGACGCCCATCGCCTCGGCGGCCTTCTCGTCCTCGCGGATGGCGATCCACCCGCGGCCGATCCGGGAGTTGTTCAGCCGGGTGAAGATCAGGATGACGACCACCAACCAGAGCAACAGCAGGAAGTAGTAGTTGGCGAACCGGCCGATCTCCAGGCCCGCAACGGTGTGGGTCTGGCCGAAGTTGAAACCGAACAGGCTCAACTCGCCGGTGTCGGAGATGCCGCGCGAGCCGTGGGTGAGGTCCGGCCCGTCGGTGCCGTCCAGGTTGTTCATCGACAGCCGGAAGATCTCACCGAAGGCCAGGGTGATGATCGCCAGATAGTCACCGGAGACCCGTAGCGTCGGCGAACCGATCACCAGGCCGAGGGTGGCGGCGACGCAGCCGCTGATCAACATGGTCACGGGGAACGGCGGATGGATGTCCAGTGTTGCCATGGCGGTGCCGGACAGCATGGCGGCGACGAAGGCGCCCGAGCCGAGGAACGCTATGTAGCCGAGGTCGAGCAGACCCGCGAGGCCGACCACGATGTTGAGCCCCATGGCGGTGGCAGCGAAGATCAACACCTGGGCTGCGATCGACATGTTGGCGTCGGAACCGCCCTGGGTGAACGGGAACAGGAACGCCACCACGAAGGCGGCGAGCAACATCACCCGGCGATGCACCGAGGTGGCGGCGGTCAGCCAGCCCAGCGCTCCGGTCCGAAGGAGGACTGCGACACCGACTCCGACGTAGACGAGGAACGTGACGAAGGTGCCCGGATTGCTCTGGTCGAGGGCGTAGTAGGCGACGAACAACATCACCAACATCACCCCGGCGATCGCCAGAATGCTCAGCCAACCGGGCGTCCCGAGCCGGTTCAGGTTCGGCCGGCCCTCCGGGATCAGGAATCTGGTGGCGACAAAGGCGATCAATGCTGCGGCGAAGCCGATCCAGCCGCCGTACACGATGTTGATCGTTCCGCCGAGTTCGACGGAGATCGCTGCCAGGATGACGGCGAAGGCAACCAGCAACCCGACGCCCAGCGAACGCGCACCGCGGATCCAACCGATCCTGATCCTGCCGAAACCGCGCGGCCAGCGCATCGAGCAGACACACAGACCGGCCAGCACCAGCCCCATTCCCAACGCGATGAACTGGATGAAGGACGGTCCGCCGAGATAGGTCACGTCGTCCAAGGCGTCGGATCCGTAGGCCCAGGGCAGGTAGGCCGATGCGGCGATGATCACGCCGCAGACCAGTGCAACGATCCGGGCCGGCGTTTCGAAGCGCCGCCGGACCTCGATCGGGATACCGGGAATCATCACGCGCGATCCACCACCCTTGCACCGAGCAGACCCTGCGGTCGGAACACCAGGATCAGGATCAGCACGACGAACGCCCAGACGTCCTTCCACGCCGAACCGTGCGGCAGCACCTGGGTCGCCAACGATTCGAGTACGCCGATCACCAGTCCGCCGACCAACGCACCCCAGATGTTGCCGATGCCGCCGAGGACCGCTGCGGAGAAGGCCTTCAGTCCTGCGATGAAGCCCATCTTGAAGTTGATGTTGGTGTTCATCAGCCCCTGCGCCGTGCCGGCGACCGCTGCCAGCACCGCACCGACCGCGAAGGCGATCATGATGATCCGGTCGACGTTGATGCCCATCAGCCGGGCAGTGTCAGGATCCTGCGACGTGGCCTGCATGGCCCGGCCGGTCCGGCTCTTGTTGACGAAGAAGTACAGGAAGACCGTGCAGACGATCAATGCCACCAGGGTGAAGATCGTCGGCCGGTCGATGTCAAGGCCGCCGACTCGGATCGCGGTGCCGGTGACTCCCTGGATCGCCGGGAACGGCACGTTGGCCTTGGCGTCGGGGAACCCGGGGATCCGGACATAGAAGAGCCGGACGAACTCCTGGAGGAAGACCGAGACGCCGATCGCGGTGATCAACGGGGCCAGCCGCGGCGAGTTCCGCAGCGGACGATAGGCGACCCGCTCCATCACCAGCGCGATCGCCACCGAACTGACCATGCCGCCGACCAACATGATCGGCAGCATCCACCAGGCCAGTTGCTGGCCGGGTACCAGCAGCCAGACCGTCATCGCGCCGAACGCGCCGATCATGAAGATCTCGCCGTGCGCGAAGTTGATCAGCTGAATGATGCCGTAGACGACGGTGTAGCCGACGGCGATCAGCGCGTACAACGCGCCGAGCGACAGCCCGTCGACCAAGGCTTGCACAACGATCACTGCCCGACTCCGATCCTGGTCCGTCCGACGGTCCGGCCATCACGAACGATGGGGACGGGGCGATCTCGCCGACGTCCCCATCGTGGTGAACCCCTTGCCTATCGCTGGACGGCTACTTGAACTCGCCCGTCTTGACCGGCGTCCACTTGCCGTCCTTGACCTCGTAGACGGTCAGCACCCGCGAGGTGGCGTCACCGAACTCGTCGAAGGAGACGTGGCCGGTCGCGCCCTGGAAGTCGACCTTGGCGACGGCGTCGATGGTGGCCTGCCGTGCGGACTCGACGTCGTCGGCATCGGCCAGCGAGGTCTTGAGCCCGTTGATGATCGCATTGGCCGCGTCGTAGGCGTACGCACCGTAGGCGGCGTACGGATCCTTGTAACCGGCCTTGGTGTAGGCATCGACGAATGACTTCGCCGAGTCCAGGGTGTCCGCCGGGGCGCCGACCGAGGTGGCCAGGTCGCCGTCGGACTTGCTGCCGGCCTGCTTGATGAAGGCCGGGTCGTAGATGCCGTCGCCGCCCATCAGCGGGACGTCGAGACCGGCGGCCTTGGACTGGTTGGACAGCGGGCCGGCCTGCGGGTACTCGCCGCCGTAGTAGATGGCCTGCGGGTGTGCCGACTGGACCTTGCTGATCACCGGACCGAAGTTGGTGTCGTCGGGGTTGATCGTCTGCGCGGAGACGACGGTGCCGCCGAGCTTCTTCCATTCGCCGGTGAAGGCGGTGACCAGACCCTGACCGTAGGTCTTCTTGTCGTGGATCGTCGCGACCTTCTTCAGGCCCTTGTCCTGGTAGAGATACCGGGCGGCGAACGGTCCCTGGATGTCGTCGGTGGTGCAGGTCCGGAAGTAGTTCGGGTAGGGCCGCTTCGGATTGTCCGGATCCTCACCCTTGGTCAGGGCGACACCGGTGTTGGCCGGCGAGACCTCGACGATCTTGGCGCTGTTCAGGACCGGCTGCACGGTCTGGGCGACCGAGGAGTTCAGCGTGCCCACCACGCCGATGACCTCCTTGTCACCTGCCAGGGTGGTCGCTGCGTTCTGACCGGTCGCCGGTGTGGCCTGGTCGTCCTGTGCGTCGAGTTCCAGCGTCCACCCCGGAACGGTCTTGTTCTCGTTGGCCTGCTTGATGGCCAGATCCACTGAGTTCTTGATGCCGAGGCCGAGCGGAGCGAGGTCGCCGGTCAGCGGCGCGATGACGCCGATCTTGGCGGTCTTGGTCTGCCCGCCACCGGACCCGCCGGCGTTGGTGCCGTCGCCGGACCGCGTACCACAGGCAGTCGCGGTGAGCGACAGCGCCAGCACGGTCATCCCGGCGATGGCAAGTCGATGCTTTCGCACTTCTTCTATCCTCCTGATCTGGTCGGCCGACTGTGGTCGACCGCGGGAAACGCGAGGCGAATTCCCCAAGCGACACCCTGTTCGGCTGGGGATGAACTCTAGGGCCATCGTCGCAACGATTGCCGACGACTCCGGGTGTGTTGCGTGTTCGTTACGCAACAGACAAAGGCCTGACCAGGATCTGGTCAGGCCCGTGTTGCGGTCGCGGCCGCTTGAAACGATTGCACGATCGCGCGGTCGACTGCGGCACTATTTGCCCGGTTTCGCGCCGTGCGCGATAACTCCTTCGGCCACCTCACGCATGGACTTGCGCAGGTCCATGGCGGTCTTCTGGATCCACCGGAAGGCCTCCGGCTCTGTCAGGCCCAGTCCGACCTGGAGCAGACCCTTGGCCTTGTCGACGATCTTTCGGGTCTCCAACCGCTCCTCCAGCTGGGCGACCTCGGCCTCGACGGCGAGGATCTCCTGGTAACGGGCGATGGCGATCTCGATCGCCGGAACCAGGTCGTCCTTGCCGAACGGCTTCACCACGTACGCCATCGCGCCGGCCTCGCGGGCGCGTTCGATCAGCTCGCGTTGGCTGAAGGCAGTCAACATCACGACCGGTGCGATCCGCTCCGCGGCGATCTTCTCGGCCGCGGAGATGCCGTCCATCTTGGGCATCTTGACGTCCATCACGACCAGGTCCGGCTTCAACTCGGTGGCCAGTGCCACGGCCTGCTCACCGTCGCCTGCCTCGCCGACCACCTCATAGCCCTCCTCGCCGAGCATTTCGACGAGATCGAGCCGGATCAGGGACTCGTCCTCCGCGACGACAACCCGCGACGCGGCGCCACGGGGCGCACTCTCCGGTTTGGCTGAGGTCTTCGTCTGCGGGCGCAGCTCTGCGCTTTCCTGGGCTGCTTTGCTCTCGGTCACGGGACAACTTTAGCCAGCCACGGTGCGAGATACCTCAGGCCGGTCGGAGTGAGGACTTCTCCGCCTGCTGTGGCACAATGATCGTCGCTCCGGCCGAGGTGGCGGAATGGTATACGCGGACGGCTCAAACCCGTCTGCCCGAAAGGGCGTAGGGGTTCGACTCCCCTCCTCGGCACAGCTCGGTATTTCGGCACTCCTAACACGCCCTTCGTAACCTTTTCGTGACCCGTTACCGGGTCCGTGCCAGAATGCGACCCATGGAGCCCTCACAGGTTTCTCAGACCAACAGCGACCTCGAGCCGGACGCGGGGCTCGACCTCTCAGCTTCGGCGCACGGAGCCGGTGCCTTCGCGGCCGCCACCGGTCGTCAACTGGAACAGCGGACTGACCAGAAGAACTACCGGCGCTACCAGTACGACCTGATCGTGCCGCACTGCGGCGGAGAGCTGCTCGAGGTCGGCGCGGGCTCGGGCGACTTCTCCGCCCAGTTCACCGATCGACAGCGGCTGGTCGTGACCGACGTCGATCCGCAGGCGGTCACCGCCATGGCCGACAGGTTCGCCGACCGGCCCGAGGTGTCGGCGCAGCAGCTCGACGTCGCCACCCTGACGCCGATCCGGGCGGCACAACTGGCCGAGCAGGCCGGGCCGGTCGACACCGTGCTGGCGATCAACGTGTTGGAGCACATCGAGGACCATGTCCGCGCGCTGCGAGCGCTGTCGGCGCTGGTCCGACCGGGCGGGAACCTGGTGATGTGGGTTCCGGGCTACCAGCAGCTGTACGGCGACTTCGACCGATCCGTGGGACACGTCCGCCGGTACACACCCAAGACGCTGGCCGCCGCTGCCCGGGAGGCCGGGCTGCGGGTCGACCTCTGTCGACCGGTCAACCTGCTCGGCGGGATCGCCTGGTGGGCCGCGGTCCGCAAGGGCGGCGCCGGCAGCCCGAACCCGAAACTGGTGAAGATCTACGACACCGCGGTCGTTCCGCTGACCCGGATCCTCGACAGGCTCCCGATTCCGTTCGGTCAGACCGTCCTGGGCAGTTTCACCCGGCTCGACTGACCGGCTCGACCGACGGCTCGACTGACCGGCTCGACCGCCAGCCTCGGTCGGCCGGCTCGACCGGCCGACCGGCCGCGGCCGATCAGAGCGGCAGGCCGATCCTTCTGACCCGGATCATGTTGGTCGCGCCGGCCCGACCGGGCGGGGAACCGGCGATGATCACCACCCGCTCCCCCTCCTCGATCCGGCCGGACTCCGTCAGCGCCCTGTCAACCTGACGGATCATGTCGTCGGTGTGTGAGACCATCGGGACCAGGATCGTCTCGATCCCCCACGACAGGGTGAGCTCGGCCTGTGTGCTCTCCATCGGCGTGAACGCCAGCACCGGAATGGCCGACCGCAGCCGGGACAGTCGTCGCGCCGAGTCGCCGGAGTGGGTGAACGCCACCAGATATCGTGCCCCGACACCTGCGGCGATCTCGGCAGCAGCCTTGGTCACGACACCGGCGGTGGTGTGCGGATCCCAGTCGATGGTGTGCATCTCGCCCATGCCGTGGGCCTCGGTCTCGTTGATGATCCGCGCCATCGTCTCGACCGTGAGCACCGGATACTGGCCGACGCTGGTTTCCCCGGAGAGCATCACCGCATCGGCACCGTCCAGTACGGCATTGGCCACGTCGGATGCCTCGGCGCGGGTCGGCCGCGGAGCCGAGATCATCGACTCCAACATCTGCGTCGCCACGATCACCGGCTTCGCCCAACGGCGCGCCGCGGTGACGATTCGCTTCTGTACCAGAGGAACTTCTTCCAACGGCAGCTCGACACCGAGGTCACCGCGGGCGACCATGAACGCGTCGAACGCGTCGATGATCTCGTCGAGGTTCTCCACCGCCTGCGGCTTCTCGATCTTGGCGATGATCGGAACCGTACGGCCCTCCTCCGCCATGATCTTGTGGGCTTCCTCGATGTCCGCGGCGTTCCGGACGAAGGACATCGCGATCATGTCGACGCCCTGGGCAAGGGCCCAGCGTAGGTCGGCCTTGTCCTTCTCACTCAGTGCCGGGACGCTGACTGCGACACCGGGCAGATTGATTCCCTTGTTGTTCGACACCGGGCCGCCGACCTTGACCGTGGTGATCACGTCGGTCTCGGTGACCTCGTCGGCCACCAGCTGGATCCGGCCGTCGTCGATCAGGATCAGATCGCCGGGTTTGACGTCACCAGGCAGTTGCTTGAACGTCGTCCCGCAGCACTCGACATCGCCCTGGCAGTCCTTGGTGGTGATGGTGAAGCGGGCCCCGTAGGAGAGCTCCACCTTGCCCTCGGCGAACCGGCCGAGCCTGATCTTGGGACCCTGCAGATCAGCGAAGATCCCGATCGGCCGACCGACCACCTTCGACGCGGCGCGTACGCCCTGCAGATTCTTCAAGTGGTCGGGGTAGTCACCGTGACTCATGTTGAGCCGCGCCACGTCCATCCCGGCGCGGGCCAACTCGACAAGCCGCTCGTCGGACGAGGTCGCCGGGCCGAGGGTGCAGACAATCTTCGCTCTTCGCACACACGGACCCTATATCGCGGTGCTGAGAGCGTGCACAGCGGCTACCCTGCGCGGACCAGATCCAGGGCGTGCTGCAGATCGTCGGGATAATCAGAGGTGAATTCGACCCGATCCCCGGTGGCCGGATGGGTGAACCCGAGTCGTACGGCGTGCAGCCATTGCCGCTGCAGCCCGAGCTCGGCGGCCAGCCGCGGGTTGGCACCGTAGGTCGGATCGCCGACGCAGGGATGTTTGATCGCGGCCATGTGGACGCGGATCTGGTGGGTCCGGCCGGTCTCCAGTTTCACCTCGAGCAGCGTCGCGCCGCGGTGCGCCTCCAAGGTGCGGTAGTGGGTGATGCTGCGTCGGCCGTCGCCGCGAATGGCCATCTTGTAGTCGGCGCCCGGATGCCGACCGATCGGCGCATCGATGGTGCCCTCGAACGGATCCGGATGGCCCTGCACCAAGGTGTGGTAGGTCTTGTCGACGCTGCGGTCCCGGAACGCCTGCTTGAGCACGGTGTAGGCCAGCTCGCTCTTGGCGACCACCATCAGTCCGGAGGTGCCGACGTCGAGTCGCTGCACAACGCCCTGCCGTTCGGGGGCGCCGGAAGTGGAGATCCGGAATCCGGCGCCGGCCAGGTGTTCGGTCACCGACGGCCCGTCCCAGCCAAGACTGGGATGGGCGGCGACGCCTACCGGCTTGTCGACGACGACGATGTGCTCGTCGTCGTACACGATCTCCACGCCCTCGACGACCTGGGGGGTGACCGGGACGCCGGTGGGCTCGTCGGGGATCTCGATCTCCAGCAGCGCACCCGCGCTCACCCGGTCGGACTTGCCGGCCGGAGACCCGTCCACCAGTACCAGGCCGGTGGCGGCGAGTTCGGCGATCCTGGTCCGGGACAGGCCGAGCATCCGGGCGAGCGCGGCGTCGATGCGTTCACCTTCCAGGCCTTCGGGCACGAGCATCGCCCGAGCGGTCACGGCTTGCTCCGTTCCGCGTCGGCGGCAGGTTGGTCGCCCTGCCGTCGGGCGTAGTGTTCACCGCCGACCGAGATGTTCTTGAACACCGCGAGGATGAGGATCAGTGCCGCGGCCGCGCAGACACACATGTCCGCGACGTTGAAGATCGGCCAGTGCGGCAGTTGCAGGAAGTCGACGACATGGCCGCGGAAGACTCCGGGCTCCCGGAAGATCCGGTCGGCCAGGTTGCCGGCGACCCCGGCCATCAGGAAACCGAGCGCGACCGCCCAGCCGGTGTGTGCCAACCGCGGCAGCAGGACGATGATCACGAACAACAATGCTGCGGCGGCGAGTGCGGCGAAGACCGGCGTGTACCCGGCGCCGAGGCTGAAGGCTGCTCCGGAGTTCCTGATCAGTTGCAGGCGGAGCAGACCGCCGAACAGGACGACCGGGTCGTACGGGTCGAGCCGACTCGATGCCAGCTGCTTGGTGATCAGGTCGAGCACCAGGCCGGCCGCGGCGACAGCCACCGCCAGACATACGTACAGCCACCGGCGCGATGCGCGCCGGTGGCTGGTCTCGCTGGCTGATCCGGTTATCGACGTTCCTCGCGTTGTTTGCATTCCACACACAGTGTGGCACGCGGGAAGGCGAGCAGCCGACCCTTGCCGATCGGGCGTCCGCAGTTGTCACAGATGCCGTAGGTGCCGCGGGCGATGTGCAGCAGCGCCGAACGGGTCTGGTCGAGCAACTCGCGGGCGTTGTTGGCCAGCGACATCTCGTGATCGCGTTCGAAGTTGGTCGAGCCGACATCCGCCGGATCCCGGCCGGCGCCCTCGCTGCCGTCGCGCAGCAGGCCGACGAGTTCCGCCTCGGACATCTCGATCTGGCCGGCGAGCCGGACCAGCTCGGACTCCAGCTCTTCGCGGACCTCGGCTACCTCTTCCTTGGTCCACGGTTCTTCGCCGTCCCGGATCGGGAGGTCCCCCGGACGGATCGAGCGGCCCGCTGCGACGGCACGGTCGAAGGTCGCGCCGATGCTGTCGCCTGCTGGGTCATGAGCGGCCGGACCGCTGGTCGCTGATGCAGTGTTCGTCACGTTCCCCGTCTTCTCGATGTACGGATCGGCGGTGGCAGCCGATGTGGTGGTCGTTGTGGTTGGTGCCTTGTCGGCCGTCTGTTTCCCGGCCGTCGCGCTGTTGGGTGCCTTTGTTCTCTTCGTCGCAGTGTTCTTCGTCGCTGCTGTCGTGCGTGATCTTGGTGACCTTGTTGTACCCGGTTTCGCCGTCCGCGGCGTGGAAGCGGCAGTTTTCTTCGCCGGCGCCTTGGTCGCTGCCCGGTCGGTGGCTGCCTTCTTCGCCGTGGACCCGGCGGTCTCCGCTTTCTTCTTTACCGATTTCTTCGCCGTAGTATTCCCGGCCGACGACTTCGCTCTGGTGGTTTTCGCCGTGGCGGTCTTCGTCGCTGCCGTCTTCGTGGCCGAGGCCCTGCCGTCGGTGCTCTTCCCGCCTGTCGCCTTCTTGGCCGTCGTCTTCTTGGCCGGGCTCTTCTTCGTTGTCGTCTTCTTGGCCGGGCTCTTCTTCGTTGTCGTCTTCTTGGCCGGGCTCTTCTTGGCTGTCGTCTTCTTGGCCGGGCTCTTCTTGGCCGCAGTCTTCTTGGCCGCGCTGTTCGCCGCCGGCGCCTTCGCTGTGGCTCGTGTGGTGGTCGCCGAGGAGGCGGCAGCCGAATGACGCGCAGCACCCCCGCCGGCCCCGCTGGATGCGGGTCGTCGTCCGGTCCTGCTGTTCGTCGCGGCTGTCGCTCTGGCAGTCATATCGAGCTCCCTTGGTGCTCTGATGCGCGGATGCGAGGAAGTCAGACGAACAGTAGGGCCCAACCGGCATTTCTTCAATCGACAAACCGCACGTTTGACAACTTCGAGACTTTCGTCCCAACTGCCGCCGGTGTCACTTGAGTTTTTAACCACAATCCGGCCGGAAACGTCGAACGGGTCCCCTTCCGGAGACCCGTTCGATGTGCTTGTGCAACTTCCCGGCGTGATTTCTCGCCGGGTCAGCCGGGGATCAGGACTGTTCGCCCAGCAGCGCGTCCAACCGGGGGGTATCGCTGGGCGCCTGGTTGCCCTCGCTCGGCGCGGCTTCCGGCTCGCTGCCGTTCCGGTTGGTGTCGGCGCCGAGCTCGTCGAGGATCGCCGGCGCGGAGGCCGGTTCGGCCTTGGCCGACGACAGCCGGTCGATTTGCCCGCGCAGCTCGGTGGTCAGGTTCTGCCGGAAGTCGGCCTCGAACTTACGCAGGTCCTCGACCGAAGCAGCCAGCTGATCACGCTGCTTCTCCAGCTCGCCGAACATCTCGCGGCGCTTGGCGTCGGCGTCCTGGTTGACCCGGTCGGCGTTGCTCTGCGCCTCGGCACGGATCCGCTCGGCGTTGACCCTGGCTTCGCTCTCCACCCGCTCGGCGCGGGTGCTGGCGTCGGTGGTGAGCTGCTTGGCCGTACGCTCGGCCTCGCCCTTGATCCGGCGGGCCTCTTCCTCGGCCTCGTTGACCAGGTTCTCCGCCTGTTCGGTGGACATCTGCACCAGCCGGACGACCGCTGCACTGGCCTCGCTGCTGGTGGTGACGACGATGCGCTCACCCGTGGACTCCGACTCGACGGGGGCCGGCTCCGGGGCGGGTGCCTGCTGGACCGCCGGCTGCGGCTGGGTCGACGGCTCCTGGGCGGCGGGGCCGGTCGCCTTCAGCGACTCGACCTGGCGCTTCAGGTTGGCGTTCTCCTCCAGCAACTGCTCGAAAGACGCCTCGACCTGGTCGACGAACTCATCGACGTCCAGGACCTCGTAGCCGGATCTCTTGGCCATCCGGAACTTGATGTTCCGAACCTCGTCCAGCGTCAGCGACATCGTTCACCTCAGGTTCTGAAATATGCAGTTCACACGAAGCAGGCAGTCGCCTGCGGGCGTACAAAATCCCTGGTGGGCCCAGGGCGGCCATCCTTACCGTACCGAATCGACCGGACCCCGGCCAATCAGCCGGGGACAGCGATCAGTGCAGGCCCGGGTTCACCGCGGGATGATGAGCACCATCGTGTTCACCCGCATCAGGATGATCACCGCCAGCCACAGGCCCATGAAGGCGATGTCCAGCATGACGTTGCCGATCCGGACCGGTCGCAGGAACTTCCGCAGGAAGCGCAGCGGCGGGTCGGTCACGGTGTAGATGGCCTCGGCGACCACCAGCATCGCTCCGCGCGGTTGCCAGTCCCTGACCAGGACCGGAACCCAGGACAGGATCATCCGCGCGATCAGCAACAACAGGAAGAGCCACAGGATCCATTCGATGATGTATCCGGCGATCGGCAACATGCGCGCAGGGTCCTCGTACTTCCCGGGTCGATGGGACTGGCGAGCTCATCGAACCCGACTCGGCCGAAGCCGGTCAGCTCTGGTTGAAGAACCCGCCAGCGATGCGTTCCTTGTCCTCGGCCGCAACCGTCACGTTCTGCGGTGAGAGCAGGAACACCTTGCTGGTGACACGTTCGATATTGCCACGCAGGCCAAGGATCAAACCAGCCGCGAAGTCCACCAGACGCTTGGCGTCTGCATTCTCCATCTGCGACAGGTTCATGATCACCGGTACTCCGTCACGGAAGTGCTCGCCGATCGTCCGGGCATCGTTGAAGCTTCGCGGATGCACGGTGACGATCCGGGACAAATCAGCCCTCTCCACTTCGGCAGGTTTCTCCTCCACCGCGACCGCAGTGGCGGTCGCGGTTCTCGCGGCGGCCGGCTGGGCGGACGGACGCCGGGTCTCCAACGAAGTGACCTTGTCCCGGTCGGCCGGACGACTGGTCATCGGTGCCACAGCAGGGTTGTTGTGCTTCTCGGCCTCTGCCAGAAGCTCTTCGCGGGAGACACCCTCGGTCGGCTCGGTGTCGTCGTACTCCGGGTAACGGTCATCGGTGACCAGCCCGAGCCACGCAGCGGCCCGCTTCAACCTATCCGGCATGTTGTCCTAGACCTTCCTGTGCGTTGCGCCTCGACCATACCGTTTTGTGTGGTCGCAAGCTGGCCGACACGCGAGCCGCCGACCGGGTGCCACGCGACGAACTACTTGAGGAAGTCGGGGATGTCGAGGTCGTCGTCGTCCTCGTCGTCGGACTTGCCGCCGGACCGGCTGCCGACACCCGCACCGGCCGGTGGGCCGAACGGGCTGGGCCGGTTGCCGTCACCCGGGGCCTGAGTGCCCTGGCCGGTCCGCGGGCTCTGCGCACCGTTGCCGTTTTGACCGGACCGGGACTCGGCGCTGCCGGCCGGCGCCGGAACGCTGGTCGGCGGCTTGGGAGCTGCCGTCGGGCGCGGCACCGTACCGGCCGTACCGGCCGCCGACGCCCCGGCCTGGCCGGACTGCTGGTTGTTCGATACGCCCGGACGCACAGCAGGCTGCCGGGTCACACCGGGCTGGCGGCGCGGCGGATGGCCGTCCTCGAAGCCGGCGGCGATCACGGTGACCCGGACCTCGTCGCCCAGGGCGTCGTCGATCACCGTGCCGAAGATGATGTTGGCCTCTTCATGGGCGGCGGACTGGATCAGGTCGGCCGCCGCGGAGACCTCGAACAGGCCGAGATCCGAGCCGCCGGCGATCGACAACAGGACGCCGCGGGCACCGTCGATGCTCTCCTCGAGCAACGGCGACGAGACGGCCAGTTCGGCAGCGGCCCTGGCCCGGTCCTCGCCGCGGGCCGAGCCGATACCCATCAGCGCCGATCCCGCGTTCGACATCACCGATTTCACATCGGCGAAGTCGAGGTTGATCAGCCCCGGGGTGGTGATCAGGTCGGTGATGCCGGAGACACCTTGCATCAGCACCTGGTCGGCCTGTTTGAAGGCGTCCAGGATCGCCAACTGATGATCGGTCATCGCCAGCAACTTGTCGTTGGGGATGACGATCAGGGTGTCGACCTCCTCGCGGAGGTTGGCGATGCCGTCGTCGGCCTGCACCGCACGCCGGCGTCCCTCGAAGCTGAACGGCCGGGTCACCACACCGATCGTCAGGGCGCCCAGCGACCGCGCGATCCGCGCCACCACGGGTGCGCCACCGGTGCCGGTCCCGCCACCCTCGCCGGCAGTGACGAAGACCATGTCGGCACCCTTGAGCGCTTCCTCGATCTCGTCGGAATGATCTTCGGCGGCCTGCCGGCCCTTGTCCGGATCCGCGCCGGCGCCGAGGCCGCGGGTCAACTCCCGACCGATGTCGAGTTTCACGTCGGCGTCGCTCATCAGCAACGCCTGCGCATCGGTGTTGACGGCGATGAATTCCACACCCCGCAGGCCGGCCTCGATCATCCGGTTGACGGCATTGACGCCGCCACCACCGACGCCGACCACCTTGATGATCGCCAGATAGTTCTGTGATGCAGTGACCACTGGTTCCGCCTCTTCTCCTGCCCTGCTTGGTACGTGATGTGCCCCGTCAGTCTCAACCTGAGGTCGACCCATGGCCGAGCCTTCGAGGGTCAGCGGGGAAGGACCCTCTCCACAGTCAGACCGAGGCGTGATCGTCACGCTATGCGGTTCGACGAGCATTCGTCCACACGACGCACGCGCCACGCCTGATTGATCGCTTTTGTCTCAAGTTCTACTTGACCTTGACGACTCCGGAGCCCGGCCGGACCGGCCCGGCGGTCCCGCGACACGCCGCCCGGATTCCAGTTTTTCCGACCCCTCGGCGGGATCAGCGGACGGCCGGATTTCCGGGGGCGGAGACGTCGTAGCGGCTGCCGTGTTCCTTCAACAACGGGACCAGCACCTGGGCCTTCAACCGGGACTGGTCCTCATTTCCCCAGAAGACGATGTCGCCGTCCGACAGTCGCAGCGTGATCGAGTCGCGGGTGTTCGCCTCCACGCGGTCCACCTTGTGCTGCAGGGAATCCGGCAGGGCGGCGACCACGATTCCGACCGCCTTCAGCAGTTGCCGGTTGTTCGCGGGCACCTGCGCCTCGGGCAACGAACCGGCCGAGGACGCCGTCCGGAAGCCGACGCCGAAGCGGTCGACCAGCAGCACCGACGATCCCTGGTCCACGGCGTAGACGGCCCGACGTTCGACAACGTCGATGATGATCGTGTTCGGCCAGCTCCGCCGGACCGTCGCACTCTCCACCTGGGTGACCGCAGCCACCCGGCGCTGGATCGCCGACACATCGGTCCGGGCCAGCGGCGCCCCGTACGGGACCGCGGCGACCTCGGCGATCTGGTCGCGGGTCAGATATTTCTCACCGGAGATGCGCACCAACTTGACCGCCAGGACCGAGGAGAAGCCGACCAGATAGATGCCGCCGGCCAGCAGGGCGAGCAGCACGAGCGGGATCGCCAGCCGCAGCAGCAGCCGCCGACGGTTGCGCCGCCGCCGCCAGTCCAGCAGCACCGTCTCCTCGGCGTCGCCGCCGGTCCGCAGCTCCGGTGGGCTGATCGTCATCACTCCCCCCGTCCGGTCGGTCGGTCGCCCCGGTGCACGCCGTGCTCG
>Ga0164243_10002722_pt1 | contig 28939 bp, 27 predicted proteins | sample OricompcompostOP_FD_108781 | JGI IMG/M metagenome (GOLD analysis project Ga0164243, IMG submission 108781) | Organic Plus compost microbial communities from Emeryville, California, USA - Original compost - Organic plus compost (OP) | ecosystem: Engineered > Solid waste > Mixed feedstock >... | reverse complement strand
TTTCCCGACCGCGCTCGGGGCGAAAGTCGCCTATCCGGACCGGGCCGTGGTTGCGATCTGCGGTGACGGGGGCTTCATGTTCGCCGTTCAAGAGCTTGCCACGGCGGTGCAATTCGGCATCGGCGTCATTGCGCTGGTGTTCAATAACAGAGCTTATGGCAATGTTCGGCGCGACCAGATGCAAGCGTTCGGCGGTCGCGTCGTCGGGGCGGATCTGACCAATCCCGATTTCATGAAGCTCGCCGAAGCGTTCGGGGTCGGTGGGCTGCGCGTCGCCACTCCCGACGCGCTGCGCTCCGCGCTGGAACGCGCCCTTGCCGAAGGCGGGCCGTGGCTGATCGAAGTCGACGTGCCGCGCGACAGCGAAACGAGCCCATGGACCTTCATCCATCCGCCGAAGCCGGCAGCATGACCATTGTCGGCGACGCCTCGCCGTGCCAGACCTGCGGCCGGACACGAACGACCATGACTGAGGACCTGCGCAAATAATGACGAAGACGGTTGTCGTAACCGGCGCCGGGACGGGCATCGGAGCCGGCGTTGCTTTGCGTTTCGCGCAAGCGGGCTGGAACGTCGCCGGCGGAATCTACGAAGCCGCGCAAGGAGCAGCATTCGAGGCCATTGCACAGGCCGCCGAGGCAACCGGGGCGCAGGCGATTGCGGCGACCGCCGACGTCACCCGAGATGGCGATTGCCGCCAGCTGGCCGAGAAGGCGATGCAACAGTTCGGCCGCCTAGACGCCCTGGTGAATGCCGCCGGCATTACCCGCATGGTGCCGCTGGCCGATCTTGACGGGCTGACGCCGGAGATGTTCCAGGACATCTATGCCGTCAACACGATCGGCCCATTTCTGATGAGCCGGGCGTGCGCACCCCATCTGAAGCGAAGCGGAGATGCAGCCATCGTCAACGTGTCCTCGCTCGCGGCAATATCGGGCGGCGGTTCGTCCATTGCCTATGCCGCATCCAAAGGCGCGCTCAATACGCTGACGCTGTCACTGGCACGCGTGCTCGCGCCGGAAGTCAGGGTCAATGCGATCTGCCCGGCGCTGATCACCGGTGGTTTCGTCCAACGTCTCGATCCCAACCTGTTCGAGCAGCGGCGGCAGGGGCAGATCGCACGGGCTCCTCTGCGCCGGATCGGCGCGCCGGCCGACGTGGCCGAAACCATCTTCTGGCTGGTGACGGCGGCGCCGCTTGTCACCGGCGAAACGCTGACGCTCGATTGCGGGCTACACCTGAACGCCGACTGACGGCCGATCGCCACGGAGCAACGATGAGCAAGAAACACGAACCCCGTCGCACCCCGCCGGCCGCGCCGCCGCAACGGTTGCGCTCGCAAACCATTTACGAAGGCACGGTGCGGGCGACGACGCGCAGCTTTCTCTACGCGCTCGGCCAGGACGACGAGGAGATCGCGCGGCCGCATGTCGCCGTGGTCCATACCGGCGGCGAGATGAGCCCCTGCAATCTCAATCTCGCCCAGCAGGCGCAGCACGCCAAGACGGGCATCTACGCCGCCGGGGGCATGCCGCACGAGACCCCGGTCGTGTCGGTCTCGGACGGGCTCTCGATGGCCCATTCGGGAATGCGCTTCTCGCTGATTTCGCGTGAACTGATTGCGGACAGCGTCGAAGCGACCGTGCGCGGTCACCAGTTCGACGGCATTTTCGGAATCGGCGGCTGCGACAAGAACGTGCCGGGCCTGATGATGGGCATGATCCGCTGCAACGTTCCGTCCGTGGTGATGCATGGCGGCGCCACCCTGCCGGGTCGCTACAAGGGCGCCGACAAGAACGTGGTCGATACCTACGAGGCGATCGGCGGCGTGATTGCCGGCTCCACGTCCATGGAGGAGCTGGTCGCGCTCAGCCATGCCTGTCTTCCGACGGCCGGCTCCTGCCCGGGACAGTTCACCGCCAATACGATGGGAATGGTGTCGGAGACGCTGGGCTTGGCGCCGATCGGCAGTGCGATGATCCCGGCAGTGTTTTCGGAACGGGCGCCGCTGGCACGGCGTGCCGGCAAGGTGCTGATGGAAGCGATCGCCCGCGGCTGGCCCTTGCCGCGCGACATCGTCACGCGCGAGGCGATCGAGAATGCCTGCGCCGTCGTCGCCGCCACCGGCGGGTCGACCAATGCGGTGCTGCACATCCCGGCGCTGGCCAACGAGGCGGGCATTGAGTTCGGCCTGGCCGATCTCGCGGCCGTCTTCGCACGCACGCCGCTGATTGCGGACCTGCAGCCTGGCGGCCGTTTTCTGGCACGTGACCTGCATGAGATCGGCGGCACTGCCGTGATCCTGCGCGAGCTGCTCAAGGGTGGCTATCTGCACGGCGACGCGCTCACTTTCACCGGCCGCACCTTGTCAGAAGAGATCGAGAATGCGCCCGAAGCAGACGGAACCATCGTGCGTTCGCATTTGGCGCCCCGTTCAGCCAATGGCGGCCTCGTGGTGCTGCGCGGCAATCTGTGTCCGGATGGTGCGGTGCTGAAAGTGGCCGGCCTCAAGACGCTGGTCCATCGGGGACCCGCGCGCGTGTTCGATTCCGAAGAGGCATGCCAGCAAGCGGTCCAAAAGCGCGCCTACGCGGCGGGCGATGTGATTATCGTACGAAACGAGGGTCCGAAGGGCGGGCCGGGCATGCGCGAGATGCTCGGCATTACCGCCCTGCTCTACGGCCAGGGCATGGGCGAAAAGGTGGCGCTTCTCACGGACGGCCGGTTCTCGGGCGCGACACGCGGGTTGTGCATCGGCTATGCGGGGCCGGAAGCCGCCGCTGGCGGCCCGATCGCCTTCGTGCGCGACGGCGACATGATTGCGATCGACGCGCGGCCGGAGGTTGCGACGATCACGCTGGAGGTCGACGACGCGGAACTGGCGCGACGGCGCGCCGCCGTGGGCGCCGCGTGGCAACCACCGCGGGGCGGCCTGCTCGAGAAATATGCGGCGACGGTCGGCCCGGCCAGTCGAGGCGCGGTCACGCACAGCGGCAATGTCCACTGGCCCGAGGACGACGGGCTGAAGATGTAAGATCGCGTTCAACCCGCGTCGCGGCCGAGCGCCGCGATGCGGCGAAACTCAAGCGGGCCGCAGCCGAAGCGTTCCTTGAAGCTGCGGCTGAAATGGCTGACCTCGGAAAAGCCCCAGCGCAAGGCGATGTCGGTGACGCTGTCCTGGGCGCGCACGGCATCGCGCAATTCGCGTGCACAGGCGTCGAGACGCTTCGCTTTGACATAACGCGACACGGTCGTGCCGGTCGATTCGAATGCCCGGTGCACATGACGGACCGAACATCCGAGCGCGCGCGCGATGCTGCGTGGACAAAGGGTGGCATTGCGGAGATTGGCATCGACATAGCGACACACCGCGACCATGGTCACCGGTTCCAGCCCATGATCGACACGGGCCACCTCGCTGCGGCACTGCTGCAGCAACGGCACGAGAATGGCGGCAAGCGCTTCTTCCAGCGCCGGCGTGTCGAAAGCGGCAAGTTCGACCGAGCGGCTGTGGATCTGCTGCACCAGAACGGAGAGCAACGAGCCGATCGCGGTTTCGCTCGGCAGACGATGGGCGGTGGGCACGTCTGCCGTGCGCATCATGTGCTGGAGCAGCGATCGGGACAGATGAAACGAAAGATGGCGAATGGTGCCGGAATGGAGGAATTCGCACGGCTCGCCGGAATCGACCAGCACCATGTCGGTCGGGTTGAGCAGCGCGGAGCGGCCCGATTGGGTGATCAGCGAGCGGCCGCGTGCCTGATAGATCAGAAAGTAATAGAGCCCATCGGAGGCCACGTCTTCGCGGCTGCGGTAAACCTTGCGGGCGTTGGTCTCGATGCTGGCGTAGGACACGCCGAGGGCGGAGTGGAAGTCGATCTTGCCGCGGAAAGGGCGGCCGGAATCGCCGATGTCGGTGCGAAACGAGCCGCAGATGGTGCGGACGTCGCTGTTCCACTTATCCCACACCGCGTCGGTGGTTGAATCGTGGATCATCGTTCCCTCCGCGCCGGACGCTTCTGAGCGGCCGGTCCTGGCGCGCGACCACTATAGCGGGATGCGAGGCGGGCGCCAGAGCCGGCGTCAGGGTGCCATCTGGCTCGGCAGGAACAGGACGAAGGCGGGGATCAGCACGATGATCGCGAGGCGAACGATGTCGGCGACGATGAACGGCACGATGCCGCGGTAGATGGTCGTCATCGGCACGTCCTTCAAGACCGATCGGATGACGAAGAGATTCATGCCGATCGGCGGCGTGATCAGGCTGATCTCGACAACGACGACGACGACGATGCCGAACCAGACCGGATCAAAGCCGAGACCCTGCACGAGCGGGAAGAACACCGGAATCGTCAGCAGAATCATGGCCAGGGCGTCGAACACGCAGCCGAGCACCAGATAGAAGCAGAGCAGCAGCAGGATGACGCCGAGCGGCGGCACGTCGAGCGCGCGGATGCCGGAGACGATCGCCTCGGGCAGGCCGGCGACATTGATGAAATTCGAGAAAATCAGCGCGCCGACGAGCACGGCGAGCAGCATGGCCGTGGTGCGCGCCGTTTCGGCGAGGACGCCGACGAGGGTCTTGAAGGTGAGGGAACCGCGCAGGAGGGCGATGACGAAGGCGCCGGCAGCACCGATCCCGGCGGCCTCGGTCGGGGTGAAGACGCCGAGATAGATGCCGCCGATGACCAGAATGAACAGGCCGAGAATGGCCCAGACGTCGCGAAGCGCCCGGAAGCGCGCGCCCCAGGACAGGCGCGGACCGGCGGGGCCGGCTTTGGGATCAATTGTTACGACCGTCAAAACAGCCAGAACATACAACAGAATACCGAGTGTTCCGGGAAGAATGCCCGCCACGAACAATTGTCCGATGCTCGTCTCGGTCATGGTGCCGTAGATCACCATGATGACCGACGGCGGGATGAGAATACCGAGCGTGCCCCCGGCGGCGACGGAGCCGGTCGAGAGCGCTTCCGCGTAGCCGAACCGCCGCATCGACGGCAGGGCGATCGTTGCCATGGTCGCGGCGGTGGCGAGGCTCGAGCCGCAGACCGCGGCGAAGCCGCCGCAGGCGATGATGGTGGCCATGGCAAGCCCGCCGCGACGATGGCCGACAAAGGCGTTGGAGGCGGCGTAGAGGTCGCGCGACAGGCCAGCGTGGTTGACCAGGTTGCCCATCAGCACGAAGAGGGGCAGCACCGAGAGGCTGTAGCTGGTCAGCGTGTCCCAGGCGACCTGGGCCGCCATTGCCCCGGCCGGGGTGAAGCCGACGACAAGGCCGAAGGCGACATAGCCGACGAGGCCGAGCGCGAAGGCGAGCGGAAGCCCGAGGAACAGTAGCCCGAAGAGAACGACGAAGCTGCTCAGGGCGGCGATCATGAGGGCGTCCGCTTGAGCCGTGCGAGGGCGGCGGCAAGGAGGACCAGCGCCGCCAGCGTGGTGACGGCGAGGCCGAGCGCGCCGAGAGCTGCAATCGGCGCCAGCGGGATGGCGAGCGTCGATGTCTCGTCGCCGAACCGCTCGAAGCGCTGCGCGAGGATCGCCATGCGCCACGACATGAACGCGCAGCCGACGATCGCAACCAGCGCGATGACGAGATCGCGGACGGCGGCAACCCGCCCCTTCATTGCCGCCTCGAACAGGCCGACGGTGACGTGTTCGCCGCGCAAGGTGACGATCGGCAGGGTCACGAAGACGATCGCCGCCATGGCGAGCTGGGTGAGCTCGTAGGCGCCGTCCAGTGGCCGCGCGAACAGGTAGCGCCCGATCACGTCGACCGTGGTCATGGCCATCATGGTGAAGAGCAAAATCGCGGCGACCGTGCCGAGAACACGCTCGGCCACCGCAATGACGGGCACGGTCGGCGCCGGTCCGGGCTCGGACTTCGGACTGTCGCTCATGGCGGGAGACCCGATGCGGCCGGGCTGACCGCCCGGCCGCGTGCGCGGATGCCGGTCAATTGCTGGGCTTATAGGCCTTGGCTTCCTCGCGCATCATCTGCAGCGCGGCCTTGCCGTCGACCTTCAGCTTCTCGGCATCCTTGATCCAGGTGTCGTTGAGAAAGGCGAGCTTGTCCTGGATGTCCTTGACGAAGGCGGCGTCGGCGGTGATCCGCTTCACGCCCTTCTCCTCCATCACCTTGATCGCGGCCTTGTCGGCCTCGTCGAAGGTACGGCCGCCGAGCCGGGCGAGATTCTCGCCGGACACGCTCATCAAGGCTTTCTGGTCCTCCGGCGAAAGCTTGTCGAACGCATCGCGGTTCATCACCGCAAACCAGGTGGAGCTGTAAAGGCCGCCTGGAATCGTGGTCTCGTACTTGATCACCCCTTCGAGCTTGAACGAACTGTAGGCCTCTGACGGCAGCAGCGTGCCGTCGACGACGCCCTGCGACAGGAGTTCGTAGACCTCATTGGCCGAAGCGGCGACGTTGACGCCGCCGAGCGCCGGATTGATCTGCTGGACGATACCGCCGCCGACGCGGATCTTGCGCCCCTTGTAGTCAGCAAGGCTGGCGATCGGCGCCGACGCGGTCATGATCGTGCCAGGCCGGTGCGCGTAGATTCCGAGGAGGACGACACCCTTGTGCTCGTTCGCCTTCTTGAAGAACTTCTCGTGCACGCGCCAGAGTGCCACGGACAGGGCCTCGCCACTGTCGCCCATGAACGGCAGCTCGGCCACCGCCGTCAGCTTGAAGCGGCCCGGCGTATAGCCGTGCACGCCGAAGGTAATGTCCGCGATCCCATCGACGGCGAGATCGTATTGCCGCGGCGGCGCGCCGAGGCTTGCCGCGGTGAGCTCGATCTTGACCCGGCCATTGGTGGCTTTCTCGACCGCCTCGGCCCACGGCTTCATGGTGCCGACCAGCTGGCTGTGCTGCGCGGGCAGCCAGTTGTTCATCCGCAGTACGGTCTGCGCCTGTGCCTCGAGGGCCATCGCCGCCAAAGCGGCGAAGGTGCCGCCGACGAGAAGCGACAGGTTCGTCAGGAATCGCTGTTGCACGTTGTTCCTCCCATCTCGGATCAGCCGGTCGTCTTTGCGAACGGCTGGAACTTCGCCTTCAACGCCTCGAAACCATCCCGGAACACACCGCGAAAGATCTCCGCCACCTGACCGTCCGCGCCCTCGGCCGCCTCGTAGCGGCACTGCCAGCGCACCACGCTTCCGCCCGCCATCGGCGTAACGGACATTTCCGCTTCGTGGCGCCGCAGGGGCAGCGGGCTCTCTACAATGGCATAGGCCAGTCGTCGGGTGGACTCTTCCCGCATGAGCTGCTGCTCCAGCAGGACGGCCCCGTTGTGCAGGACGAGACGGCGGGCGAGGCCGCTGTTCTCGGCCGTCGAGGCGGCGATGTGCGGGTGCCAGAGATGCAATCCTTGGAAGTCGCCCACGAGGGCCCAGACGGCATCGGGATCGGCGGCGATTTCGACCTGTTCGGCAACTTCGCCCATCGCGCTGTTCCTTCAATAGGCCATGTCGGCAGATTCGTTCGACGCGGAGCTCGCCCGCGGCACGCCCATTTCGCGACCGGGGCCGGACTGTGTGAAACCGCCGAGCACCGCAGCCTCCCCTCGCATTCTTGCGGCGCAGCAGACACGGTGCGCCGCATCTTCGAAACTTCCCTCCGGCGCGAACGCCTTGCTCGCGAAGCGGCCCGCAGCGCGCCCCGCAGCGCCGCTGCCGGTCAGGCGCCGGCGCGCGCCTTCCAGGACATGAAGGCGGCGGTGTGATCCTTGTCGCCGCCGATATCGTCGCGCGCCTCGATCCACCGGGCGCTGGTGAGCTGGGTCAGCGGGACGTCGAGGCCGAGCCCGCGGGCGAGATCCGCGGCGATCTTCACGTCCTTGGCCAGCAGGGCGAGCGCGAAACCGGAGGCGAAAGCCTTGGTGAGGACCTGCCCCTTGATCGTGCTCTCGGTGCTGAAGTTACGCCCGGTCGATACATTCATGATGTCGATCATGACCGCGGGATCGAGGCCGAAGCGCTCGCCGACGATCAGCGCCTCGGCCGCGGCCGCAAAGCCCGCGCCGGCCACGTAATTGTTCAGCGCCTTCATGGCGTGACCCGAGCCAAGCGGACCGGTCTCGAACAAGCTCTTGCCCATGGCGGCGAGCACCGGCTTGGCGCGCGCGATCGCCGCGGGATCGTCTCCGCCGATCATGATGGTCAGCGTGCCATCCTTCGCCCGCGGCACGGCGCCGGAAACCGGGGCATCGACGAAAGCAATGCCGCGGCGGGCCAGTTCCTCGCCAAGCGCCCGCGTGCCGATCGGATCCGACGAACTCATGTCGATCAGCAGTGCGCCCTGCGGCAACACCGCGGCGAGACCCCGGCCCTCGGCCTCCAGCATGACCTCGCGCACGATCTGCCCGGTCGGGAGCATGGTGACCACGATCGTCGCCTCGGCCAGATCCGCGAGCGTCTCGGCGCCGCGCACCCGGTGCTCGGCCGCGTAGCGCGCGACCCGGGCGGGATCGGCATCGTAGACGACAACGTCGAAGCCGGCACGGGCGAGATTGGCGGCCATCGGCGCGCCCATATTGCCGATACCGACGAAGCCGACGGTCCTTTCCTGAGCCTGCACCATGACGTTACTCCAGCCCCATCTCCTTGAGCACCTCCGCCGAGGACCGGAACGCGTCAACGGCAAGCGGAACGCCGCAATAGATCAGCGCGTGGACGAGGACCTCGCGGATTTCCTCCTTGGTAACGCCGTTGGCGATGGCGCCGCGGACATGGACCTTGATCTCCTGCGACCGCCCCATGGCGGTAAGCATGGCAATGGTCAGCATGCTGCGGGTGCGATGGTCGAGGCCGGGCCGGTCCCAGACCTCGCCGAAGCAGATGCGAGTGACCATGTCCTGCATCGGCCAGGTGAATTCGGTCGCCGCCTCGGTCTGCTTCTCAGCGCCTTCCGGGCCGAACATCTTCCGGCGAATGTCCAGTCCGCGGTTGAAACGATCGTCCGCCATCCGCTCCCTCTCCGCTGTCAACCTGCCCAAGTCCGCCGCATCTCTGTCTATGTGTCACATTCCGGAGCAGACCGATTGGCGCGGGGCGCCTGGAGGTCTTGCCAGGGAGTGACACGGCCGGTTCGGGCTGAACCGCCGCCCCCAGGTTTCGCCGGCACCGCCGGTTCGGCCGGCCGCTCCCCCGTATTTGCGCGTTTCGACCTTCCGACCGGCCGGCGAGGCGCTGTTAAACAAAATCAGCTAGTGCAAGGGGGCGCCCCGCGGCTGCGGGGCACGGGGGAAGCCAGATGACCGCCACGCCGCTGCCGCACAGGACACCTGACGCGCTCCAGGTTCAGGTCAGCGCCACGCTCGCGCCTTTCGCGGCGCTGTGGCCACGCTCCGATCGGACGGGGGCGGGCTGCTGCACCGTGTTCCAGTGCGCCGACATTCTGGACGTGTGGTGCGACACGATCGGGCGCGCGCGCGCGATCGCGCCTGTCTTCGTCGCGGTGTTCGCCGGCGAAACGCCCGCCATGCTGTTGCCGCTGGGGATCGCGACACGGGGTAGCGTCCGGGTGCTGACGTTCCTCGACGGCACGGTCAGCGACTACAACATGCCCGTGCTGTTTCCAGCTGCGGCCGGCTGGGATGCGGCGGCGGCGGCACGGGCCTGGGCGGCGGTGGCGGAGGCGCTGCCGCCATTCGACGTGGCGCTGCTGGAGAAAATGCCGGCCGCTTTCGACGGGGTGCCCAATCCGCTCGTGCATCTCGCCACGGGGCGGTACCACGAATCCTGCCACGTGATGTCGCTTGGCGGCACCGCCGAGGAGGTCGCGCGGCGCTTCCCCAACGGGGCGGATTCGCGCCGCGTTCGCCGCCGGCTAGAGGCGCTGGGGCCGGTCACGTTCACGATCGCGCAGGATGAAGCGGCGCGGCAGGAGATCCTGGCGGCGATGATGACGATGAAGCGACGCCGCTTCATTGAGACCAAGGGCTACGATGTGTTCGCCGAGCCGGGCTACAGCGCCTATTACGAGGCGGCGACGCGGCAGCTCGGCACCGGGCCGGTGCATCTGTCGGCGCTGCGGGTGGGCGAGACGATCATCGCCGCGCATTGGGGCTATGTTTCGAACGGGCGGTTCTACTACCTGATGCCGAGCCACGCGGGAGGCGAATATGGACGCTACGCGCCGGGGCGGCTGCTGAACGAGTTCCTGATCACGTGGAGCGCGGAACAGGGGCTCGCGGCGTTCGATTTCTGCATCGGCGACGAGCCCTACAAGATGGGCTATCGCGACGTGGAAGTGCCGCTCTACACCGCGGCGCTGCCGCGCAACCTGAAAGGCCGCGCTTTCGGTGCCGCGCTCCAGATGTCACGGGCGGCCAAGACGGCGTTGACGCAGACACGGCTGGGCCCGGTGCTGAAAGACTTGCGCCAGCGCGCCCGCCAAGCGCTCGGCGGACACAATGCGCGGCGACAAACTGGGGAAAACGCCGGACCGAGTCCGAAGTGATTCGGGGGACTCTTGCGCGAGAGTCTAGCGCTATTGTAGCGTCGCAGCTGTCTTATACGACATCTCGTGCGGCGGACTTTCTTCTGCGTTTCATCACTTGTGGCGGGTTCGGTTCAGCTTCGGTGCTGCCGGCCGTCGCAGATGGATTCTGAAAGCGGGTTCGCGCGCCGCGGATGCTCCGGAAAAGGAGAGATCCACGATGTGGACGGACGAACGGGTCGAGCTCCTCAAGAAGCTGTGGTCGGAAGGCCTGTCCGCTAGCCAGATCGCGGCCGAACTCGGCGGCATCACCCGCAACGCCGTGATCGGCAAGGTGCACCGGCTCGGGCTCTCGGGCCGCGCCAAGACGCCGTCGACGCCGCGGCCGCGCAAGGTGCGGCCGGCGACCCCGACGGTGCGCGCGCCGCGCCCGGCCATGCGCGGCAACACCGCGCTGGCGGCGCTGCCGGTCTACGAGACAATCGAGGAGCCGGAGCCCGAGGTGATCGAAAACGTGATCCCGCTGGGCCAGCGCTGCTCGATCATGCAACTCACCGAGGCGACCTGCCGCTGGCCGATCGGCGATCCCGGCTCTGCGGAGTTCTATTTCTGCGGCGGGCGCAGCGTCACGGGCCAGCCCTATTGCGGCTATCACGGCCGCATCGCCTATCAGCCGGTCGCCGACCGGCGCCGCCGCCGCGCCTGACGCGGCGGCCGGAGACACGAAGGCCGCGCCGGCGCGGGCACGCCGTCAGGCGGACTTGCCGAAGCGGTCGTCGAGGGCGTAGCCCGAACCGCGGACGGTGCGGATCGGGTCGATGCCGCGGCCGCGGTTGAGCGCCTTGCGCAGGCGGCCGACATGAACGTCGACGGTGCGTTCGTCGATATAGACGTCTCGGCCCCACACACCGTCGAGCAGTTGCTCGCGGGTGAAGACGCGGCCGGGACTCTGCATCAGATATTCGAGCAGGCGGAACTCGGTCGGGCCGAGATGGATCTCGCGGCCGGAGCGCTGGACGCGGCGGCGCTCACGATCGAGCTCGAGGTCGCCGGCCTTGAGCACGGCGGCGACGCGTTCGGGGCTGGCGCGGCGCAGCAAGGCGCGGATGCGGGCGATCAGTTCCGGCACCGAGAACGGCTTGACGATGTAGTCGTCGGCGCCGGTGGCGAGGCCGCGCACGCGCTCGGCCTCCTCGCCGCGGGCGGTGAGCATGATCACCGGCAGCCGTTCGGTCTGCGGGCGGGCGCGCAAGCGGCGGCACAGCTCGATGCCGGAGAGGCCCGGCAGCATCCAGTCCAGCACGACCAGATCAGGCGGCGCCTCGTTCAGCTTGATCTCCGCCTCGTCGCCGCGGGCCGTCGTTTCGACCTCGTAGCCCTCGGCCTCGAGATTGTACCGCAGCAGCAGCGTCAGCGGCTCTTCGTCCTCGACGATCAGAATGCGGGCAGCCATGCGCGACCACAGCCCCTTGTTCAGCCGACAGCGGGAAAGGTCGTGAAGCTGGTGGTGTCGCCCTTCGGGCGCTCGTCGACCAGCGGCCGGCCCTCGACCATGTAGTGCACGGTTTCGGCGATGTTGGTGGCGTGGTCGCCCATCCGCTCGATGTTCTTGGCGCAGAACAGCAGATGGGTGCAGTAGGTGATGTTGCGCGGATCCTCCATCATGTAGGTGAGGAGCTCGCGGAACAGCGAGGTGTACATCGAGTCGATTTCCTCATCGCCGCGCCAGACCTCGAGGGCCTTGGGCAGGTCGCGGCGGGCATAGCTGTCGAGCACATCCTTGAGCTGGGTCAGGACCAGGTCGGCCATGTGCTCGACGCCGCGGATCAGGCTGGGCGGCGGGAACTCGCCGTTGATGGCGACGACGCGCTTGCCGATGTTCTTGGCGAGGTCGCCGATGCGCTCCAGATCGTTCGATACGCGCAGGGCGGCGACGATCTCGCGCAGATCGACCGCCATCGGCTGGCGCCGGGCGATGGTGAGGATCGCCTTCTCCTCGATCTCGCGCTGCAACTGGTCGACGGTGGCGTCGAGACCCATCACCCTCTGGGCCAGGTTGATGTCGCGCTTGGCCAGCGCGTCGACCGCGTCGGCGATCTGCTTTTCGGCGACGCCGCCCATCTCGGCCACCATGCGCGAGAGGTCCTGCAGCTCGGTGTCGAAGGCCTTGATCGTGTGTTCGGACATGTCGGTCTCCTCGCGGGCGGGCGCCGGGGTCAGCCGAAGCGGCCGGTGATGTAGTCGAGCGTGCGCCGATCCTTCGGATTGGTGAAGATCGTCTCGGTAGGGCCGTCCTCCACCAGGTAGCCGAGATGGAAGAAGGCCGTGCGCTGCGAGACGCGCGCCGCCTGCTGCATGGAATGGGTGACGATGATGATGGTGAAGTTCTCGCGCAACTCGTCCATCAGCTCCTCGATCTTCGCGGTCGCGATCGGGTCGAGCGCGGAGCACGGCTCGTCCATGAGGATCACTTCCGGGCTGACGGCGATGGCGCGGGCGATGCAGAGCCGCTGTTGCTGACCGCCGGAGAGGCTCGTTCCGGGATCGCCGAGACGGTCCTTCACCTCGTCGTAGAGGCCCGCCTTCTGCAGCGACGTGACGACGATCTCCTCGAGGTGGGCCTTGGAGCGCGCCATGCCGTGAATGCGCGGCCCATAGGCGACGTTCTCGAAGATCGACTTCGGGAACGGGTTCGGCTTCTGGAACACCATGCCGACGCGGGCGCGCAGCTGCACCACGTCCAGGGCCGGGTCGTAAATGTCCTGGCCGTCGATGGTGATCGTGCCGGTGACGCGGGCGATCGGGATCGTGTCGTTCATGCGGTTGAGGCAACGCAGGAAGGTCGACTTGCCGCAGCCGGACGGGCCGATCAGGGCGGTGACGGAACGCTCGCAGACGTCGAGATCGACGTCGTGCAGGGCGTGCTTCTCGCCGTAATAGACGTTGACCTTGCGGGCCACGACCTTGGTGGCCGGTTCGGGACCGGCAGCCGGCGTGGCGATCGCGGGGGTCTGCACCATGGAATCCATTGTTCTACTCCTGCCGGCCGCTCACCACCGGCGTTCGAACCGCTTGCGCAGCACGATGGCCGCGCCGTTCATGACGAACAGAAACACCAGCAGGACCATGATCGCGGCCGCCGTCTTGGCGCGGAAGGCGATCTCCGGCAGGTCCGACCAGAGATAGATCTGGACCGGCAGGACGGTGGCCGCATCGGTGATGCTCAAAGGCGTCTCGACGATGAAGGCGACCATGCCGATCATCAGGAGCGGCGCCGTCTCGCCGAGCGCGTGGGCCATGCCGATGATGGTGCCGGTCATGATGCCCGGCATGGCCAGCGGCAGGACGTGGTGGAAGATCGCCTGCTGCTGCGAAGCGCCGATGCCGAGCGCCGCCTCCTTGATCGACGGCGGCACCGCCTTCAGCGCCGCGCGCGAGGCGATGATGATGGTCGGCAGGACCAGCAGCGCGAGGACCAGGCCGCCGACCAGCGGCGCGGAACGCGGCAGCGCGAAGAAGTTCAGGAACACGGCGAGGCCGAGCAGGCCGAAGACGATCGAGGGCACCGCGGCCAGGTTGTTGATGTTGACCTCGATCAGTTCGGTGACGCGGTTCTTCGGCGCGAACTCTTCCAGATAGATCGCGGCGCCGACCCCGAGCGGCAGGCAGATGACGAGGGTGACCAGCAGCGTGAGCGCCGAGCCGACCAGGGCGCCGCGGATGCCGGCGAGTTCGGCCTCGCGGCTGTCGCCGGACGTGAAGAACGACCAGTTGAAGGCGGCCCGGCTCACCCCGTCTTCGCGCAGGCGCTCCAGCCAGGCCACCTCCTGATCGGAGACGCGGCGGTTGGCCTCCGCGGTCTCGTAAGTGAGGATGCGCCAGGTGCCGGGCGCTGCCTCGGCGGCGGATTCGAGGGGAATCAGCACGGTGCCGGCGACTTCGTTGCCGGACAGGTTCGTGACCCTGACCACGCCCTTGTTCAGCGCCACCAGCAGGCTCGGGACGGTGTCGTCGAGCGGCTCATCACCGCCGGTGCGGTCGAACCGCGCCTGGAGCGCATTGGCCTCGCCCTCAAGTTCCTGGGCCCGCGCCGAGAGCGACTCGATCTCTCCCGACACGGACGCGAGCTCGGCTTCGAGGGCCGGCGTGCGCTGGGCCTGTTCGAGCTCCCGCCGGCGCGCCTCGCTGCGGCCGACATGCTGGCGCAGACGCGCGGCTTCCGTGCGCAGCTCACGGGCGCGAACGGAAAGCGTGTCGCGGAATGCGGCGAGCTCCGCGGCGAAATCATTGGCCGTGGAGGCGATGGTGATCTCGCCGCTGGTCCCGCTGGGAACCGCGGTGCCGCGGCCGGGGCGCTGGTCGATCGCGGTCGAGCCGCCCTTGTAATAGAGATCGGCGTCGTCCGAGAGCAGAACCGGGACCGTGACGGTCTGGCCGATCAAGGCGGGGTTCGCGACGACGCGCTCGCGCAGCACGTCGGCGGCGCCGCTCGACAAGAGACCGTCGAGCTTGCGCCTGCGCGCCCGCTCGGTCACGTCGGGGAACCGGGCCCGCAGTGCCTCGCGCACCATGCGCTGATAGTCGCCGGCCCGGACGACGTCGGGATCGGTGCTGCCCGGCTTGTCGAACGCGTCGGGATCGACGGTGACGTCCATCACCAGTTCGTGCTGGATGAAGGCGGGCGCACCTTTGATGACGATGTCGGCGAGGACGACGGCCAGAAACGCGGCCGTCAGCCCGATCGCCACCAAGCCGTACAGCTTGAACCGCGCCTCGGCGCGATAGCGGGCGCGAATGCGCGCGCGGGCGGCGTCCGAGGTCAGGTCGAGGCTGCGCGAACGGGGGAGCGCGACGTCAGTCATATTGCTCTCGGTAGCGTTTGACGATCTGCAGCGCGATCACGTTGAGCGTCAGCGTGAAGAAGAACAAGACGAAGCCCAAGGCGAAGGCCGAGAGGGTCTTGGCGCTGTCGAATTCCTGGTCGCCGACCAGGATCGTCTTGATCTGCACGGTGAAGGTGGTGACCGCGTCGAGCGGATTGAAGGTCAGATTGGCGGCGAGGCCGGCGGCCATCACCACGATCATCGTCTCGCCGACGGCGCGGCTGATGGCGAGCATGAAGGCGGAAACGATGCCCGGCAGGGCGGCTGGCAAGATTACTTTCTTGATGGTCTCCGAGCGCGTGGCGCCCATGCCGTAGGAGCCGTCGCGCAGCGACTGCGGCACCGCGTTGATGACGTCATCGGACAGCGAGGAGATGAACGGGATGATCATCATTCCCATCACCAGTCCGGCGGCGAGCGCGCTTTCCGAGGCGACGTCGAGACCGACCGATTCGCCGGCCTGGCGGATCCACGGCGCGAGCGAAAGCGCGGCGAAGAAGCCGAGCACAACCGTCGGGATGCCGGCAAGGATCTCCAATATCGGTTTGGCGAAGGCGCGGAAGCGCGGCGTCGCGTATTCCGCCATGTAGATCGCCGAGAACAACCCGATCGGACCGGCGACCAGCATGGCGATGGTGGTGATGAGAAGCGTGCCGGCGACGAGCGGGACGATGCCAAAGGCACCCGACGAGCCGACCTGATCCTCGCGGATGGCGGTCTGTGGGCTCCAGTGCGTGCCGAACAGAAAGTCGATCGGCGACACGCGTTCGAAGAAGCGGATGGTTTCGAACAGGACGGAAAAGACGATGCCAATGGTGGTCAAGACGGCGACGGTGGCGCTGGCGAACAGGATCACCTTGACGAAGCGCTCGACGTGATTGCGGGCACGGAACGCATTCGAGAGCATGCGCAGGCCGAGCGCGGCGCCGAGCAGGCCGAACACAGCCCCCGCGGCGAAGACGAGATTGCTGGTGAACTGGCGCAGCGACACATAGGTCTCGGCGGCCGCACGCAGCGCCGATGTCGGCTCGCCGGTATACTGGCCGGCGGCCACATTGGTGATGTCGCGCAGTGCCGCGTCGCGACGCAGGCTGTCGCCGAGCACGGCCGGATCAAGCGTTTCGAGGGCGCGTGTTTCGACGATGTGATGCGCGACCGGGACGCCAACGACGAAGACGGCAAGCATCGGAACGAGAATGGTGATCGCGACGAAGGCGCCGTGATAGGCCGGACGGGAATGGAGCGGCGCGCTGTGACCGGCGGCGGCGGCACGGGAGCGGCCGAATAGATAGCCGACGGCGACGAGCACGAAGAGGCCGGTGAAGTAGATCAGGGACATGGCCTCGAACTCCAACCAGAACGCGGCCCCGGCGGGCCGGCGAAAAGACGGCGGCCGCACTGGAACGCGGCCGCCACAGGGATCAGGACAGCGGATCCGCCGTCAGCGGCTTCATGTCGAGGACCGACTGCCGCACCTCCTCGGCCTTGGCCTTCGGCAGCGGCACAAGCCCCTTGGTGGCGAGATAGCCGTCCTCGCCGATCGCCTTCTGCGACACGTACTCCGCGGCGAACTTGTCGAGGCCGGGCACGAGGCCGACATGTTGCTTCTTGAGGTAGACGTAGAGCAACCGCGACGCCGGATACTTGCCGTCGGCGATGCTCTCGTAGGTCGGCTCGACGCCGTCGAGGGCGACGCCGCGCAGCTTGGCGGCGTTCTCCTCGAGGAACGAGTAACCGAAGATGCCGAAGGCGTTCTTGTTCGCGGTCAGCTTCTGAACGATCAGGTTGTCGTTCTCGCCCGCCTCGACATAGGCGCCGTCCTCGCGGATCGACTTCCAGGCCTTGTCGAAGGCCTTGCTGTCGGCCTTCTTCAGTTCCTTCATGGCGGGAATCTGGTTCGCGCCCTGCTCAAGCAGCAGTTCGTGCAGCGCGTCGCGGGTGCCGGAGGTGGGCGGCGGGCCGAGCACCTCGATCTTCACGTTCGGCAGCGACTTGTCGATATCCGACCAGTTCTTGTACGGGTTCGCGACGAGCTTGCCGTCCGGACCGGGAACTTCCTTGCCGAGTGCCAGGAACAGCTGGGCCAGCGTCAGCTTGATCGCAGGGCCTTCCTTGGACTGCGCCAGGCTGATGCCGTCGTGGCCCACGGTGAGTTCGACGACGTCCTTGACGCCGTTCTTCTGGCAATCCTCAAACTCGCTCTTCTTCATCCGGCGCGAGGCGTTGGTCGCGTCGGGGTGCGCATCACCGACGCCGGCGCAGAACAGCTTCATGCCGCCGCCCGTGCCGGTGGATTCGACCACCGGAGTTTTGACGCCGGCGGTCTTGCCGAGATGCTCGGCGACCGCGGTGGTGAAGGGATAGACCGTCGACGAACCGACGATGCGGATCTGGTCGCGCGCTTCGGCCGAGCCGGCGGCCATGACGCCAGCCGTGACGAGCGCCAGCGCGCTAGCAAAGGTCTTCAGATTCAAGGCTCTCTCCTGTCGTGGATGGCCGGGCGACCGGGTGGCTCGCATGGTTGTTCGGGCCGCCTCGTGCGTGGCCATGCCTAGAGCTTCCGCATCACCGTTCTATGACTCTTCCGCGACAGTTTCATGAACCCATAAGCCCTTGATCTAAAATGCAATTTATTACTTTTCCGAGGACAATGCGACAGCTCCCAGACGGACCGTGAAAGTGGCTCCCTGGCCGGGCGGGCTGTCGATCGCCAGGCGGCCGCGGTGGCGATTGATGATGTGCTTGACGATCGCAAGCCCGAGGCCCGTGCCGCCCTGCTCGCGACTCTGTCCCACATCGACGCGGTAGAACCGCTCGGTCAGGCGCGGCAGGTGCTCGGCGGGAATGCCGGGGCCGTAGTCGCGCACGCTGGCGACCACCTCCGGCGCGCCCGACGCACCGGCTTCACGCGCCAGCACCACGTCGACACGCTCACCGGAAGCGCCGTATTTCAACGCATTCTCGATCAGGTTCTCGAACACGCGAATCAATTCGTCGCGGTCGCCCCGCACCACCAGCGGTTCGGGCGGCGCCTCGACGACGATCTTGACGCCGCGATCACGCGCCAGCGTCTGCAAGCCGTCGATCACCTGGCGCACGACGGCGACGAGATCGACGGGCGTCTCCGGGCGGACATGCACATTGAGCTCGATCCGCGACAGCGACAGCAAATCGTCGATCAGCCGCGCCATCCGCGTCGCCTGCTGCTTCATGATGCCGAGAAAGCGGTCGCGTGCGACGGCATCGTTGCGGGCGGGCCCCTGCAGCGTCTCGATGAAGCCGGACAGGGCGGCGAGCGGCGTGCGCAGCTCGTGGCTGGCATTGGCGACGAAGTCGGCGCGCATCTCCTCGACGCGGCGCTGCGCGGTGAGATCGTGGAAGGTCAGCAGCAGCAGGTCGACGTCACCCGCGAAGCTCGCGGCGTCGGCCGGGATGACATAGGCCTCGTACCAACGGTCGAGCGGAACACGCTCGGAGAATTCCACCCGTTGCACATTGCCGCTGGTAGCGGCGCGGCGGATCGCCTCGACGATCGCCGGCATGCGGAGGGCGAGCGAAGCGGGCTCGCCCGGGCGCAGCAGCGGCGCCAGCGCCGTCGCACGGGCATTGACGGCGACGACCACGCCGTCGTGGTCGAGCGCGACAACGGGATCCGGCAGCGCCGCGAGCACCCGTTCGAGCAGCGGGCGCCAGATGCGCGCCGCCGTCGCATCGGCACTGCCCGCGCTTGCTGCCGGGGCTGCGGCATTGCCGGCGCCGAGCAATGCGGCGAGGCCGATGGCAACGAAGGCGAGCAGAGCCGGACCGGCGGGAATGGCATCGCCGAGGATCAAGGCGAGGAAGATCAAGGCGGCCACGGCGATGACGAGGCGCGCCGCGCGGAACCGCGCCGCCCAGGATTCCGCGTCGCTGCGCGGATGGCTCGGATCGTCGCTGACCGCCATGGAAGTACCGTCGACCGTCTCGCCCGCTCATAGCGCGTTTGCGCGCTCACGGCCACGACCGATGCAGCGGTGCACAGCCGCCGCGCACAGCTTGTCGCCGCGCCGGGCGACAGCTACGAGAAGCGCATGCGCCTTCGCCTCGCCGCCCTCATCGTTCTCGCCGCGCAGCCAGCCTTGGCGGAGCCGTTACCGCTGCCGCGCGTCGACTACGTCGCCACCGGCGTGCTGGCGGGCCAGGGCGCGGTGTCGATCCGTCATCGCCAGGGCAAGCTGCGGCTGGAGATCGACGCGGTCGGCCTGCCGCAGAAGATCAGCGGGTTGATCGACCTGGAACGGCGCCGCCTGACGATGATGGTGCCGGTGCCGGGCGTGAAGGCGGCGATGGAGACGGGGCTGCCGGAGGACGGCGGTTTCGGCGCGGCGGCGCTGGAAGGCAAGCGCATTGGTTCGGCCGTCGTCGCGCAGGAGCCGTGTGACCTGTGGGAGACGCCGACGCCGCGCGCGGAGGCCACCATGATCACCTGCATCACCCCCGACGGCATCAACCTGCGGACCGAACTGGTCCGCGCGGGCGAGCGGCAACCGGTGCTGGAGATCCGCACGCTTGCGCGCGAGCCGCAGGACCCTGCGCTGTTCGCGTTGCCCGCCGACGTGCGTGTGATGAAGGCGCCGGCGGGACTGCAGGCGCTGCCGGGGCTGGCGCCACCGCCCCTGCGTCCAAGCCAGCCTTAGCGAAGGCCGCCGCTACGCGGCGTCGCAGGTCTCGTCCGCCGGCTCCGGCTGCGGCTGCTTGTGCGCGAGCGGCACCGGCGCGGCCGGCCGCAGGCTCAGCCACAATTCGCGCACGCCAAGAATGGCGACCGCCAGCGCGAACGGGGTGATGTAATAAAGCAGGCGGAAGATGAGGATGGCGGCGAGCAGTTCCTCTTTGACGAAGTGCGGCAGCGCCACCAGCATGGCGGCGTCGAACACGCCGAGGCCGCCGGGCGCGTGGCTGGCATAGGCGAGCAACGTCGCCGAGACGAACACCACCGCGAAGCCGATGAAGTCGATATAGGGCTGCTCCGGCAGCAGCACGTACATGGCGGTGGCGCAGAACAACAGGTCAAGCAGGCCGATGCCGATCTGGACCAGGGTGAGCGGGCCGCCGGGCAGCGTCACCTGCCAGCTGGCGCGGCCGACCACGCGCGGACGCTGCCAGACCCAGGCGACATAGCCGACCAGGACGGTCAGCGCGGCGATGGCCAGGGCGCGGTTGAGCCATTCCGGCGCCTGGTTGATGGCGCTTGCGGCCTGCGGCTCGTAGGCGATGCCGAGGCCGAGCACGGCGATGTTGCCGAGCCAGAAGGTGAGGCCGGCGACGAAGCAGATGCGGGCGACGTCGATGGCGGAGAGACCCCAGCCGGAATAGATGCGATAGCGCACGGCGCCGCCGGTGAAGACGGTGGCGCCGACATTGTGGCCGATCGAATAGCTGGTGAAGCCGGCCAGCGCCGCGGTCCGGTACGGGACCTCGCGTCGGCCGATCGTGCGCAGAGCGAAGAGATCGTAGAAGGTCAGCGTAAAATAACCGCCGGCGACGCAGAGGAAGGCCAGCACAACTTCCTGGAACCGCACCGCCTTGAGGGCGACGATCACCTGGCCGACGTCGATGTTGTGCAGCATGCGGTAGAGCGCGACCACCGCGACGGCGATGATCGTGACGCTGAGGGCGAAGCCGATCCGGCTCCATCCGATCTTCTCGTCGAAGAACCGCACCACCAAACGCACTACGCCGAGCATTCAGGACTCCCAGGCGACGGACAGGGAAAGAGCGCCCCCGCTCGGGTCGTGGCGCGGATTGCCAGGCCGGAGGCGTCCCCTAGCATGTGTTCCCCGCCATGGCGAGGGGCGCAGCCGCCGCAACCGGCGGCAAGGGCGCGACCGGACTGTGGAATCGGACGGGCGGGCGGGCGGCGCCGCGGCGAGCCCGGCGCGAGGCCGCCGGCACCCGGGTCGAGTTGACAGCGCAGGGCCGCCCAATAAAATGTCCGTCAGTGCCGCCCGCCGGGGCGGCACATTTCGTTTCGGGCCCGCAAGCCCCGGACGGTGCCCGGCAGCAGGCGCTGCCGGCCGGTTCCGCAGCCTCGACGGGGGAGACCTGCGGCCGGGCTCGGCCGCCGCACCCGACGCCCCGGTCCCGTGACGAGCAACTCTGTGGAGTGTGCCGTGACGTCGCATCTGATGCCGACCTATGCGCGGGCCGATCTCGCCTTCGAACGGGGCGAGGGCGCTTGGCTGACGACGACCGACGGGCGACGTTTTCTCGACTTCACCTCCGGCGTGGCGGTCACGGCGCTGGGCCATGCGCATCCGCATCTGGTCGAGGCGGTGACGCGGCAGGCGCAGCAGGTCTGGCAGGTGTCGAACCTCTACCGGATCCCGCAAGCGGAGCGGCTGGCAGAGCGGCTGTGCGAAGCGTCGTTCGCCGACCTCGTGTTCCTGTGCAATTCCGGCGCGGAGGCGATGGAAGGCGCGATCAAGACCGCGCGCAAGTATCACGCCGTGAACGGCCGTCCCGAGCGGGTGCGCATCATCACGTTCGAAGGTGCCTTCCACGGCCGCACGCTGGCGACGCTGGCGGCCGGCGGGCAGCCGAAATACCTGGAGGGCTTCGGCCCGGTCGCGGGCGGATTCGACCAGGTTCCTTTCGGCGACATCGAAGCGGTCAAACGCGCCATCGGCCCGGAGACGGCGGCGATCCTCACCGAACCGGTCCAGGCGGAGGGCGGCGTGCGCGTTGTTTCGCCGCAGTTCCTGAAGGCGCTGCGGCAATTGTGCGACGAGCACGGCTTGCTGCTGGTGTTCGACGAGGTGCAAACCGGCATGGGCCGCACCGGCAGCCTGTTCGCCTACGAGCGCTCGGGCGTCACGCCCGACGTCATGGGCCTGGCCAAGGCGCTCGGCGGCGGGTTCCCGATCGGCGCCGTCCTCGCCACCGCGGAAGCCGGCAAGGGCATGACCGCGGGGACGCACGGCTCGACCTTCGGCGGCAATCCGATGGCCTCGGCGGTGGCCAATGCGGTGCTGGACGTTCTGCTCGCGCCGGGCTTCCTCGACGGCGTGCGGCAGACCGCGCTGCTGCTGAAGCAGCGGCTGGCGGAAATCCGCGACCGCTACCCCAACGTCATTGCCGAAGTTCGCGGCGAAGGGCTGCTGCTGGGCCTGCGCACTCATGTTCCCAACGGGGCTTTGGTCGACGCCCTCCGCGCGGAGCAGATGCTGGTTCCGGCCGCGGGCGAGAATGTGGTGCGGTTGCTGCCGCCGCTGATCATCGGCGAGGCGGAGGTCGCAGCGGCGATCGAGAAGATCGATCGGGCCTGCGCCCGCCTGAGCGAGACCGCCACTCCAGCGCAAAGGGTGACGGCGTGAGCAACGACGGCGTGCGGCATTTTCTCGACCTCACCGACATTCCCACCCCGGAACTGCGCGGCATCATCGATTCCAGCCGCGCAATGAAGGCGTGCCTGAAGAGCGGCGACCGGCTGCGCAAGCCGCTGGCCGACAAGACGCTCGCGATGATCTTCGACAAGCCGTCGACGCGGACGCGGGTTTCGTTCGACGTGGCGATGCGCCAGCTCGGCGGCGAGACGATCATGCTGACCGGGCAGGAAATGCAGCTCGGGCGCGGCGAGACGCTGGCCGATACGGCGCGGGTGCTGTCGCGCTATGTCGATGCGATCATGATCCGCATCCTGGATCACGACGCGCTGCTGGAACTGGCCCGCCATGCAACGGTGCCGGTGATCAACGGCCTGACGCGGCGTTCGCATCCCTGCCAGGTGATGGCGGACGTGCTGACCTTCGAAGAGCACCGCGGACCGATTCATGGCAAGACCGTGGCCTGGGTCGGGGACACCAACAACGTGCTGGCTTCGTGGATCCATGCGGCGCAGCGCTTCGCCTTCACTCTGCGTGTGGCGACGCCGGCGGAACTGAGGCCGAAGCCGGCGCTGATCGACTGGATCAAGAACTCCGGGGCGGCGATCCAGCTGGGTGAAGATGCCGAAGCCGCTGTCGACGGCGCCGACTGCATCGTCACCGATACATGGGTGTCGATGGGCGACAAGGAAAGCGAGCACCGGCACAATCTGCTGATGCCGTATCAAGTCAACGCGCGACTGATGGCGCGGGCGAAACCCGATGCGGTGTTCATGCATTGCCTTCCTGCGCACCGCGGCGAGGAAGTGACCGACGACGTGATCGACGGTCCGCAGTCGGTGGTGTTCGATGAGGCCGAAAACCGGCTCCACGCGCAGAAGGGCATTCTGGCGTGGTGCCTGGACGCAACCGACCGATGAACGAATCCAACGTGCCCGAGCGGATGCCGTCGGCGGATTCGGTCGACGACACGATCCTGCCGTTCCAGGTCGATCCGCTCGATCTGCGCGGACGCGTGGTGCGGCTCGGGCCGGTCGTCGACGAGATCCTGACGCGGCACGATTATCCGACGCCGGTGGCAAAGCTGCTCGGCGAAGCGATCGTGCTGACGCTGCTGTGCGGTTCGTCGCTGAAGTTCGAAGGCCGCTTCATCCTGCAGACGCAGGGCGATGGACCGGTGCGCATGCTGGTTGTCGATTTCACCTTGCCGGATCAGATCCGCGCCTGCGCGCGCTTCGACGAGGCGGGTGTGACGGCCGCGATCGAAGCCGGCGACGTGTCGGCCGGCGCGCTGCTGGGCCAGGGCCATCTGGCCATGACCGTGGACCAGGGCCCCGACATGAGCCGCTATCAGGGCCTGGTGGCGCTGACCGGCGGCGGTCTCGTCGAGGCGGCGCACGAATATTTCAAGCGCTCCGAACAGATTCCGACCGCAATCCGGCTGGCCGTGGCGGAAGAGTTCAAGGCCGGCGCCGAGGGCATGCGGCATCGCTGGCGCGCCGGCGGCCTGCTGGCGCAGTTCCTGCCGGAATCCACCGAACGGGCGCGGCAACCCGATCTGGATCCCGGCGACGCGCCGGAGGGCACCGATCCGCATGCGGTCGTCGAGGACGACGCGTGGGTCGAAGGCCGCTCGCTGGTGACGACGATCACCGATGTCGAGCTGATCGATCCGGCCGTGTCGAGCGAGCAGTTGCTGTACCGGCTGTTTCACGAGCGCGGCGTGCGGGTGTTCAACAGCCTGCCGGTCGCGGCGCAGTGCTCCTGTTCGCACGACAAGATCACCGCGATGCTGCGCCGGTTCTCGGCCGACGACCGCGCACACATGGTTGAGAACGGGGCGATCTCGGTGACGTGCGAGTTCTGCAACACCACCTACGTGGTCGACCCCGCCGACGCCGAACCCTAGCATCGCATCGCGCGAAGCGCGGCGGCGCCGGCCACGGCGGCGTTATGGCCGCCAGAATTGCGGCAGGAACAGCACGAAGACCGTGAAGATCTCCAGCCGTCCCACCAGCATCGCGAAGGACAGCAGCCAGATCGCCGTGTCGTTCATCGGGCCGTAAGTGCCGGCCGGGCCGATCAGCGGGCCGAGGCCCGGGCCGACATTGGCGACAGCGGCCACCGCCGCGGAGAACGACGTCCGCAGATCGAAGCCCATCATGTTGATGATGAGGCCGACGGCGAAGAAGCTGGCGATATAGAAGAACAGGAAGCTCATCACCGAAGCGGCGACGTCGTCCGTCACGGGCGTCGCGCCGAAGCGAATCGGGAACACGCCGTTCGGATAGATGACGCGGCGCAGATGCTGCCGGACCGCCGAGGCAAGGACGAGCAGGCGGAACATCTTGAGGCCGCCGGTGGTGGATCCGGTACAGCCGCCAAGAAACATCACGAGGAAATACAGCGCGTCGGACAAGGCGCCCCACGGCGCGTAGTCGACGGCCGCGAATCCGGTGGTGGTGATCAGCGACGTCACGTTGAACAGCGCCAGGCGGAACGATTCCTCGCCGTAGTTGAGGTGAAAGGCCCGCTGCTGCAGCGTGGACGCGACGGTGAACACCGCGATAATGGCCAGGAACAGCCGCACTTCAGGATTGACCCACAGCTTGTGGAAGTCTCCGGCGAAAGCGCGTACCAGCAGAACCATCGGCAGGCTGCCGGCGATCATGAACACGACGGCGATGTACTCCGCCGTCCGGTTGGCGAAATGACCGAAGGATCCGTCATGGGTCGAGAAGCCACCGGTGGAGATGGTGGTCATCGCGTGGTTGACGGCATCGAACAGATCCATGCCCGTGATCGCGTAGAGAACGGCGCAGGTCACCGTCAGGGTGACGTAGACGACGATGATGCGGTTGGCGATCTGACCGATGCGGGGCAGGAACTTCTCGGACTTGTCCGAAGATTCCGTGCGGAACAGCTGCATGCCGCCGATCTGCAACATCGGCAGGACGGCGATGGCAAAGACGATGATGCCGATGCCGCCGTACCATTGCAGCAGCGAGCGCCACAGCAGGATTCCAGGCGGCATGGTGTCGAGATCGGAGATCACCGACGCGCCCGTTGTGGTGAGGCCCGACACGGTCTCGAAATAGGCCCGGGCGAAATTCAGGTCCGGCGCCGACCACATGAACGGCAACGCGCCGAAACCCGACAGCACGATCCAGGACAGCGCGGTGAGGAGAAAGGCCTGGCGTACGCTGAGAACCGCGGGCTCCTCCTGCCGCCCCGCCAGCCACAGGGACGATCCGACGAAGACGGTCACGCCGGCCGAGACGACGAAGACGAGCCAATCGGGATCGCCGGACACGAGATCGACGATCGCTGGCACCAGCATCATGGTGCCGAGGATGGCGATCAGAATGCCGAGAATGGCGTTGATCGGACGAAGGTCGATCACGGGAAACCGGGGGATGGGATTCGGCACGCAGCCGAACCGGACGGAGCGGCACTCTAACGTATCGTCGGGGGAAGGGAAGACAGCTGCCGCTCAGTTGACGACCCGGCGCTCGTCCGGGCTGTCGAGAGAGAAAGCCGGGATCTCCACCTCGAACGCCGTGCCGTCATCGGCGACCATGCCGTAGCTGCCGGACATCATCCCGGACGGCGTTGTCAGCGGCGCGCCGCTCGTATATTCGAACCGCTCTCCGGGCGCGAGCCACGGCTGCTCGCCGACGACCCCCTCGCCATGCACCTCCTGCACGTGGCCGCGGGCGTCGCAAATGCGCCAGTGCCGCGACACCAGGCGCACCGTGCGCGCGCCTAAATTCGCTACTTCGATCGTATAGGACCAGACATACTGGCCGGGCGAGGAGCGCTCCGGCAGGAAGCGGGGCATGACGGTGACGCGGATATCGTGCGTGACGGCAGAATACATCGGAATGCGTGTTGCGCCGAACTCGGGCGGCTTCGACGCCGCGTTGGCTCAGTGAACAGCAGTCCTCGCCGGCGCGCAACGGACGCACTGCCGCGCGACGCGGTGATCGGCTCCGGCAGGCCGACCGAACGGACGACACCGGCCATGGCCCCCGCTCCGCCCACGCGCGACCTGCGTCTCGACCTGTTCCGCGGCCTGGCGCTGTGGCTCATCTTCCTCGACCACATTCCCTCGAACGTGGTCAGCTGGATCACGATCCGCAATTACGGCTTCAGCGACGCAACGGAGATATTCATCTTCATCTCCGGTTTCACCGCCGCCTTCGTTTACGGGCGGGCGCTGACGGAGCACGGCTTCCTGATCGCCAGCGCGCGAGTGCTGAGGCGAGCATGGCAGATCTACGTCGCGCACGTGTTCCTGTTCGTGATCTACCTCGCGGAGATCGCCTACGTGATGCGCACGTTCCAGAACCCGCTCTATGCGGAGGAAATGAACGTGCTCGAGTTTCTGCGCGAGCCGGACTTCATCCTGGTGCAGGCGCTGCTGCTGAAATTCAAGCCGGCGAACATGGACGTGCTGCCGCTCTATATCGTGCTGCTGGTGGGCTTTCCGGCGGCGCTCTGGCTGCTCATGCGGCGACCCGGCCTGGCGCTGGCAGCCTCGGCGCTGCTCTACGTTCTGACGCTCCAGTTCGGCTGGAACATCCCGGCCTATCCGAGCGGGCACTGGATCTTCAATCCTTTCGCGTGGCAGCTGCTGTTCGTGTTCGGTGCCTGGTGCGGGCTCGGCGGCGCCGCCAAGCTCGCGCCGCTGATCCGCGCACCTGCATTCCTCGCGCTGGCCGCCGCCTATCTCGCCTTCGCGCTGGTGATCGTGCTGGGCTGGTCGGAGCCGAAACTGGCGCAGTGGGTCCCCAAGCCGCTCGCCGAATGGATGTATCCGATCGACAAGACCAATCTCGACATCCTTCGGTTTGCGCATTTTCTGGCGCTGGCGGCGCTGGTGGTGCGATATCTGCCGCGGGACTGGCCGGGGCTGTCGCATGCCGTGCTGCGACCGCTCATCCTGTGCGGCCAGCACTCGCTGGAAATCTTCTGCCTCGGCGTCTTTCTCGCCTTCGCCGGCCATTTCGCGCTGGTGGAGATCTCGAGCAGCGTGGCGATGCAGCTGCTGATCAGCGCTGCCGGCATCTGCATTATGATTGCGGCGGCGGCGCTGATCTCGTGGTACAAGGGGATGGAGGGGCGGAGCGCGCGCAAGCCGCCGCGACCGTCAGACGCCGACCTCGCAGGAGGCGGGGCATGAGGCCGAGAGCCGTCAGCGTGCGGGTCGCAACCGCGCTGTTCGCAGCCGGGCTGATCGCAGCCGTTCCCGCGCGCGTGGGCGCGCAGGCCGACTTCTGCGGGGCCGCCGAACAGTTCGCCGAAACCGAGGCAGCGCTGCCGCACACGGCGGCGGCACTCGCGAAGGACCGGCGCCTCGTCGTTGCCGTGGTCGGCACCGGCTCGTCGACGCTGCCGGGGACCGACGGGCGGATGCAGGCCTATCCGGCGCAACTGCAGCAAGCGCTCACCGGCGCGCTCGGCGCCGCCGTCACCGTCACGACGCTGATCCGGCCGCGTCGCACCGCCGCGCAACTGGCCAAGGAGTTTGCCGCGGTGCTGGCTGGCAAGCCGCAACTCGTCGTGTGGCAGACCGGCACCGTCGATGCCATGCAGGGGCTGGATGCCGACGCGTTCCAGGCGGCGCTCGAAGATGGCGTGAAGGCGCTGCGCGCCGGTGGCGCCGACGTGGTGCTGATGAACATGCAGTACAGCCCGCGCACGGAGACGATGATCGCCGAGCACGGCTATGCCGACGTGATGCGGTTCGTCTCGCAACAGGAAGACGTGCCGCTGTTCGACCGGCTGGAGGCGATGCGGCACTGGAACCAGGCCGGCACGTTCGATCTGACCTCCCCGGACAAGCCGATCGAGACGGCCGCGCGCGTTCATTATTGCGTGGCCGAACTGCTGGCGCAGATGATCCGCGCCGGGATCGGTCACGCGAAATCCAACGGCGGCGTGGCGCCGCGGCCCTGATCGCTCACATCGCGTCGAAAGCGGCGACGAGGTCGGCGATCAGGTCGTCGGGATGTTCAAGACCGACCGACAGGCGCAGCAGCCCGTCGCCGATGCCGAGTTCGGCGCGCTGCTCCGGGGTCAGGCGCTGGTGGGTGGTCGTGGCGGGATGGGTGATGAGGCTCTTGGCATCGCCGAGATTGTTGGAAATCCGGATCAGCCGCAGCGCGTTGAGGAACCGGAACGCGGCCGCCTTGTCGCCGTCGAGGTCGATCGCGACCATGGTCGAGCCGGCGCTCATCTGCCGA
>Ga0164243_10002721_pt1 | contig 28957 bp, 22 predicted proteins | sample OricompcompostOP_FD_108781 | JGI IMG/M metagenome (GOLD analysis project Ga0164243, IMG submission 108781) | Organic Plus compost microbial communities from Emeryville, California, USA - Original compost - Organic plus compost (OP) | ecosystem: Engineered > Solid waste > Mixed feedstock >... | reverse complement strand
GGCTTGGCTCGATCCGCCGCTGACCACGGTGCGCATGCCGATCGCCGAGTTGGCCGAAGCGGCGGTCGAAGCACTCATCGAGCAGGATTCGCAACCCGAATCCCCACCCGCACTGCCCGGCACGCTCGTCGTGCGCCAGAGCACCGAGTGGGTACGCCGCGGTTCGGCCGACGACTCGGGGGATGGGCACGCGACGGTGTCCCGTCTGCACCCGTCGTGGAAGGCCACCACCTCGGCCTGAGCCAGGTGATCGATCCTGGCCGGACCCGTGATCGGCTAGCGTTTCGAGAGCCGGGACGCCCCGACGGGACCTGACGACCCAGACGCCTCGGCTGGAAGGAACGTCATGGTCGAGGACCAGAAGCCATCGATCGTGGCCCGGCTGGCCGCGAAGGTATTGCGTACCCGGTGGGTGGTCCGCGCACCGATCCGGTTGTATCGGGCCGGTCTGGGATTCCTGTTCGGCCACCGGCTGCTGATGTTGGAGCACCTCGGGCGCAAGTCGGGTCTGCCACGCTACGTCATCCTCGAGGTCGTCGACCGGACCGGCGACTCGTACACGGTTGCGGCCGGCTTCGGGGAACGATCGGAGTGGCTGCGCAACCTCGAAGCCCATCCGCAGGCGTACATCTCGGTCGGGACCAGTCGCCGGGTGCCGGTGCTGGCCCGACGGCTGACGGCGGACGAGGCCGCCGATGCGTTGCGGAACTACGCAGCAACCCATCCGCGTGCCTGGGCCGGGCTGGCGCCGGTGTTCGAGCAGACCCTTGGCGAGCCGATCAAGGAGTCGGGCACCACGCTGCCGTTGGTGCGACTCGCCCTGACCGGTGCCGACTGACCGGACGGTCTGCCTCGGATGACCATGATCATCCGGGGCCGTCGGGGTGAATGGCGTCATAGGCGCGGGAGAGTTTCTTCGGTACGCACATCCGCCAGGCGTCGAGCACGAGTTCGCGGGCCTCGGCAGGCTCCAGACCAGCCATCCGCGCGAGCACCCAGTTGAATCGCAGATCGGCCTGATCGGGCATCAGAAACTTTGCGGGCTCCCCGGCGACCAGTGCCTCCCGTTGCTCCTTGGGAAAGCCGAATCCCATGATCGTCTCGTCCTCGGAGAAGGCGACGTAGACGATGCTGCCGACCCGGAACTTGCGCCGTCCACGGACATAGACCTCATACGATCGGTCCAGGCTCAGTGCCAGTGGTCGGATGTCGTCGACGGTCGCCATGGTCAGATCATTTCGGATGGATCACTCTGGACGGGAGCTCCACAGGCTCAGGGGCGGCGACCGAGCGCATCGAGCAACCTCATCTGGACGGGCGCGTCGGGGCCGAGTGTGCCGCTGGGTCCGTCTCCGTAGGCACCGTAGGCCAGCAGTCGGGGCAGGTCCGGTTCCACCAGCGCCCACAGCTGGTCGACCACCACCGGGTCGAGGGTCTCGTCGAGCCCGGCGCCGCGGAGCAGGTCCCAGCCGTGCACGACGAGATCGATCAGCCGGAACAGCAGGAATTCCCGGACGGGAACCTCTCCTCGCGGACCGGGAACCAGCTGGTCCGGCGAGGCAGCCGCAAACGCTTCAACCTGACGGGCGCAGGACTCCGTCACGGCGCCGGCCGGATCGTCGCCCAACAGATCGCCGGTCAGTTTGGCCCTGGCCTCATCCCGACCGACACCGGCCAACAGCAGCGCGGTGAGCTCGTTTCCGGACACGATGTGCTGGACGAGCTCGCGAACCGTCATGCCCACCGGGGTGGGGCGCTGCCAGCAGTCCGGTGGAAGCAGTCGTACCACCCGTTCGGTCTCTGTCGATGCCGCTGCGATCAGATCCATGCCACGGTCCGCCCGTCGGTGTCGGAAAAGGTGTAGGCCCGGAGCACGGGCGGCTGGTTGCGGTCAGCACGCCGGCTCACGGGCCTACGGTAGCGCCGGGATTCACGGACAGAACCGTGGCCTTGTGACCCCAGGTCCGCAGAATCGACGCTCAGACCCGGTCGCGGTCGGTCCGGTGTGGGACAGGCCGCTCGGGCCGTTCAGGTCAGCGACAGCCCCCGACCTGTTCGCACCATTGAACTACACGAGAACGCCGCGCGTGGCGACTGCGGAAAACAATCGCCACGCGCGCGTTCGGAACGAGTGGTCAGTGGACCCGGGCGGCTACGGAGCGGCCGAGCCAACCGGCCAGCCGTACCGTCTGATGCCGTTGCAGATAGGCGATCACGACGCTGAGCGCCAGGCAGACCGCCGGCATTGCGGCAAATGTCGGCCCCGCGGTTCCGGCGACCACCGCGGTGATGATCGCCAGCAGGGCGCTGGTGCCGATCGAGGCGAAGCCGGAGAGGATCGGGACGACCAGGCCGACCGCTCCGGCGACCTCGAGCAGGCCGACGAAGATCAACATCGGTACGCCGCCCAGCTGGGCGAAACCGGCGACCGCCTGGGGATTGAGGGTGAGCTTGGCCGAGGCCGCGTTGACGAAGACGCCGGCCAGCAGCAGCCGGGCGACAAAGACGGCGATCCGGGCTGCCCGCGGCCGGGCGGCGCCGGAGATCACCTGACGAGCAATTGCTTCGTGGGTAGTCGTGGACATCGGGTTACCTCTTCGAGTCGGTGGGCCCCTCGGTTCGGTGCCCTGATGCCCATAGGTCGTACGGCAGCCCGAAGATTCGACATCCGGCGTGGAAAAGTTTCAGATTCCTTGGTCCCCGCGTCAGGTGAGCGTCGTTGTGAAGTGGTGCTCTCCACTGCTGACCGACTCCGCAGACCGGCCGGGCAGGGTCACTTCGGCAGTCGCCCCGGCCGGAACCGACACATCGAGGGTGAACTCGTCGCCGTCCAGGTGCCAAGAGCTGCGAACCTCACCGTGGGGGGTGATCAAGGTGCCGCGTGCCGACGTCAGTCCGCCGCCCGGCTGCGGAGCGATCCGGATCCGCGCGTAGCCCGGTTCGAGAGCGTCGATCCCGGCGACGACCTTGTGCAGCCAGTCCGCGACCGCACCCAGCGCGTAGTGGTTGAAGCTGGTCATCTCTCCGGGGTTGATGCTGCCGTCGGGGAGCATCGAGTCCCAGCGCTCCCAGATCGTCGTCGCACCCATGGTGACCGGGTAGAGCCAGCTCGGGTTCTCCTTCTCCAGCAGCAGTTTGTAGGCCGTGTCGAGATGGCCGGTCTCGGTCAGCGCCCAGCAGATGAACGGCGTACCGGCGAACCCCGTGGAGACGCGGTACCCGGCCTTCTCGGCGAGCTCGGCCAAACGCTGTCCTGCGGCGTCCCGCTTGGCGTCGTCGATCAGCTCGAAGTGGATCGCCAGGGCGTAGACGGTGGCGCAGTCACTGGTGATGATGCCCTGATCGTCGACGTACTGGGTGTTGAAGGCCCGCTTCAGATCGGCCGCCATCGTCACGAAGTGATCATGGTCGGCCTCGTTGCCGAGCAGCTCGGCGGTGCGCGCGACCACGACCGCGGTCCGGTACGCGCAGGCGGTCGCAACCACGCCCTTGTCCGCCTTGGCGTCACCCGGGCGATCCGGTGGCGCGTCCGGGTCGAGCCAGTCGGCGAACTGGAAACCCGTGTCCCACAGGCCGTTCGGTGAGAGGTTCCGTTCGATCGCCCTGGCGTGTTCGGTCATCGAGTCGTACTGATCGGCCAGGACCTGCTGATCACCGTAGGCCTGGTACAGCGTCCACGGAACCCAAACCGCCGCATCGCCCCAGAGCGCCGTGACCGGCTGGCCGTGGTCGCGTTGCTGCTCCGGCGGCCGGAACTTGATCACGTCGGGCGCGACGAACGGCACCCGTCCGTCGGCGTGCAGCTGCTCCTCGCGGAGATCACGGAGCCAGTCGGCGAGGAAGTCCTTGACGTCGAAGTTGTAGACCGCGGTCGGGGCGAACGCGGCGATGTCACCGGTCCAACCGAGTCGCTCGTCGCGTTGCGGGCAGTCGGTGGGCACGTCGAGGAAGTTGCCTCGCTGACCCCAGATCACGTTGCGGTGCAATTGGTTGACCAGCTCGTCGGAGCATTCGAAGGTGCCGATCCGGCGCAGGTCGGAGGAGACGACGACCGCCTCCAGCGAGTCCGGTGTCAGCTCGCCGGGCCAGCCCGTCACCTCGGCGTAGCGGAAGCCGTGGAACGTCTTGGTGGGTTCGAAGAAGTCCTCACCACCGGAGAGGATGAGCCGGTCGGTGGCTTTGGCCGAGCGCAGCGGCCGGGTGCCGAGCTCGCCGTTCTCCAGCACTTCGGCGTGCTTGATCACAATCTCGTGGCCGGCCTCGCCGGAGACGGTGAACCGCAACCACCCTACGAGATTCTGGCCGAAGTCGACCAGTGTCCTGCCGGACGGCGAGGTCAGGATCGCCACCGGTTTGATTGACTCGTGGCGGATCACCGGCGGCCCGATCGGCGGTACCAATCGTCCATGATCGAAGTCGAGCGCGTGCACGCCGACCCAGCCGTCGGCGGTGAAGCCGGGGGAGGACCAGCCGGGTTGCGCACGACGGGTGTCGATCGTCTGACCGTCGTAGATCTGGTTGTCCGTGGTGGTCGACGGCCCGGCCTGCCAAGTCTGGTCGGTGACCACGGTCTGCACGTGACCGTCGGCGTAGGTCAGGTCGAGGCGGGCGATCAGGCCGAGCTCATCGCCGTACAGGCCGACGCCGCCGGTGAAACCGATCCGACCGCGATACCAGCCGTTGCCCAAGGAGGCGCCGACCGCGGCGCTGGAACCCGGGGCCGGCAGCAGACCTGCGACGTCGTAGCTGCGGTAGCGGATCCGCCATTCGTAGCTGCTCCAGCCCGGCGTCAGCACGTCGGGCGCGATCGGCCGGCCGTTGATCTCCAGATCGACGATGCCCAGAGCCGTCGCCGTCAGGGTTGCCGAGACCAGATCGCCGTGGTCGGCGGCAAGATCGAATTCCGTCCGCAGGAGCGGGGCGCCGGAGAAGTCGTCGTCCGGGGCGATCACCGTCGCGCCGGTCAGGGGGTGAGTTTCTTCCGCCATTGGAAGTGCCGTCCTTCGCATGCTTGAAACGTTCTAACCGCGGTCCACCGACAAGCGAACCAGTGTGCTGCAGCGGTGTCAAGTCCCATGATCAACTTGACCGGTCATGCCGTGGGACGCCCCCCTCGGCGTTCGTCGCCGGCGACGCTGTCGAAGCTCGTCGTCGATGGCATCGCCTTCTGATCGTCGCGGAACACCCCGAGTGAATCGGTGCTTGCCGCTCAACGAAGTCGGTGCCGTCGGCTGGTTGCTCAACCGACGGCACCTGGGATCCGCGACCATCCGGCTGGGCGCCTCACCTGCGGCTGGGCGAACCCAACCGAATGGCCCCAGACGTTGCTGTTGCCGCGATCATCATGCCTCATCCCTGACCCGACGGCACCGGCGCCTCCACCGGATCGAACAACCGGGCCGCGATCACGGTCCGGTGACGGTGGCGAAGGACAGTCAGGAATCTGACGCCGTCGGTTCACGGCAGCACGACGCTTCGAACGGCACGACGCCGATCAGGCGAGGGCAATCGGAACCATGCGCAAGCCTGTACGAATCGGGCTGTTGGAGCGAACCGTCGGTGAGCCCCCGAACGTCATCGCTTCCCGCAGATCGCGGACCGGACCTGGTCACAGATCGAACAAGGGCCGACACGGTTCGAATCCGGTGATCTCCACGCGGGGTCGGTCGCGCCGCGTCAGCCAATCGTCCCGGCTCAGTCGCAGATGGATCATCACGTCGGTGCCGTCACCGCGGCGGTGCAGTTGCTGTCCGTTCGGCAGATAGCCGAGGGCCGCCGAGACGCCCAACGACGCGTGATTGTCCTGCCAGGTCGAGGTGATCGCCGTGGCTGCCTCCAGCGGTCCGAAGGCGAGGCTGAGGACGGCATCACGCATCTGCTTCCCGTATCCCTTGCCGCGCGCACGGGTGGCGAGCAGCGAGGAGGAGTCGACGGTGCGGAGCCGACCGAAGTCCTCGCCCTCCAATACCTGCTGGCCGATCAGCTCACCACCGCGAAAAACGAGGAACGGCACCGTCCACGATTCCGGCCGCCAGTTCCCGAATGCCTGCCAATAGCCCTGGAAGATCGCGGCGGCGCGAGTTCGCTGCGGGTCGCCGAAGTCGTACGCCGGAAGCCTCGGGTCGAGCTCGACGTCATCGGGGAGCAGGTCGGCCAGTTGCCCCAGGTCGGCCTCGGTGGCGACGCGCAACTCCAGATCGGGCGTCTTCAGGCGGAGTCCGAACAACGGCCAGTGTCGGTGGCTCACACCTCTGACCGTACGCCTGTATCGCCCCGTCCGTTGAGATGCTAATTTCGTTTTGCGGCCTGTTGCTGGACGCCGGTGAGGATCCGGGTCGCTACAACCCGGCCGGCCTGCACTCGCACAGCACCCCGCTCCATCAGGCCGCGTTCGCGGGACACCTCGACGTTGTCGCGCTGCTGGTGGAGCGCGGCGCCGATCGTGATGTCAGGGACCTGCTCTACCAAGGCACTCCCGAGGACTGGGCAGGTCACGGTGGCCACGAGGAGGTCGCGCACTACCTGCGGTCGCTGTCGTAGCCAGGTCGCCAGCGGTCCAGAGAACACTGGATGATCTGTGGCAGGGACGTCCCTGCCACAGATCATCCAGTGAGGTGCGGGCAGCCTGGGAGCACGCGATCAGCACCCTCGAGCACACCCGGTGATCTTGGCTGGATGATCCTTCCGGGTCACGATCCCGGGGTGATGCCGAACGTTGCCAGGAACGCCAGATCGTCTGCCTGATCGATGCGGTAGGCACCGGTCGTACCGGCGCAATTGTCGTTGAGTGCGAAGGAGTTCACGGCCACCAGGGTCGTGCTGCCGGCGACGAAGATCGGACCACCGGAGTCTCCGAAGCAAGTACCGCCGGTGGCCGCATTGTTGGAGAACTTGGCCGCCGTACCGTTTCCGATCCCGCCGACACCGTTCAGATTGACCAGACGCAGATCCGCACGGCGCCGGGTGTCACCGCCGACCGATCGACGCGGTCCGGCCCCCTCGAGGCCGTAGCCGACGGCGGTGTAGCGCTGCTGCTTGTTCGCGGCGTACAGCGAGTCGAGCAGGCTCTGCGTCGGCACTTCTCCGTACTGGGAGAGGTTCACTGGCTCGTCCAGGACGAGAACGCCAAGATCGTGTTCGAAGAACGCGGCGTCGTCGAAGTCGGGATGGTGATAGGCGGTTGCCCGATGCCATTGCGCGGAGGCGTCGAGTGCGGCGGCCCAGGCTGCATAGCGGCCGGCGTTGTCGTCGGGGACGAAGCCCGAGCTCGGTGGCAGGATGGAGAAGTCCGGCTCCTCAGCGAAGCTGATCCAGACGTCGTTGCCGCCGGTGTCGGAGCCGTCGGAACCTGAGTGGCCGACGTCGGAGGTGCAGTGGCCGGCGGTCACCATGACAGTCGGACTGACCAACGTTCCCGAGCAGGTGAACCAGCCGCCCGGGTCGTTGAATCGCGGGTCTGGTTCGCTGGGGACATAGAAGAGCAGCTCGCCGACGTACGGATGGGCGTTCGCATCGGCCACGCCGTTCTTGATCGCTTCGGCCCGTGCCGGAAACATCACCAAGGCTGCGATCACTGTCAGGATCAGCGCCACAATTCTGGTTCGCATCGTTGCGCCCCGTTCGTTGGGAGGAGACTGGGTAACGGCACCATGCCACAAACCGTGTTTGTGCACCAGGGTCGCCGTTCCCGGAACGGGTGCCGTGCTCGCGGTGCCTGAACGGACAGCCGGTCACCGGCGGAGCAGCTCGGTACGGGAGAGTGATCGACGTCCGCCGTTCTCGGTGATTAGATACATGGTACGACCGCGGGCTGCTGCGGAGACCAGTTGACCGGCCGGGCCGTCGCCGCGACGCCAACCGTTGGGTGACCCGACTGCGATGGCGGTCTTGGTCCCGTCGGCGAATGCCACGGCCCGCAGATCCGGATCACCGACCGCGACCGGGCGGGGGCCTCTCGGATCGACGGCTACCTCGGGCAGTCCGGTGATCCGGGTGGCGTGGCCGCCCGAAAGCATCCAGCCGGCAAGCCGACCGTCGACCGTGCCGACAATCAGGCAACCGGTCGCCCCGGCGCCGCTGCTCCAACAGGACAGGCTCGGCGCCTCGCTCCGGTCGCCGGGCCGGGGGAGTTGGATCCGTTTCCAATGGTCGCCGTCCGGGCGGATCCAGACGGTGGCGATCTGCCGTACGCCGTTGCCCAGTTCGGTTGTCGACCCCGCCAGGACGACCTGATCTTGATCCGCCGCGGCGGTCTGGACGGAGACGAGGATCGACCGGGTGGTGTCCAGGTCGGTGCCCGTCGGGTCGGGTTGGCGCCAACGCTTACCGACAGGTTGCCCTCTCGGCAGCCAGATCCCGCCGTCCAGGCCCGAGGTGCCGAAACGATAGCTTCCGGTGATCAACGGCCCGTCCTTGTTGATCACGATGGCTTCCAGGTCACCGCCGTTGACGCCCCCGAACGTCTCCAGGCTCTGCGGGTATTCGGTGAGGCGGTCGGTGTCGCCGGTCCAGACCGTCCACCGGGAGTTGCCGTGAGCGCCGCCGTGTACGTTGCCCAATGCGGCGATCCGGCCCTCGAAGATCGCGATCGAAACGAATTCGGCGGTGAATGCGTACGGCGAGTGTTTGCTCAGCGGAACCGGTGTGATCGCGTCGTCTGCGTCGAGGGTGGCCAGCCACGGGCCGCGGCCCTCTCGTCCGCCGATGATCAGGCGCGACCGATCGGCACCGAAGGCTGTCGGGCGGGCGTCCGCCGGCAGGTCGATCCGGTGCCAATCCAGCGGCAGCGCGGTGTTCAGGAGCGTGCCCGTGTCCGTGTCGCAGCCGACCACGGTCATGATCACCAGGGCGAGGAGGAATCCGATCCGGGACCGCATCCGACCAGTCTGACCCGACTTTCTCCCGATCTGCGTGATTTGCCACGCCCCGCGCTGGTGACGGGCCTGACGGACCGGCGCGGGGCGTGACGGGTGGACTACTTCTCGTACGCGGCCGGACGGAGTTGCGCGGCGCGTACCCGGGAGACGTCCAGCTTCTCCGACCGGTCGAAGCGATAGATGCCGTTCTCCTCCTGGAAGACGTCGGTCAGCTGGGTGTAGCAGTAACCGAACATTCCTGCGTCGTCGAGGAGTGCCCCGGTCAGGCCGGCGAACCGGGCGTGGAACCCCTCCTCATCGGCGACCCGGTCGCCGTAACCCCAGGACTCGCTGCGGTCGTTACCGGAGGTCTCGGCCGCCGCCTCGGGATTCCACCAGATGCCACCGAACTCGGAGACGAAATACGGTTGGCCGTTGTACGGCAGGGAGATCGCGCGGCCGTCATGAGTGTTGGTGTACGGCTTGTCCTCGGCGAGTCCGGCCTGATTGGCGGCGAATTTCTCCGGATCCTGCTCGTAGTCATGGCTGTCGTAGACGTCGGTCTCCGGCACCCGATGGGAATAGCCGCTGGCGTCCAGCACCGGGCGGCTGTGATCGGCGGCCTTGGTGGCCAGGAACATGCCGCGGGTGACGTCGTCCAGCACGGTGATCTTGTCGGTGATCGGCTGGAACGTCTCGTTGGTCGGGCACCAGCCGATCAGGGACGGATGGTTGTAGTCGCGGTCGACGACCTCCAGCCACTGGGTGATCATCGACTGGGTCGGCTGTTGATGATCTTCGATCGGGCCGTAGCCGCCGACACCCCAGTCGCCGAACTCGCCCCAGACCAGATAGCCGAGCCGGTCGGCGTGGTAGTAGAAGCGTTCCTCGAAGACCTTCTGGTGCAACCGGGCGCCGTTGAAGCCCGCGGCGAGCGACAGCTCGATGTCGCGGACCAGTGCTGCGTCGCTCGGCGCGGTCATCAACGACTCCGGCCAGTAGCCCTGGTCCAGAACCAGGCGCTGGAACACCGGCTTGCCGTTGATCTTGATCTGCTTGCCGTCGAGGGACACCGAACGCAGGCCGGCGTAGCTGGTGACCGAGTCGATCGTCTGGCCGTCGGCGCTGCGGAGTTCCACCACGACGTCGTACAGGTGGGGATCCTCGGGCGACCACGGGCGTACCCGGTCGGCGGGTAGGCTCAGCTGGGTCGTCGGGGCAAGATCAAGGTCGGCTCGTACGGTCTGCTCGGCGACGGTGCCGTTCTGATCACTGATGACGATCGCGACCTCGGTCGCCGGCCGGTTCGCCGACAGCGCGGCCTGGACCAGGAAGGACCCGGAGGCCAGCTGCGGAGTGATCTTGAGCGACTTGATGTAGTCCTGTGGGACGGCTTCGAGCCAGACGGTCTGCCAGATGCCGGTGGTGCGGGTGTAGTGGCAGTCCTGGTTGAAGAAGTTCAGTGACTGCTTGCCGCGGGCCTGGATCGCGTCGCGGGGATCTCGCGCCCTGACGACGATCGTCGCCGCACGATCCGGGCCGACCGCCGAGGAGATGTCGAAGGTGAAGGAACTGAAGCCGCCGCGATGCCGGCCGATCTCGCGACCGTTCACCCAGACGGTGGTGTCATGATCAACAGCACCGAAGTGCAGCAGGGTCCGCCGGTCCGCCCATTCGGCGGGGATGGAGACCGTGCGGCGGTACCAGACCGCCTCCAGGTAATCGGTGTTGCCGATCCCGGACAACTCGCTCTCCGGCGCGAAGGGGACAGTGATCTCACCGGCCAGGTCGCGGTCCAGCAGACCGCGATGGATGCCGCTGTCACCGGAGTCGATTTCGAACTGCCAGGTGCCGTTCAGATTCAGCCAGTCCGGCCGTTGGAGCTGCGGCCGCGGGTATTCCGGTTTCGGAATGTCGGAGGTGGACATGCGCGGAACGCTAACAACATTGTGAGACGTCTTCAACGTTGTAACTTCCAACCTGGACAGGGCCGATTAGGGTTACGCCGTGACCGTGCAGATGGAGCGGATCAGTTGGCCCGGGAGCGGTGCCGAGGTGCTGGCCGAACGCGCCGTGCGGCTGCTGGAGAGTGGCCCGGTGCGGCGGCGGATCCTGGGCATCGCCGGCGCGCCGGCGTCGGGGAAGTCGACGTTGGCGGGGGACCTGGTCGAGCAGTTGGATCGACGGTTTCCGGGCCGCGTGGCGCTGCTGGGCATGGACGCCTTCCACCTCGCGCAGCGGATCCTGGACCGTCGCGGTCAGGGCGCCGTCAAGGGTGCTCCGGAGACCTTCGACGGCCTGGGCTATCTGCGACTGCTGGAGCGGATCGTCGGTACCCGGGAGACCGTCTACGCACCGGTGTTCGAGCGGGCGATCGAGGATTCCATCGCCCATGCCGTGGAGATCACGCCCGACACGTCGTTGATCATCACCGAGGGCAACTACCTGCTGTTGGACGCCGATCCGTGGCGTGGGTTGCGGGACGTGCTGGACGAGACCTGGTACATCTGCCTGGACGAAAAGGTGCGCCAGGAACGGTTGCTCCAGCGGCATCTCTCCTTCGGACACGAACCGGGCGAGGCGCGGGAGCGGACCTTCGGCAGTGATCAACGCAATGCCGAGTTGATCAGCGCTTGCCTGCTGACCCCTGACGTGTGGGTCGAGCACGTGGCTGATCTGGAAGGCTGAGCCAAGCGTCAGTCGACGCGCTCGGATGCTTTCTGGCGGTCGGTCTCCGGCAGGTCGGGCGCATTGAGCACCGCATCAAGCAGTCCGGGAAAGCGCTGCTCGAGGTCGTCGTACCGGATCTGGATGGTGCGGTTCCGGCCGACCACTTCGGTGGTGGTCAGCCCGGCCGCCCGCAGCACCTTCCAATGATGGGAGACCGTCGGGGCGCTGACCCCGACACCGCTGTCCTTGGCCAGCGCCGTGCAGTTCTGCGGTCCGCCGCGCCGGTGCAGCGTCCGCATGATGTCGAGCCGGACGGGATCGGACAGAGCGGCCAGCACGGTGGCCAGATCGATCGAGTCGATCGTCGGTTGCGGCAGTCGCCGACCCATTCACCTCACCCAAACCCTTTGACGTCCATCAAACAATACCTTATGGTCGTCTCTATGACGGTTAGACAAGCATCGAACAATGATTCGGATGCTCCGATCGGATTCTTCCGGCTGGCCCTGCTGGCGGTGGGCACGTTCACCCTCGGCATGGACGGCTTCGTCCTCAACGGTCTCCTTCCCGAGATCGCCCACGACCTGAGGGTGCCGGTGGCGGTGGCCGGACAGCTGGTCACCATCTTCTCCGTCGTGTACGCGATCGGCTCCCCGGTGATCGCTGCGGTGACGGGCCGCTGGGACCGGAAGGTCGTGCTGGCCGGCGGGATGATCGTCTTCCTGGCCGGGATGATCGGTCAGGCCGTCGGCTCCCGGTACGGCATCGTCGCAGGCGGCCGTGTGCTCGCGGCGATCGGTGCGGCGGCCTTCCAGTCCAACGCATACGCGGTCGCCGGCACCCTCGCCGGGCCGGAACGTCGCGGAAGAACGCTGGCCACCGTCGCCGCCGGCACCACCATTTCCACCGTCGTCGGGGTGCCGTTCGGAGTACTGGTCGGGCAGCAGTGGGGCTGGCGTGCGGCGATGTGGATCATCGCCGGCCTGGCCCTGCTGAGTGCTGTCGTCGTGCCGCTGCTGCCGTCGGTCCGGCTGCCGTTGACCAGTCTCGGCCAACGGCTCAGGGTGATGATCCGACCGCAGGTCCTCGCGGTGTTGGTCAGCACGATCCTGGTGCTGCTGCCCGGATTCATCGCGCTGTCCTATCTACCGGTGATCCTCGCGCCGGTGGTCACCGGAGTGCTGCTGGTCGCCGCGTTGGTCGTCCGAGGCGCCGGCCAGGTGATCGGGAACCAGCTCACCGGAAGGCTGGTCGACGCCCACGGTCCGCGACCGGTGTTGATCATCGGCGCGGCCGGTTCGGCGCTCAGTCTGATCGCCCTGATCCCCGGCCGCGAGTCGGTGTGGCCGGCGCTCGCGGTGGTATTGCTGGTCGGCGTCTTCGCCGGGACCGTGTACCTGCCCAACCAGGCCAGGATGTTCGTCGCCGCACCGGATGTGCCGACCGTGGCCGTCGGCCTGCTGGGGTCCTCGCTGTACGCGTCCGCGGCGGTCGGCAGCGCGATCGGTGGACTGGCACTCGCCGGGTCGGGCGTGACCTTGATGATCATCTTGGGGTTCGGACTGCAGATCATCAGCCTGCTGGTGGTTGTCCGACGGGATCCGTCAGCCGCACCGAGTGATGCGACGGGGCATCCGGTATCCGTCGACGGCTGACCTGGTCAGCGGCGGCCCAAGGCGCGGAAGGTCACGCATCCAGCGTGGCCGATCCGGTAACCGTCGCCGATCTTCGGCTGTCAGTTGGCGTTGAGTCTGGGAGCGGCCGCATCATCTTGGATCGTTAGGTAGCATCGGTGCACGTCTGAGTGCATTGGCGGGGGGCAAGATGAGACGATGCACGTCTACTTCTACGTGTTGCGCGGTGAACATCTGCGGTTACTGTGCCGCGGGGTGGGCCAGGCTGAGCGCTTCGTGTGATGTTGCGATGGGTGGCCGACCCATCTGTGCCGACGACATCCGCCGGACCTGAAGTGAGTCTGTTGCGATGGTGGTGGCGGGGCGTAGGCCTACTTGCGGGCGCATCAATTCTTGTCGCTTCGGTGGCCCCTCAAGCGCTGGCGCCCGTCAACACCCCGCGTTGTCCTGTGAACGAAAAGCTGGTCCCGTCATGCGGGGCGCTGTGGGGAATCACTCCACCTGCTCCGACCCGCGCCAGCCTGCAACAAGTCGAACAGGCGGTCGGTCGCAAATTCGACTTCGTGTATCGGTTCCATGACATCAACGATCAGATTCCCGATTCAGAGGATCGGGCGATCATGAACAGCGGATCGATGATGCACATAGCTATAGATCCGCGCGACTATTCGCGGCCCGACCTCCCGACAGTGAGATGGCCCGAGATCGCGGAAGGCGCGGTCGACCAGCAGCTGTGGGCCCAAGCGATCGGGATCGCTTCGATCGGAAGGCCGGTCTTCGTGACTTTCGACCATGAGCCGGATCTTGGTCGGAAGGCGGGCCTTGGAACGCCAGATGGGTACAAGGCAGCCTGGCGGCACGTGTACGACCTGTTCCGACGGGCACACGCGTCGAATGCTGTGTGGGTTTGGGTGGTCTCAGGCGACATGGCAAGTGCCCAGACCGCGTTGAGCATGTGGCCCGGCAATGACGTTGTCGACTGGTTGAGCTGGGAAGGCTACGACTTTGCCGGCTGCCAGTCTGGACCGCCGAGCGCGTCCCAGTCGCGCAGCTTCTCCGACGCGGTGCTGCCCTTCTACACCTACCTGCACGACTACGGGCCCGCGGTCGGCATCGATGTCGAGAAGCCGATCATGATCAGCGAGGCCGGCAGCGCGATCGCGTCCTGGACAGTGAACCCAGCCTGGTATCAGGAAATTCCTAGGTTTTTGTCTCAGTATCCGCAGATAAGGGCTGTCGGATTGTGGGACCATGGCGACAGGGTCGACACATGTACCTTTCAGTTCTCGACGATTCCGGACCGGATCGAAGATGTGCGCAGGGCCGGGCAGGCCAAATGGGTCAACCCACTGGCTCCGGCGTGAGCACGGGCGTCGGTACACAAACTTGATTGATCTTGGGGGAGAAGAATGACTTCGGTAGCGGGTAGTACTTCGTCGACGACGCGTGCATGGGGGTTGCGGCGGCTTCGCCGATTCGTCCCCAAACCCGTCCAGCCAATGGCCCGAGACCTCTATCTCCGCGTCGGTCCGGCAACTTCTCGGTTCCGCATGACTCCTTCGTTCATCGTCATCGGCGGTCAGCGATGCGGCACCACGACGATTTTCAAATCATTGTCGGACCACCCGCAAATCATGCGGCCGCCGGTTGAAAAAGGCACCGACTATTACACTCTGAATTACAGCCGTGGTTTTGACTGGTATCGGGGCCATTTTCCGCTCCGCTCCTCCGCAAGGCTGCAGTCCAGGGGTATTCCTGGTGCGAAGGATGCCGTTGCGTTCGAGGCGTGCACCTACTACATGTTCCACCCGTTGGCAATCGAGCGGCTTGCCAAGGATTTTCCTGACATCAAGCTCGTCGCAATGCTACGAGATCCGGTCGAACGAGCCTACTCAGCATACAAGCACGAGTTTGCTAGAGGCTTCGAAAGTGAATCCAGTTTTGAGCGTGCCCTCGAATTGGAAGACACCAGACTCGCCGGCGAGATCGAACGTATGCGTGCGGACCCGGACTATGAGAGCATCGCCCATCGCCATCATGCGTACGCCCTCCGCGGCCAGTACGTGGAGCAGCTGGAGAGAGTTTTCCAGCATTTTCCTCGGGAACAGGTCCACGTTATGGAAAGCGAATCCTTCTTTGCGGACCCGGAGCGCGAATATGCGTCTCTCACGGCGTTCCTCGGGCTAGAAACTTTCATGCCTGCGAAGTTCGACCAGCATAATGCGCGGCCTAGTTCGCCGATGCCCCAGGCTGCGAAGGAGCGCTTGGAACAGCATTACAGGAGCTACGACGAACGTCTCGAGCAACTTTTGGGGCGGCGCGTCGCCTGGCGGTCCAGCTAAGAATTAATGCCGCGATCCTCAAGCGACACGCTTGTCGAACGATCGTCAACATCTGCTCGGGCGGTCCTAATGCCAGCTGTCGTTGAGGTAGTCCGCGGGCACTAGAACCAGGTCCGGCCAACCGTTCATACAGCCTTTCACAATCGGGGGAGTACGTGTCATCCGTCAGCGCGCCAGTCAGCCGGATTGCGGCTGCCGATGGGGGCATGCCGGCGGTTGGTCACGGTCGTCGGTCGACTGATACTCGTGCCAAGGGCTTGAGTCGGCAAGCACGAGACTGGTTGCAGCGCCCTGAAGCTCCTCTGGCCGTCCTGTTTGTTGGTTTCCCCCTTTGGTGGGTTCTAGGGCTCTCACAGGTCGTGATCTTCGGGGTGAGCGCAGCCATGGCGATTCGCCTGCTCCGGTGGCGACGGCCGTTGGTGCCCACAGGGTTCCGCGTGTGGCTGCTCTTTCTCGTCTGGGTTCTTCTTGGTGGTTTCGTTGTTCAGGCAACGGCACCCGGAACGGTCCTGGACTACAACCCGAATCGGTACTTAACGTGGGCTCTGCGGTTGATCTGGTACCTCGAGGCGACAGTTGTCCTGCTCTACATCGCCAACGTACGGAAGTCACTGCCTCCCGATCGTTTGATCCGGGTGTTCGCGACAATGTTCCTGACCATCACCTTTGGCGGTCTAGCCGGATGCCTGGCACCAATGACATCGCTACGGTCGGTCATGGAGATGATCTTGCCGGGGCGGCTTACCCACTATGCGTTTGTTTCATCGTTCATTCATCCGGTACTAGCGCAACGAATGGTCTATTTGGGTGATGTTCAGTACCGCCCGAGCGCACCGTTCCCGTACGCGAATGAATGGGGTCTCAACTATGCGTGCTTTCTGCCCCTCTTCGTTTATGCATGGTGCCGTCGTTCGGCAGGCTGGCGGCGCTTCGTCGGTCCTGTTATTCTGTTTGTCTCGGTGGTTCCGGTCATTTACTCCCTCAACAGGGGTCTTTGGGCAGTCCTGATCGTGATGGTCATCGTGACGGCAGTCAATCACGCACGCCAAGGCCATATTCGGCCAGTGATTGGGCTTGTCGTTGGTGCGATCGTCGTAGCAATTGTCATAGCGTTGAGCCCGCTCGGTACAGCATTGAGCGCTCGGTTCACCGGTCACAACAGCAATGAGGGCCGCACAAGACTCAGCCTGACGTCGGTCGGTGCCGTAGCTCAGAGCTCTCCGATCATTGGAATGGGAACGACCCGTGACGTTCAGGGAAGCTTCTATTCCATCGCGGGCGGATCAACTCCCAGCTGTCCGAGCTGCAGCCCCCCGTCTTACGGAACTCAAGGCTTTATTTGGCTCCTCGTCTTCGGTGACGGCATTATCGGGGGGGCCATCGGACTCTCGTTCTTCGTGATCGCGGCCTGGCGTCATAGACGCCGTCGTGATCCGGCAGCTGTGGCGTGTTTTTGTGCGTTGTTGGGATTCCTCCTGACCATCGCCATCTATGACTGGAGCGAAACGGCGTCATTCGCCGTCATGGCATCCATTGCCATGCTCGGTGGGATGGCCACAGACTCAGCACCCGACGGCAAGGGCCGCCCTGATCCCGGCCGGCTTCGGCGGATGACACGCCTCGCCGATCCGCGGCTTGTCCTGGTATGCAGCTTGCTCGGCTTGGCCGCGGGCACGGGATTCCACTTCGCTCGGGGGGCCACCTACTCCGCGACAGCATCAATCTATCTGCCAGCAGTCGAGGACAGAATCGATTTGGAGCCGGGCGCTGAATCGACCCTCGACACTCAGGCGCGGTTCATATCTGGGCCGCAAATAACCGAAGCAGTGGCAGCTGCGGTCGGCGGCAGCGGTGTTGGGTCTGTTCCAGCGCTCACCATCAATGCGTCTCCCAATACCCGCATCCTGAACATCGTGAGTGTGTCTTCGAATCCGGAGCGCTCAGTCTTGGCGGCGCGAGCGGCCGCCGAGGCCATCATCGACTTGCGCTCGGATCGCCTAGCGGCGGATAAGGCGCAGATTCTGAACGAAGTGAACTCCAAGGCCGACGGCGCGACCCAAGCTGTCGCGACTCTTGATACTCGGATCAACGCCGCCGGCACGTCTACCCCCGATCTGGTCGCTGCTGAGAGGCTTCGGAGACAGCGCGTCGCGCTGCAGTCGCGCGTGGATCGTCTGCGTGAGCGAGCTGCTTCGTTGGCGACGACATCGACGTCGGGCGGGTGGTTGGTGAGTCCTCCGATCGCGCGTCCAACTCCCCAGCAGTGGAACGTCGCGGGTGCCAGTGGCGTCGGAATGGGCATTCTGACTGCGATCGTGATCGGAAAGATACGTAGGCTCCGCGGGATCGCCGTCGGGCGACTGTCGGAGGCGAAACTCCGGAAAGCACTCAATTACCCCAAAATTCTTGCCACACTGGAGTTCGGCGGGAAGCACGCCGACGCACGCCTCGGTCTTGGATCCGAGACCGTTCTTCGAGGTCCTACCGGGCCGCACGGCGGCCTGTGTGCGCGCTGCGGAGCCGCGGCTAGGAGAGTTCTGGAGTCTGATGGCCGTTCGGTCGTCGGGGCGCGTCTCTCTCCCGCGTTCGGCAAAAGGGAGGCTGTGCTCCTGGTGTGTCCACACCAGCGACTGCCGAGGCTTCAAGAGCGCATCAAACGTTTGGAAAGTGCCAACGTGCGACCTGTCGGCATCGTAGTCTGCAGGCGTCGCGAAGTGAGCTGGCGTGATCGGTGAAGATGGCCACGGCTGCCCATGGCCGGGATTCAGGTCGCGGTCGCCGCGACAAGGGGGGTTGTTGCAGTGAGTACACCGGCCGATGTATCGCGGCCATCACCAGACGAGGGTCTGCCCGTGCACCTCGTCCGGCGTGCCGTCAGGCGTTACTGGGCGCTTATCCTTGCCGTCGGGTTGATCATGTCCGTCGCCGGAGCAGGGTTCGCACTCAGCCGCCCACCCCGGCTGACGTCGAGCACGGAGATCCTTCTGAAGCCCTTGGTTGGCAATTCGTTCTCGCCGGACTCGGTGTCTACTCCCCAGCAATTGACCGTCGGGCTGGAAACCGAAGCTAACCTCGTAGCGTCCCCAGACGTGACCGAACTGGTGAGCCGGTCACTTCACAGACGAGTGTCAGCTGGCACGACTGATGTCAGCGCGAGCGTTGTGCTCAACAGCCAGATCATCCGCATCTCATACTCCGCGGCGTCGGTCACCCAAGCCAAAGCGGGTGTCACGGCTTTCGCCGAGTCATTCCTGCAAGTACGGCAGGAGAAGGCCAAAGCGGTTCGAGACAATCGTGTCGCCAACTTGGAGAAGCAGGAGGCGGCCTTGGAGAAGCAGGTCAAGGCAGCAGATACGGCAAGTTCTGGCTCATCATCTGCCGTGCAGACCGCGCGTCTGCAGGCATTGACCTCGCGATTGGCAGATCTGCAGGACAGTCTCGGATCCGCACGTGCGATGTCGATAGATCCCGGAACCGTCATCACGCAAGCGTCCACTCCCAAGACTGTGGACAAGCTCATGCCGTTCCTCCTGGGTGCCGTCGTAGCCAGTATGGGATTCGGCGCGGGGTTGGTGATTGCGGTGCTGCGGGTGTGGAACGACGACCGTATCGATTCCAGCCACGACGTGTTTGTTCACGGGGTACCGATCTGGGCGGCGATGGGGGACTCAGTCCGAGGAGCAGCGACGGGGCTAGCAACCGCCGATGACCCCGAGGTGAAAGAGGCTTACCGACGTCTTCGTGCCGCAGTGATCGCGAATGCGCGCCGAGGATCCGTCATTGCGGTGACGTCGGCGTCGCCGTTGCCTGGAAGAGCGGCTATTAGTTCCAATTTGGCAATCGCCTTGCAGGACGCCGGATATGACTGCGCATTGATCGACGCCGAGATTGTTCGGCCAACGGTGGCGGATCTGTTGGGTTTGTCGGACCAGAGCGGTGTCGCGGACGTGGTTCGTGGCGCGTTGGATCTGGACTCCGCGGCGATCAAGAGCCACGGCATCACCGTGCTGACCGCCGGCTCAAATCCGGAAGCTGTTCAAGAGAGGTACTCCGGAAAGGAATTTCGGTCGACCCTGGACGCTCTCCGAGCGCGATCGGATTACGTGATCATGGTCGGCGAGGACCTGTCATCCGGCATCGGTGTTACCGCGGCAGGAATGGCAGACTCCGTCTTGTTGACTGTCGTCGACCGTTCGACGACCCAAGAGGAGGTCGCTGAGACGCTGGCTCGTTCGGCGACCGCCAGCGTTCAGCTCCGGGGCATTGTCACCGTCTCAGCACGATCCGTCAAGGAAGCGCAGGCGGCCTCGCGGCACGGTCGACGACCTGCGGATACTCCGACGGCCGATACTCCCAAACACACCGAGGACGCAGCACGCGGCGACGCTTCGGCCAAGCAATTAGCGACTGAGCAAGTGTTGGTCGCTCCGATTACCCGAGGGGATAAGAGGCGGTGAAGCCACAGTCCGATGCGAGTGTGATCAGCCCGTATCTGCAGGACCTGCTCCAGTTGCTGTGGCCAGCACCCAGGACCACCGCGCTGTCCGAGAGTTCCCACCTGTCGTTCGTCCTCATACCGAACCTACGCGATCCGAAGTTGGTGATACCGCGTAGGCCGTGGGCGGCATCGGCCGCAGCGTTGCGCAACTATCGAGCTTCAGCGACCGGCCGCGGGATGCTGGTGATCCGTGCTGTTGCTCTCGGGGCGCGTCTCGGATTCCTGAACTTCTTGCCCTCGCGACTGACGGTCCGAAGCTCCGACGATTCCATCGACGCCTATCTGTCCCAAGTCTTGGCGACCCGAGTGAGTATTGCGATGTATATCGGCCCCCAAAGAGCCATCCAGAAGCCCGTCCTGCAGGTGCTGGACGCCAACGGCCGGACGGTAGCTTTTGCGAAGCTTGCGATAAATGAGTTGACAGCGTCGCTCATCAGACGAGAAGCGGAAGCCATCGGCCAATTGTCAGAGCATAATTTGCGACACCTCGACACTCCGCGGATTATTTCGCAATGCAAATGGCGGGGCACTGATCTCATTGTGCAGAGCGCAATTGCACCAGGCGGTTCTGACGCGCGGTTGAAACGACTCTTGCCCGAGGCGACCCGGGAATTGGCGAATTCATCGAGGGTACCCGAGAGGAGGTGGATGCAAAGTGGTTATCGGGCGGATCTCTACAAGAATATACTTCACCACCGATCGTCACCCCATGCTGAATACCTTTTGCAGCTGCTCGATGGGCTGGATGTCGAGCTGGCCGAGGATGTCGTTCCGTTTGGATCATGGCATGGAGATTGGGCTCCGTGGAACATGACTTCGACCGAGACCCAGGTAGTCGCCTGGGACTGGGAGCACTTCGATACCGGGGTACCGATTGGTCTGGATGCTGTTCACTTCGATCTGGCTGAGCAGCTTTTCGAAGGCGGTACGTCGGTTATCGATGCGTATGCGGGCGTTCTGGAGGGGCGCCGCGGAGATCTCACCACCTATTTCACCTCAGACATTGGACGTCCACAGTTGGTGACGCTCTACGTCTTGGAGCTCGTGACGCGTTACCTTGAGCGGGGCGAAGACCTCGTCGGCGGAACATCGCTGAGCCGTGTGGGCGAGTGGTTGCCCGAGGTCGTTGCGCGTTGCCGGATTGCGCTGCACAGTCGTGTCTAGCACCGTTGACGGAAGGAGTCCGTCGGTCGCGGGGGATGACGCGAAACGTCAGATAGGGCGCGCCGCGCGTGGAAGTGTTCTGAACCTGCTCGGCGCTGGGGTCTCGGCGGTCGCCTCGCTGGGGTTGACGATTCTGATCGCGCAGGCGACTACCAAGACGGAGGCCGGAGTCTTCTTCTCCGCGACATCACTCTTTGTGCTGATAACAGCAGCCGGGCAGCTCGGCACGGACAACGGCTTGGTGTACTTCTTCGCCCGCGTAAGAAGCGGTGCGACCTCGGCGCATTTTGTGGATTACCTGCGGACTGCAACGTGGCCGGTCATGGTGGGGGCATTGTGCGCCGCAACAGCTCTCTTCCTGTTTGCGGTCGACATAGCGTCAATCGTGAGTCCGGATCAACCTGAGCTGTGCGCAGATTCGCTTCGGGCGCTAGCACTGTTCATTCCGTTTGCGGGCTTGGAAGCTGTATCGTTATCCGCCTCGCGTGGACTCGGGACAATGCGGCCGAACGTGATCGTTGAACAACTCCTGAGGCCAGGATTGCAACTGTTGTGTGCCGCGGCCATTCTCTTCGGCAACCTCCGGCTGGAGCTGGCGTGGTCGTGGGCCGTCCCGTACGCGGTTGCGGGATTGGCGGCCTTGTTGTGGCTGCGCCGTCTAATTCGTCGAGAGCCATCGCGTTACGCGAAAGTGAAGGTTGGCAAGGAGTTTTGGCTCTTCAGCGCTCCAAGGTCGCTGGCTGGCGTCGCACAATTGGCGATGCAGAGGTTGGACATCGTTCTGGTCGGAGCCTTGGCTGGCGCGGCCGATGCCGCCGTGTACGCCGCCGCCACGCGATTCATCGTTCTCGGTCAACTTGCGCGAAACGCGGTTTCGATGGCAGTGCAGCCGCAGTTGGCCTTGGCATTGTCCGGCGCATCCCGTGTTGTCGTCGAGCGGTTGTACCGGGTCTCGACATCCTGGTTGATGGCAGTCGCTTGGCCGGTATATATTGCGTTGATTGTTGACGGCTCGCTATTTCTGGGCGTGTTTGGCCACGGTTACGTCGTGGCAACGAACATCCTGGTGATGCTTTCATTGTCGATGCTCGTCGCAACGCTGTGCGGCGATGTGGACATTATGTTGATCATGTCCGGTCGAACGGTGTGGAGCATGATTAATCTTTCGGCGGCGCTCGCTCTCAATCTGGGACTCGATCTTTGGTTGATTCCAGCTCGCGGAATCGAGGGCGCTGCGATCGGCTGGTCCGTCGCGATTATCGCAAAGAATGTGATCGCGTTTGTCGAGGTTGCGTTCGTATTTCGTATGCATCCCATCGGTCGTGAAACGATCATCGTCGGCGCATGCAGCGCGTTCAGTTTTGCAGCAGTTGTGAGCACTGTTCAGTTGCTGCTTGGCGCCGGCACGGTGACGGCGGTGATCGCGATGCTTTGTGGCACAGCGTCATATGGACTTCTCATTTGGATATTTCGTGAAGGACTCGGTGTCCGTGCGCTCATGTCGGACAGTCTCGCTCGTCTTCATCGAAACGCCGCGCGCTGACTGCGTCCGTGGCGTTCGTGGGATACGCCGCTGCGATTGATTGATCCGTCACGAACGGACTTCGGTGGTGTTGACCCGTGACGTCCGTCGCATCCGGCAATCAGTCGACTTGGTCGTTCGAGAGGATGACATTTCTGCCGAATGATCCGTCGAGTGTGGCTACGTGTCGGCCTTGAAACGCTTGAGAATCTGCGGTGGATCACCCGCGACGACAACCCCTGGCGGAACTTGGCCGCGGACGACGCTTCCAGCGCCGACCACCGAGTCCTTTCCCACGGTCGAACCCTTCAATACTAGAGCCGATAGTCCGACCCACACGTTGTCGCTGATCGTCACCGGAGACCGAGTCCGATCGGTAGGTTGGGCGTGCCGGAGAGCTGGCGGCAGATTATGAAAGTCACTGTCGGTAATGCCACAGTCGGATATCAGACAATCACCGCCGATGGTCACGTTCTCCGTTGCCACAATCCAGCAGCCGTTCAGCAGCGTTCTTGGCCCTACCACGACGGTACCTCCGCCAGTGATTCGGACAGTTCTACGCACCCGAACCTGATCCTTGAGGATCACCCGAGTTCGGCCTCGAATCTGTAACCTACCGATGAGCATCGTTTCGGCGCCGACCACTAGCCTCGGGTACCGGATGCGATACCACGCAGCACGCGCCAGGAACGCGATTCTTAGTATCCTCATCGCTGGCTTGGGTAGCTCTCTCATGCGGCTACTTGATGCTCCTTCGGAGACCGCGACCCTGTCGCGTCGTCTGGTGGTTGCTCCGTCTTTGCTGTCGATCCGGTCCGCAAATCTTCGCACACCGCGCTCACCAGGATGCAGTCTTCTGTACAAGAGCCAGTCAACGATCCTTGTTCATCGGCCACAGCACTCGGATCACACCAATGTAGGTGCATCGAGCGTAAGGCCGGTGCCACAGTAGGTGTAGTGGAGTCGTCAGCGAGGTACCTGGACGCTGTATAGCAGCTTGGCACTCGGCTTGCTTCGGTTCGATGGAGCCGGCGGGTCGCACGGTGCTTGAGTAGGAGGCCGGTTACATCGGCGACGTTGGGCTCCTTTTCATCTCAGCATCGGAAGTAGAAGTACTCGGCGACGATCAGCTTCATGGGCTGCGCACATCGAGACCCGTAGCACGACAACTCCTTCAATCCTGCCATCTCTTGCCGCGGGTGCGCCTCAACGCGACGGACTAGCTGGAAACGGAGCTTTCGGGTACCCCGCACAACTACGGGGCGTAGTTTCGATGCGAATTCGCTGCCGCAAGCAGCCTGCTCGGCTAACGTTCCCTTTCAGGGGTTAGAGGAGTTCTATTGATGACGTTGATGTCAGCGGCGCGGCTCAACCTGAAGATTGCCATTCACCATCTATGGTTCAACATGCTGGCCGGGTCGGCGCTGATACCGCAGCCTTTGCGTTGGCTGATGTGGCGAGCCGGCGGCATCGACGTGGCCTCGATGCGGATCTTCCCCGGGGTGACAGTCACCGGGGAAGCATTGTCGATCGGGGCTCGCTCATTTCTGAACCACGGCGTCTACCTGGACGCTGGCTCAGGTCGTATCCTGATCGGCCACGACACGCTTATCGGTCCGCAGGTGATGATCCTCACTGCCACGCACCAGTTGGACGGCGGCCAAGTTGATCACTCCCGCACCAGCCGGAATGTCATCATTGGGAACAACGTGTGGTTGGGTGCCCGGTCAACAATCCTGCCCGGGGTAACCGTCGGTGACGGGTGCGTGATCGCTGCGGGCGCTGTGGTCACCCGCGACTGCGAATCAGGCGGTATATATGCCGGCGTCCCGGCACGCCGCATTCGGACTCTCATCCCAGGCGCCCGATCATCGTCCGGTTTGGCGTAGATGTGCACCATCCAGGCAACGAAATGCCCATCTCACCGGGGCGCACGCGACGGAACGGCACTCTCATCTTGGCGGGGCCGGGCCTCGCCCTGAGAGATCCTTGCCGGCCGGCCCACCCCTAATGACCAGTCTGGTCGACTTCATGGTGCCGGAAGTCAGCGACCCGATGGGACCGCGCTGCGCGGGTCTGTTCGGTCTCCCGTCATCGGCCTCGCTTGTTCGCACGGCCGGCGACCCGCGTGTACTCGGTGTCAGCATCAGCGCCGCAGATCCAGATGCCGTGGATCCGGCGGCCGTGTGTGGGACCTTAAGGCCCTGGGATCGCTGGCCTGATCGCCAACCGAGCTACGACAAAATGGGGGAGGGAGCATGCGACCTCCGAAGTCTGCGTCTTGCGGGGTAGTTACGCCTGCGTCGACGGCATCTGAGCGGACGAGTCCCCTGGCTAACTAGTTTCGGAGATTTCGAGCGAGCCCAGCAGGTTTCGCCTACGCTTCCAACAGGTCCTCGGCTGCCGGCAGAGGACACTTCTCGGGGGCGTTTGAACATGCGAAGAAACTCCACAATATTCGGCGTCGTGGTGGCAGCGTCGGCGGCTTTTGTCCTCGTAGCCAGCGGCTGCAGCGGGCCGGGCTCGGACGCTCGGGGCCCTAAGCCCAGCGTGGGCACAACCGCCGGTCCTGCCCCATCTGCGGGTCCGACCAGCTCAGCGCCAACGCCGGCTGGGAAGTCCTCGAAGAAGTCGACCACCAAGAAGCCCTCTTCGCCCAGCACGTCCACGGCGCCGAAGAAGAGGACAACGCCATCCTCATCGCCTTCACAATCCAAGAAGGTCGAGGTGGCAAAGACGCCACCAAAGAACCTTCCACCAAGTACCCCCCCAAAGACGCAGGATTATGTCCTCAAGAAGCTGCCTGGAACGACGAAGGACAAGTGCGTCAACGTCGGCGATGAGCAGGACGTAACGTCTGGATCCCTTGCGATGGGCAACTTTCAGACGGCCCGCGCGCAATACGCACAGCTTGAGACACAGTCCGAGCAGCCGACTGTCAACGTATATGTCATTCCCAAGCACCGCGCGATGCCCGGTGTTCGCATCGTCATGACGCCTGTGACGGCAAAGGGAACAGTGAAAACCGTCACCTCGAAGGACGTCCAACCAGCAGATGTTTGGAAGTACTACAGCGTCCATATGCCCGTCCCAGCGCCTGGAACTTGGCGCCTGGACGTCCGATCGGGATCGGATTCCGGCTGCTTCAAGGTCGACTTCAGCAAATAATCGTTCGTCGCTCGACCCAGCTTCGGGCGGCTCGGGGCATTCCACTTCATGACGGGGGTCAAATCTCATGAAAGCACGTTTTCGCCTTCTTCTGTCCTTACTGCTGCCAGCGGCGATGGCTGCCATGCTGCTGATAGCAGTTTCGCCACCGGACAAAGCGGCCGCGTCCCAACCACCAGATCCTGGGCCGTCGAAGAGCACCATGGTCAACGACGTGCCTTCGACGATCACACCGCAGGTCGACAACGGGGATGTTCAGTCCATCGCTCAGGTGGGCAACATGATCATCATCGGTGGAAACTTCACGTCGGTAAACGGCCAGACCTACAACCACGTCGCAGCCTTCAACGCGACTACCGGGGCCGTCTCGACTTCATTCCGACCCTCGGTCAACGGCATTGTGAACGCCGTCGCACCGGGTCCTAATGATCATTCCGTTTACGTCGGTGGAAACTTCAGCCAGATCGGTGCCACGAGTGTCACCGACTTGGCATTGCTGGATCTCAACACGGGCGCCATCGCGGCCGGCTGGCAGACACCTTCCTTCAACTTCGGTGAAGTCCGCGACCTCACACTCCGCGGCAGCCGACTGTATGTGGGCGGCACCTTCACCATCGTCGGTGGAAGGGCGCACGGCGGCCTTGCCTCTCTGAATGCAACCACTGGCGCGGTACTGCCCTTCATGAACATTCAGCTAACGGGGCAGCACAATCCTCAGACGACGGGTTGGATCGGGATTCGTCGCTTCGACGTCACGGCGGACGGCTCCAAGATGGTCGCTGTCGGCAACTTCACCGAGGCCGATGGGCTCCCTCGCGTTCAAATTGTCATGATCGATCTCACCGGTACATCGGCAACGGTGGACCCGAATTGGAATACCACTCGCTTCCAGCCGACCTGTTTCAGCTGGGCATTCAGCGACACGGTTCGGGGAGTCTCGTTCTCCCCGGACGGCTCCTACTTCGTCGTCACCTCCACCGGTGGCGGCAACCCGGGAACGCTTTGCGATGCCGCCGTGAAGTTCGGGACCAACGCCCAGGGCGGCGATGTACAGCCGCAGTGGATCGCAGAGTCCGGTGGTGACAGCCTGTGGGGAGTTACGGCAACTTCCTCCGCCATTTTCGTCGGTGGTCACATCCGTTGGATGAATGACCCGCTGGGCGTCGATCAGGCTCGCGCGGGTGCGGTCCCACGTGCCGGTTTGGCCGCGCTTGACCCGATCAGTGGCCGGCCGTTGGCGTGGAATCCAGGACGTGTTCCGAAAGGGACCTTCGTCTACAACTTCCTTGCTACTCCCACTGGCCTTTACATGGGATCAGATACTGACTGGGTCGGAAATTTCCGGTACAAGCGGCCGAAGATCGTCTTCTTCCCGTATGCAGGTGGGTCCCAGTTGGCTTCGACCGACACGGGCACCCTCCCTGGATCGGTCTTCCTCGCCGGCAAACGTGCAACGTCGACTGATACCAATGTCTTGTACAGGGTCAACGCCGGCGGTCCGACCGTGCAGGCCGTAGACAACGGACCGGATTGGAGCGGCGACACCGGATCCACGAGCCCCTACCGCAACTCGGGGAGCAACGTGGCAACCTACGACCCTGGCGCCACATTCGACTCGACCGTGCCATCAACAACTCCTGCGACGATCTACGACAGCGAACGATGGGATCCCACCGGAAACCCGGAAATGCAATGGACCTTCCCCGTCAGTCCCGGAATCCCGATCGAGGTTCGGCTGTACCTCGCCAACCGGTGCACCTGCACCAGCACGCCGGGTTCGCGCGTTTTCAACGTGCAACTGAACGGACAGATCTGGTTGAACCGCGAGGACTTGGTGGCCGACGTCGGTGACCAAACGGCCACGATGAAGGACCGGGATCTCACCTCGCCCGCGAACGGTGTCGTAACGATCACCTTCGCCCACGTAACAGAGAACCCGTTGGTGAACGGAATTGAGATCATCCGCACTGACCGGCAGCCGCCGTCGTCAAACGAAACGGACGGGGTCTCGAGGATTGACCTGAGCAGCACAAATGCGACTGGGCCGACCACGGTCGACAACGGTGACATTGCCTGGGGCCAAGCCCGCGGCGCGTTCATGGTCGGCAACAAGGTCTTCTATGGCGCAACCGACAACCTGCTGCACTCGCGTACCTACAACGGCGCGACCTGGGGTCCGGACGTGAAGTACAACCTCTATCACGATCCGGCTTGGGCAAACGTCCGCACCGGAGACGGGACCAGTACCTTCGACGGGGCTTATCCCTCGCTGTACGGAGAAATGCCGAACGTCACGGGCATGTTCTACCTCGACGGTCGTCTTTACTACACCGAATTCGGGGACTCGAGGCTGCGCTCGCGGTGGTTCTCCCCGGACAGCGGCATCGTCGACGAGACGTCAGTCCAAGCTCCCAGCAGTGTCAACTTCAGCGATGCCGACGGCATGTTCTACGCCAACGGAAAGCTCTACTACGTAACGGCATCGGATGGCGCACTCCACGCAGTCAACTTCGCTAATGGAGCGGTCACCGGCTCGCCGAGCACCGTCAGCAGCCCGTCGACGGACGGGATCGACTGGCGCAACCGAGCAATGTTCTTGTTCAACGGCAGCCCCGTTGGAGCGCCCAACCATGCTCCCGCAGCGGCGTTCAGTTCTGACTGCAAGGTCAACGCGTGTGATTTTGATGGCTCGGGTTCGACGGACTCGGATGGTTCGATCGCCTCGTATGCATGGGACTTCGGGGACGGGCAGTCGGGTACGGGTGCGAAGCCGTCGCATACCTACTCGGCAGCCGGCACGTACACGGTGAAGTTGACGGTGACAGACAACGATGGTGCGACAGACTCTGTGTCTCATGGCGTCACTGTCACAGACCCTCCGCAGAATCAACGCCCGACGGCGGCGTTCAGTTCTGACTGCAAGGTCAACGCGTGTGATCTTGATGGCTCGGGTTCGACGGACTCGGATGGTTCGATCGCCTCGTATGCATGGGACTTCGGAGACGGGCAGTCGGGTACGGGTGCGAAGCCGTCGCATACCTACTCGGCAGCCGGCACGTACACGGTGAAGTTGACGGTGACAGACAACGATGGTGCGACAGACT
>Ga0164243_10002720_pt1 | contig 28961 bp, 27 predicted proteins | sample OricompcompostOP_FD_108781 | JGI IMG/M metagenome (GOLD analysis project Ga0164243, IMG submission 108781) | Organic Plus compost microbial communities from Emeryville, California, USA - Original compost - Organic plus compost (OP) | ecosystem: Engineered > Solid waste > Mixed feedstock >... | reverse complement strand
CGCGAAGGTTGCGGTACCGCTCCCGGTAGTCCAGCCCGTAGCCCACGACGAACTCGTTGGGGATGTCCCAGCCGACGTACTTGACGTCGACCGGCATCTGCAGCGCCTCGGGCTTGCGCAGCAACGTGCAGATCGCCACGCTCGCCGGCGCCCGGGAGGTGAGGTTCGAGGTGAGCCACGACAGCGTCAGGCCGGTGTCGACGATCTCGTCGACGATCAGCACGTGCCGGCCGGTGATGTCGGTGTCGAGGTCCTTGAGGATCCGCACCACGCCCGACGACTTGGTGCCGGAGCCGTACGACGACACCGCCATCCAGTCCATCTCCACGTGCCGGTGGAAGGCGCGGGCCATGTCGGCCATCACCATCGCCGCCCCGCGCAGGATCCCGACGATGAGCAGGTCGCGACCCTCGTAGTCGCGCTCGATCTCCGCGGCCAGCTCGGCGATCCGGGCCTGGATCTCGGCCTCGGTGAAGAGGACGTTGACGAGATCGTTCTCGACATCGGCTGAGTCCATGGCGGTCAGGATTCCACAGCGGTGGGCCGGAAGCGCAGCCGGTCGGTGTCGCGGAAGGCGGTGACCCCGCCGGGGAGCTGGACCTCTCCGTTGATCCGTCGCGCCGCCAGGCCCTCGAGCGCCTCGACGTGCACGTGGAACAGCTCGCCGGAGATCGCGCCGGCGTCCAGGGCGGCCAGCCGCAGCACCCGGGACGCGATCGCGGGGTCCAGGCCGGCGAGCGCGGTGAGCGACAGCCCGTCGTCCGCGCGCAGGGCGTCGTACGCCGCGTCGGCCTGGCGGTCGAGCGCCTCCATGTCCCGGCGGAGCAGGTCGGCGGTGCGCGCCAGCGTCTCGGTGACCCCGGGACCGAGCTCGGCCTCGAGCACCGGCAGCACGCGCTGCCGGACCCGGGAGCGGAGGTAGGCCGGGTCGGTGTTGTGGGGGTCGGTCCAGAACTCGATGCCCTCGGCGCGGCAGGCCGCGACCGTGTCGGCGCGGGGTACGTCGAGCAGCGGCCGGCGGTAGCGGTCGTACCCACGGCGCATCCCGGCCAGGGACCGGCCCCCGGAGCCCCGGGTGAGCCCGAGCAGCACGGTCTCGGCCTGGTCGTCGCGGGTGTGGCCGAGCAGGACGAGGGCGGCGCCGAACCGCTCCGCGACCTGGTCGAGCACGGCGTACCGGGCGTGGCGGGCGGCCGCCTCGGGGCCCATCCCGCCGCCCTCGACCCGGACCCGGGCGCTCACCGTCTCGTCGACGCCGAGCCCGGCCATCTGCTCCACGACCGCGGCGGCCCGTTCCGCCGAGCCCTCCTGCAGCCCGTGGTCGACGGTCGCGCCGACGACGCGCAGCGCCTGCTTGTGCCCCTCGAAGACCGTGGCCGAGAGCAGCGCCAGCGAGTCGGCGCCGCCGGAGCAGGCCACCACCACGGTGTCGCCGGGGTCGAGGTCCGCCAGCGCGGCGCGCACGCCCCGACGTACCGCGGCGACGGCGGGAGCCAGCGTCACTGCGTCACCACCCCGGCTCACCCGAGGACGCGGGCGATCCAGGCGTCGTGGTCGCCGAGCTCGGCCTTCGACGGCAGGTGCTCGGCGCGCTCCCAGACCGCGTTGAACTCGGCCATCCCGACCTTGTCGACGACGCCGCGCACGAACCGGGCGCCGTCGCGGTACTGCGCCATCTTGGCGTCCAGGCCGAGCAGCCGCCGGACCAGCCGGTCGATGCTGCCCTGGCCCTTGCGGCGGCGGTCGAACTTCTTGCGAATCGTGGCGACCGACGGGATCACGCTCGGCCCCACGCCGTCCATCACCACGTCGGCGTGGCCCTCGAGCAGCGACATCATCCCGGTGATCCGGTCGATGATCTCCTTCTGCTCCGGCGTGCTCATCAGGTCGACGAGGCTGCCGCCGCGCAGCCCGCTCCTGAGCGCCTCGGTGACCCGCTGCAGGCCCTCGTCGAGGACCTTGGTCGGCTCCAGGGTCTCCGCGATCGCGGAGATCTCGGAGAACAGGTGGTCCCGCATCCACGGCACGGCGGTGAACTGCACCCGGTGCGTCTCCTCGTGCAGGCACACCCAGAGCCGGAAGTCGTGCGGGTCGACGTCGAGCTCGCGCTCGACGTGGACGATGTTGGGCGCGACCAGCAGCAGCCGGCCGTCGGGGGCGTGGAACGGGTCGAACTGGCCCAGCACCTTCCCGGCGAGGAAGCCGAGCAGCCCGCCCACCTCGGCACCGGTGACCCGGGAGCCGACCGCCAGGCTGAGGCCGGTCGGTGCCTTGCGCGAGGCGAGGCTCTCGATCATCGGGGCGATCGCGGTGCGGAACCCGTCGGCGTTCGCCTGCACCCAGCCGGCCCGGTCGACGACGAGCACCGGGGCGTCGTGGTCGGCGGCCACCAGGCCGGTGAACTCGCGCACCAGGCCGGTCGACCGCTCGGCGCCGGCGCGCAGCTCGCCGACCACCTGGTCGGCCTCGGCGCGGTCGACCTGCGGGCCGTCGCCGGCCAGCCGCGTCCCGATCCGGACCGCGAGGTCCCAGTCGACCATGCTGGCGTGGCTGGCGGGTCCGTCCGCGGCACTCATGGCCTAGAACCTAGCCCGGCACTGCCAACCGGCCCCTCGGGGCGGTCCCGTCGGGGCCCGGGGTCGCGGCCCGTCTGGGAGGGTGGGAGCGTGCCGATCCCCTTCCCGTACCCGATGCGCCCGGCCGCCTCCCGGGGCGCGGTGCTGCTCGGCTACCTCGACTACTTCCGGTCGGTGCTGGTCGACAAGGTGCGGGGGCTCGACGCGCAGGCGCTGCGGGAGAGCCGGCTGCCGTCCGGCTGGGCGCCCATCGAGCTCGTCCGACACCTCACGTACGTCGAGCGGCGCTGGCTCGAGTGGGGCTTCGAGGGCCGCGACGTCGGCGACCCGTGGGGCGACCGGCGCGACGACCGGTGGTACGTCGAGCCCGAGGCCACCCTCGAGGACGTCGTGGCCGAGCTCGAGGCACAGGCCCGGGTCAGCGCCGCGGTGGTCGCCGCCCACGACCTCGACGAGCGGGGCGCACCGGGCGAGCGCTGGGAGGGGGAGCCTCCGGCGACGCTGGAGCGGGTGCTGCTGCACCTCGTCCAGGAGTACGCCCGACACGTCGGGCACATCGACATCGTGCGCGAGCTGGCCGATGGGGCGGTCGGCGAGGACTAGCTGTTCTGTCCACACAGGTTGGGCCCGCCGTCCTAGCGGCCGCACCGGCAGGCGCCGAGGGCCGCGGCGGCGTTGTCCATCGCCACCCGGGCGAACAGGTACCGGTTGTTGCGCACCCGGTCGGCCATCAGCACGAAGACCATGGCGTTGCCGTCGACGTCGGCGGCGATGCCGGCGAGGGACGAGACGCCGGTCAGCGTGCCGGTCTTGGCGCGCACCCGGCCGAGGCCGGCGGGTGGTCCCTGGTCCATCCGGTCGGTCAGCGACCCGGTGAACCCGGCCACCGGCAGCCCGGTGAGCACCGCGCGCAGGTCGGGATGGGCGTCGTCTGCGGCGAGACGGAGCACGTCGACGAGCACCCGCGGGTCCAGTCGGTTGGCGCGCGAGAGGCCGCTGCCGTCGTACAGCACGCTGCCGCGGAGCGGCACGCCCTGCGACTGCAGCACCCGGCGCACGCCGCGGCGCCCGGCCTCGATGGAGCCGGCGCCCTCCTGGGCGATGCCGACGTGGCGGAGCAGCACCTCGGCCGCGTCGTTGTCGCTGACGGTGAGCAGCCGCTCGACGATCCCCTCCAACGGCGCACTGCGCACCGTCGCGAGCGGCGCGGCCTCGGGCGCGACCGCCTCCTGCGGGGACCCCTGGACCTTGATGCCCTGCTCGGCGAGGGCGGCGGCGAACGCCTGGGCCGCGGTGGCGGCAGGGTCCGGCACCCGGCCGATCCCGGTCGGCGACCGGCCCTCGTCCACCCAGAGCGCGCTGGTCGGTGCCACCTCGCCGCTCGGGACGTAGTCCGCCCGCCAGCGCGGGTTCTCCGCGGGACCGGTGAACAGGCTCGCGTCGTAGCCGACCCGCACCTGACGGGTGCCGCGCTGGCGCAATGCCTTCGCGGTGCGCCGGGCGAGGGTGACCACGTCGGCGCGGTGGGGGTACGGCGTCTCGGCGTCCTCGGGCCTGCTCGCCAGCAGCGGGTCACCGCCGCCCACGAGCACCACGCGGCCCCGACCCGCGGGCACCACGGTGGTCTCGAAGACGTGACCCGCGCCGAGGGCGTAGAGCGCCGCGGCGGAGGTGACGACCTTCGTGGTCGACGCGGGGATCGCCTTCCCCGTGCCGAGGGTGTACGCCGGCCCGCCCGCGGCCAGCGGCGCGACCACCGCCAGGACGTGCCGGCCGAGGTCCCGGTCGCTCAGGTGCGGCCGCAGCGCGCGCCGTACCGCCGCGGGGTCGAGGCGGGGCCGCCCGGGCAGCGCCGCCGCCACCTCGGGGGGCCGGGTGACCGCCGGCAGCTCGAGCCCGGGCGGCGGGGGCACCGCGGCGGGGCCGTCGGGCGTGGCCGGATCGTCGCCGAACCACTCGTCGAGCAGGTCCAGCCGCCACGCGGCGACGCCTCCGGCGACCAGGGCGAGCACCAGCAGGACCGCGAGCGCGCGCAGCACCGGGTGGCCGGAGCGCCCCTCGTCACCTGCCGACACCGCCCGCTCCTTCCTCGCCGCGCCGCCCGCGTTGGGCAGCGGGTGCCATTGTGCGGGAGACTGGGCGCCGGCCCGGAAGCGGGCGAGACGCGCACGGAGGGGCGGAGAGAGATGGTGCTGGAGTTCGACGTACTCGTGGAGATCCCGAAGGGGGAGCGCAACAAGTACGAGGTCGACCACGAGAGCGGGCGGATGCGCCTGGACCGCACCCTGTTCACCTCGACGCAGTACCCCGCCGACTACGGCTACATCGAGAACACGCTCGGCCTCGACGGCGACCCGCTCGACGCGCTGGTGCTGCTGCAGTCACCGACGTTCCCCGGCTGCCTGATCCGGTGCCGCGCGATCGGCATGTTCCGGATGACCGACGAGGCCGGCGGCGACGACAAGGTCCTCTGCGTGCCCGCCGCCGACCCGCGGCTGGAGCACATGCGCGACATCAACCACCTCCCGAAGTTCGACCGGCTCGAGATCCAGCACTTCTTCGAGGTCTACAAGGACCTCGAGCCCGGCAAGTCCGTCGAGGGCGCCGACTGGGTGGGCCGCGACGACGCCGAGGCCGAGGTGCTGGCGTCGTTCGACCGGTTCAAGCAGTCCGGCGGGCACTGAGTCCCACCAGCCTCAGGAATCCCCGGCTGACCGGTGAAACCTGCACATGTCGGGCGTCGTGACACCGGACAAGTGCGGGTTTCCCCGGTCGGCCGGGGAAATCCTCAGGCCTTCACCCCGCGGAAGTAGCCGATCGCCCCGCTCCGCTCCAGCACCGGGTCGACGACGCCCTGGGCGGCGAGCCAGCGCACGATCTCGTCGCCGGTGCAGCCGCGGCCGAGCAGCCCGGCGAGCCGGCCGACCCGACGCAGCGGCTCGTGCCGGAGACCGGTGTCGTTGAGCAGGGCGCTGCCGGTGATGACGCCGCCGGGCCTGAGCACGCGCACCATCTCCACGACCGCGCGCGCCGGGTCCGGGAAGCAGTGCAGGCCGGTGAACGAGACCACCAGGTCGAACGACGCGTCCTCGAACGGCAGGTCCGCGACGTCGGCGATCCGCGGCTCCACCTGGTCGTCGACGCCGCGCTCGCGGGCGGCGTCCATCGTGCGGTCGAGCATCGCCTGCGCGATGTCCGCGGCGACGTACGTCGTGCCCTGGCCGGGCCGCAGGCCGCGCAGCGCCACCCCGCCGCCGCACGGGATGTCGAGGATGCGGGCGCCCGCGGGCTGCCGGCCGATCTCCTCGGCCGCGGCGTAGAGCCGGCGCAGGTCGCTCTGCATCCCGGCCAGCCACAGCGCGCCGCCGACGCGGGGGTGCTCGACGGTCCAGTCGTAGAAGTGCGCCCAGGCCGGGTCCTCGCTCCAGCCGCCCAGCCCGGGCAGCCGCGGCAGCCTCACGCCGTCCCCAGGCCGGCGAGGAACGCGTCGACGCGGGCGGTCACCTCGGCGTGGATGCGGGCGCTGCGCACCACGTCGCCGGCGACGCAGAGGCCGTGGTCGGCGTCGGGGACCTCCATCACGTCGCAACCCTCCCGCACCAGGCCGGCCGCGATGTCGGCGTCCCAGAACTCGTCGCCGGTCCCGCCGACCAGCAGCTGCGGCGCGGTGTTGGCGCGGATGCCCTCGACCACCGCCGGCTCCACCAGCAGCGGCGTCAGCCAGACGGCGGCGAACCCGTGCTCCGCGGCGTACGGCGTGCCGCGCGCGCCCAGCGACTTGCCGACCAGCACCACCGAGCGCGGCGGGGTGGCCTCGGCCGCCAGCGCCGCGGCCGCCTGCTCGGCCACCCAGTCGCCGGGGTCCCTGTCCGGCGGCCGGCTGCCCGAGTCCCACCACAGCTGCTGCACGGCGTAGCCGTTCTGCAGCAGTGCCAGCCGGGCGAACTCCAGGAGGGGCGCCGCCGGCGAGTACGCGCGTCCCGGCAGCACCAGCCCCAGCCCGCGCGGCTCGCCGTCGGGCTCGGTGCGCGCCGAGAGTCCGCCGAAGGGTGCGTACACCTCAGTCCACCACCTCAGTCCACCACCTCAGTCCACCACCTCAGCCCACCAGCTCCGGGGAGCGCAGCATCTCGGGCGGGACGCCGAACGCGTCGACGTACTCCTCGCAGATCGGCCGGATCTTGCGGCACAGGTCGGAGACCTCGCGGGTGATCGCCTTGGACCGCTGCGAGGTGAGCCGGCCGTGCTCCATGAACCAGGCCCGGTCGGCCTCGATGCCGGACAGCGCGTGCAGGTCGCACAGCAGCCCGAGCGCCACCTTGAGGTCGCCGTCGGGGAGCTCGCGCACCTTGTCGACGAACGCCTCGAGCACCAGCCGCTCGACGTGGGCGCGCGCGGCGCCGATGACGTGGTCCTGGACCAGCGAGAAGACCTCGCCGGGGTTCATCTCGTCGTCGATGCCGCGCTTGAGCCGGCGGGCCACGCCGCCGAGCATGTGCTCCTCGCGGTACCGGTACATCGCCAGCTGGTACTCGGAGTCGAGCAGCCCGGACTCCTGGTCCCACTCGTCGCCCCCGGGCAGCACGTCCTTGATCCGCTCGAGCAGCTTGTGGGCGTTGGTCTTCTCGAGGACGGTCTCGACCGCGAGACCGGCGACGTACCGGACCATGCCGAGCTGGTCGAGGTCCTCGAAGTCGCTGGCGTAGTCGGTCAGCAGGCCCTTGGCGACCAGCTGCAGGAGCACCGTGTTGTCGCCCTCGAACGTCGTGAACACGTCGGTGTCGGCCTTGAGCGCGGCGAACCGGTTCACCGACAGGTAGCCCGCGCCGCCGCACGCCTCGCGGCACTCCTGGATGGTGCGGGTGGCGTGCCAGGTGCCCAGCGCCTTGGTGCCGGCGGCGCGCGACTCGAGCAGCCGGCGGTTCTTCTCGGTGTCGGGCGTGGACTCGGTCTCCGAGAAGACCTCGTGCAGCTGCGCGGCGATCACCTCCTGCGCGAAGTGCAGCGCGTAGGTGCGTGCCAGCAGCGGGAACAGCCGCCGCTGGTGCTGCCCGTAGTCGAGGAGCAGCTCCTCCTCGTCCTCACTGGTGGCCTCGAACTGCCGGCGGCGCAGGCCGTACCTGACCGCGATCGTGAGCGCCACCTTGGCGGCGTTGATGCCGGCGCCGCCCACGCACACCCGGCCCTGGACGAGGGTGCCGAGCATCGTGAAGAACCGCTTGTTGGGGTTCTCGATCGGGCTCTCGTAGACGCCCTCGGGCGTGACGTCGGCGAACCGGTTGAGCAGCGCCGTGCGCGGCACCCGCACCCCGTCGAACCAGATCCGGCCGTTGTCGACGCCGTTGAGCCCCATCTTCAGGCCGTCGTCCTCGATCCGGACGCCGGGCAGCACCTCGCCGTCCCGGCGCAGCGGTACGACGAACGCGTGCACGCCCTCGCGCCGGCCGCCGACCTCGAACTGGGCGAAGACGACGGCGAGCTCCCCGTGCCTGGCGGCGTTGCCGATGTAGTCCTTGTTCGACCCCTCGCCCCGGGTCTCGATGACGAACTCCTGGGTGTCGGGGTCGTACGTCGCCACCGTGCCGATCGCCTGGACGTTGCTGCCGTGACCGGTCTCGGTCATCGCGAAGCAGCCCATCGTCCGCCCGGTGATCAGGTCGGCGAGGTACTCGTCGTGGTGGTGCTTCGACCCGAGCTGCAGGATCGCGCCGCCGAACAGGCCGAACTGCACGCCGACCTTGACCAGGACCGAGAGGTCGCCGTACGCGAGCGTCTCGAACGCCGCGACCGAGGCGCCGATGTCGCCGCCCCCGCCGTACTCCTGCGGGAAGCCCATGCCGGTCTGGCCGGTCGCGGCCATCTCGACGACGAGCTCCTTCACCCGCTCGCGGTAGTCGTCGGTCGAGAGGGTCTCGGCCTCCTCGAGGATCGAGGAGTACGCCGCCAGGTTGGTGCGGACGAGGTCGCGGACCTCGGCGTACCTGCCGTCGAGGAGCCTCCGCAGTGCGGCGACGTCGACGTCCGGCTGGACGTAGTCGGAGGGCGCGGGGTCAGCGCCGGGGGCGGACGTGTCGGTCGCCATGCGGACAAGTTACTCGGGCACGTCGCTCAGGGTCGCGCGTAGAAGGTGGGTGGGATCCAGTAGTACATGGACTCCTCGCTCACCGGTCGTCCGGTGCGCGGCGCGTGGACGATCCGACCGTCGCCCACGTAGAGGGCGACGTGGTAGATCGAGGACGGGCTGCCCGAGGAGCCCCAGAAGACGAGGTCACCGGGCCGCAGGTCGCCCGCGCCGATCGGGGTCGACTGCTCGTACTGGGCCACGGAGTAGTGCGGGAGGCTCTTGCCGGCGGCACCCCACGAGGCCATGGTCAGCCCGGAGCAGTCCCAGGCGCCGGGGCCGGCCGCTCCCCAGCGGTACGGCTCGCCGAGCTGGGCCCGGGCGAACGCGATCGCCTGCTGCGCGCCGCCGCTCGGCGCGGGTGGCGGCGAGGGCGGAGCGGCCGGTGGTTCCTCGGTGTCCGACGGGTCGTCGGCGGGGGTCGTCGGCTCCGGGTCGCCGGCCTCCGGCGGCGGGGACGGCTGCGGGTCCACCTCGTCGCGGACCTGCTCGGCGGCGTGCTCCGCGCGGCGCGCCTCGAGCGCGGCCCGACGCCGCGTGGCGAGCCGGACGCTGACGCCCTGGAGCTCGGCGAGCCGGGCGATCAGGTCGCTCTTCTCGCGGGTGACCTCGGCGGCCAGGGACGCGGCGCGGTCCTCCGCCGCCCGCGCGGCGTCCCGGGCCTCACGCGCCCGGGCCTGCGCGTCCTCGGCCTCGTCCAGCGCGGCGGCGGCGTCGTCGGCGGCCTCCTCGGCCCGGTCCTGGGCGGCGCGCAGGTCGTCGTACCGCGCGTCCAGGGCGTCCCGGGAGGTGCGGATGGTGGCGCGCCGCTCCACCAGCTCGGAGAGCCCGTCGGCCCTCACCATCGAGGAGAGCGCGCCGACCGAGGAGCCGTGGGTGTACGACGCCAGCATCGCCTTGCGGTAGGCGCGCCGCTGCCGGTCCGCGTCGTCGGCCGCCTCGAGCGCGGCGTCCGCGGCCCGCCGCGCCTCGGCCCGGGCCAGCCGCGCCTCGTAGCGGGCGCCGTTGAACGCCTCGGCGGCCCGCGCCGCGCGGATGCTCGCGTCCTCGAGCCGCGCGTTGGCGGCGTCGAGCGCGTCCTGGACGCCGCGGAGGTCGAGCCGGGTCGCGTCGACGGCGTGCCGGGCGTCGCGCACGTCCCGGCGCGACGGCACGGGATGGTCGTCGTCGTCGGCGTGGGCCGACTGGACGGACGAGGCCGCGAGCGCGGCGGTCAGGGCCAGCGCCACGGCGGTTCGGCATCCGCGACCCGAGAGCACGAGCACTTCTCCTGACGACCCGACAGCGAGACAACTCGCGGCACGTTAGTGCTCAGAAGTCACAGAAGGAACAGTTTGCTCAACTTTTTCTTTCGTCACCGGCGTGTCGGCTTGCGAACTACAAAGATGTAGTTCAGTCAGCGTCGACCGGGACCTGCGAGGTGGTCGTCGTCGAGTGCGACCGAAGGCTGCGCTTCTCGAACTTCTGGCCGCTGGCGATGCCGCCGACGTAGAAGGAGATGAACGCGATCATCACCCCGGCGATGTCGTCGGCGAGGTAGTGCCAGCCGAAGTACACGGTGGCCACCGCGGTGAACCCGAAGTTCGCCCAGAACACGATCTTCAGCACCCGGCTCTTCAGCGTGTACTGGATCATCAGCGCGACCAGCAGCGTGATCGCGCAGTGCAGGCTGGCGAACCCGGCGACCGAGTTGACGATGCCCTCGACGCCCTGGCCGTCGTACCCGCCGAGCCGGATCTGCTGGCGGGCCCGGACCAGCGCGTCCATCAGGTCGTTGGTCGGCGTCTTCGCGAGGTCCGCGTACAGCGGCGGGTACTCCAGGCCCGGGCCGAGCGTGGGCAGCGCGTAGTAGGACAGGGTGCCGAGCGACCAGGCCAGGCACTGCGAGGTCGCGAACCAGTACCCGTGCGAGAGGTTGCGCGACCACACCAGCCAGGCCATCAGCGCCAGCGGCACGAGCGGCAGGAACCACAGGTAGATGTAGGAGAGGAAGTACGCCGCGAGGTTCGTGCCGAGCGCCGTGTGCAGCACCGTCGACGGGTCGTGCCCGAAGAACAGCACCCGGTCGAGCTGGTGCAGCTCCCGGTCGTACATCGCGTCCATCACGAACGGCAGTGCCGACTTGAGGTTCCGGTAGCTGACGTAGGTGACGTAGAAGCACACCACGCCGAGCACCACGAGCGTGATCCGCTCACGGGTCCAGTGCGTCCTCAGACGCTGCCGGATGGCCGGCATCAGCGAGCCGGGGCGACCCCGCGAGGTCCAGATCGCCTTCGGCAGCAGGTCGATCCCGATCGCCAGCGCGAGCAGGATCGGGAGCCGCGCCCACGACGGTCCGAGGAACTTGCCCTCCGGGTCCAGGAGCGGCTGGTCGTAGCGGATCGAGACCAGCAGCGCCAGGACGCCCATGACCGCGGCGACACCGACGAGGAGGGTGTAGGCGCGGCGATACACGGCGGTCAGTCTAGGGAGGGGTCCGCGGACGGCGACTCCGGGATCGTCGCCAGCCGGGTGGCGTCGACCGCGAGCCGCACCCGCTCCCCCGGTGCCGGCCGCCGGTCGGAGCGCGCGACCGCGTCCACCTTGCCGACCCCGTCGACGTCCACGACGAGCCGGACCTGGTCCGGCGTGGCCCGCGCCGACTCCACCTCACCGACCAGCCGGCCGTCGGGGTCGACGGTGAGCGCCGAGCGCCGTACGGCGACCGCCGCACCCTCGCCCAGGCCGGCCGCCCGCAGCACCGCGGCCGCGCCGGCGCCGCGCAGCACGCGGGCGTAGCCGAGGAACAGGGCGGTCTCGGGATCGGCGGGGGCGGCCCACACGTCCGCGATCGGTCCTTCCTGGACCACCCGGCCGGCCCGCATCACCGCGAGCCGGTCGGCGACGGCGTACGCCTCGTCGTGGTCGTGGGTCACCATCACCGCGGTGGTGCCCGCCCGGCGCAGGATCCCGCGCAGGTCGGCGGCGAGCCGCTCCCGGAGCCCCGCGTCGAGGGCGGAGAGCGGCTCGTCGAGGAGCAGCAGCCGCGGGTCGGCCGCCAGCGACCGGGCCAGGGCGACCCGCTGCCGCTCCCCGCCCGACAGCGTGGCCGGGAGCCGGTCGCCGTACCCCGACAGGCCGACGAGGTCCAGCAGCTCGGCCACCCGGGCACCGGCACCGCGGACCCGGCGCAGCCGCAGCGGGTAGCCGACGTTGCGGGCGACGCTCAGGTGCGGGAAGAGCTGGCCGTCCTGGAACATCAGCGCGAACCCCCGCCGGTGCGTCGGCACCCGGGTGAGGTCCTCGCCGTCCCAGCTCACCGTGCCCGTCGCGGTCGGCTCGAGGCCGGCGATCGCGCGCAGCAGCGTCGACTTGCCCGACCCCGACGGCCCGAGCACCGCGAGCACCGCGCCGTCGGGCACCTCCAGCGTCGCGTCCAGCACGGCCGGCACGCCGTCGAACCGGACGGTGACGTCGGACAGGCGCAGCATCACCAGGCTCCCAGCGCGGGCACCCGCAGCCGCTCGACCGCGAGCATCACGGCGGCGGTGGTGGCCGCCAGCACGACCGACGCCGCCAGCGCCATCCCGTAGTTGAGCTCGCCGGGCTGGCCGATCAGCCGGAAGATCACCACCGGCAGGGTCGGCCGGTCGGCACGGGCGAGGAACGACGTCGCCCCGAACTCGCCGAGCGACACGGCGAACGCGAACCCGGCGGCGGCCACGAGAGGCAGCCGGGCGGTCGCCAGGTCAACGGTGAGGGCGGTCCGCAGCGGCCCCGCCCCCAGCGACGCGGCGGCCTGGCGCTGCCGGTCGTCGATGCCGGCGAGCACCGGCACGAGCGTGCGCACCACGAGCGGCAGCGCCACCAGCGCCTGGGCCAGCGGGACGAGCAGCGGCGAGTCACGCAGGTCGAGCGGCGGCCGGTCGAGGGTGATCAGGAACCCGAACCCCAGCGTCACCGCGGACACCCCGAGCGGGAGCATGAACGCTCCGTCGAGCACCCCGCGGATCCGGTGCTCCGCGCTCGAGTGCGACCGCCGGGTGACCGCGAAGGCGACCAGCAGCCCCAGCAGCAGCGACATCCAGGTCGCGTCCACCGCGATGCGCAGCGAGTTGAGCAGCGCCGTGGTCGCCGGCACGGTGAGCGCCTGGCCGGTGCCCTCGGTCTGCAGGGCGCGGTACAGCTCGAGGCTCCAGTCGCCGTCGACCCGCAGCGATCCCACGACCAGCGTGACGATCGGCGCCGCGACCAGCACGAGGAGGAGCCCCGTCGCGGCGAGGTGCGGGACGTCGGACCGCCGCGGGCGCTGCGGTCGGGCCGTCGCCCGGGCCACCGTCGGGTCGGGCACGGCACGCAGCCGGCCCGCCACGACGAGCAGCACGACCACCGCGACCAGCTGCAGGATCGACAGTGCCGCGGCCGCCGGCAGGTCGAGCAGGTCCTTGGTGAGCAGGTAGATCTCGGTCTCGACCGAGGCGTAGCGGGTGCCGCCGAGGGTGAGCACGACACCGAACGCGGTCGCGCAGAACAGGAACACCACGCTCGCCGCGGACACGATCGTCGGGCGCAGCGCGGGCAGGGTGACGGTCAGGAACACCTGCGCCGGGGTCGCGCCCAGCGCCGCCGCGGACTCGGCCGGGCGCGGGTCGAGCGTCTCCCACGCCGCACCGACGGTGCGGATCACGACGGCGACGTTGAAGAACACCAGGCCGGCGAGGATCGCGACGGGTGTGCCGTCGAGCCCGAGGAAGCCGAGCGGTCCGGCCTCGCCGAGCAGCTGCCGGAACGCGATGCCGACCACGACGGTGGGCAGCACGAACGGGACGAGCAGGGCGGCGCGGACGACCGAGCGGAGCGGGAACGCCAGCCGGTGCAGCGCGTACGCCGCCGGCAGGCCGAGCAGCACCGAGAAGGCGGTCGCGACGGTCGAGGTCCACACCGTGAACCACAGGACCCGGTGCACCCGCGGCCGGCCGAGCACCTCGACGACCGCGCCGGGGTCGAAGTCGCCGTCGGGCCAGAACCCCCGCCCGACCATCCCGGCGACGGGGAGCACGAAGAAGACGCCCAGCACCACCAGCGGCAGCGCCGCCAGCGCGAGCAGCGTGAGCGGGCGCCTCATGGTGGTCACCGGGAGGTGACGTCGCTCCACTCGCGCAGCCAGTCCTCGCGGTGCTCACCCACGTCGGCCGGGTCGACGACGTACGGCTCGGTCGGCCGCTCGGCGAACCGCGCCCAGTCCTTCGGCAGCTCGACGCCCTCGACGACCGGGAAGACGTACATGCTCTCCGGCAGCGCGGCCTGCACCCGGTCGCTGACCAGGAACCGGATCAGCTCCTTGCCGCCCTCGGGGTTGTCGGCGCCGTCGATGAGCCCGGCGTACTCCACCTGCTCGAAGCAGGTGTCGAGCAGCGCCCTCGTCGTCGTGCGCCCACCCTTGACGGTGAAGGCCGGCGACGAGTCGTAGGACAGCACGATGGGCCGGTCGCCGCCGCTGAAGGAGAAGTCGACGTTGTAGGCGTCCTCCCAGCCCTTGGTGAGCTTGGCGCCGTTGGCCATCAGGTCCGCCCAGTAGTCCGGCCAGTCGTCGCCGTACGCCGCGACCGTGGTGAGCAGGAACGCCATCCCCGGCGTGCTCGTGGTCGCGCCGGGGGTGACGAACAGGTCGCGGTATTTCGGGTCGGTGAGGTCGTCGAGGGTCCGCGGCGGCTCGATGCCGTGCTCGTCGAACCAGGCGACGTCGACGTTGACGCACACGCTGCCGGTGTCGACGGCGGTCAGCGCGTGCTCGTCGTCGCCGGGGAGCGCGTGCTCGGCCACGCCCGGCGGCGCGTCGAACTCGTACGGCGCGAACACGCCGGCGTCCAGCGCCCGCGACGCGTAGGTGTTGTCCACCCCGAACGCCACGTCGCCGAGCGGGTCGTCGTCGGCGGTCAGCACCAGCTCGTTGGTGAGGGTGCCGCCGTCACCCACCTGCCGGACCTGCAGGTCGTAGCCCGAGTCCTCCTCGAACTCGGCGACCACCTCGTCGGGCAGCGAGAACGAGTCGTGGGTGACGAGGACGACGGTGTCCTCGCCCGAGCCCCCGGACGAGTCGCCGCCGCTGTCGATCAGCGAGCAGGAGGAGAGGGTCAGCGCGGTCGTCAGCGCCGCGCCCAGGACGAGAACGGGTCGAGCAATACCGGGTCGAGCAATACCGGATCTCACGGTGACTCCCTTCGCCGGTGCTAACCGGATCAGGTTCGGAGGGTCTGCAGCTCACTGCACTCTCAGCACGCTGGGGCGTGCTCCCCTGTCTTTCCGCCGCCCAGGCTACCGGGGTCGCCGTCCGGCCCGTCACCGGGCCGTAGGCTCCCGGCCATGCCGAGCCTGCGCCACCACCTCCTCACCTGGGCGCTGCCCCGCGTGCTCAAGGTGCGCGAGCTGGACGACCCGGAGCGCGAGCGGGAGCGGCTGCTGCGCTGGCAGGGGGGGCACCCGCCCACGCTCGCAACCCACCTGGTGCCGCGCTTCGAGCAGCGGTTCGACGTGGAGGAGCGCACCCTCACCGGACCCGCCGGCGCGTCGCCGTGCTGGGTCCTGACGCCGCGCGGCACCGACCCGGAGCTCACCCTGGTGCACGTCCACGGCGGCGGGTTCACCGGCACGATCGGCCCGTGGCACGTCCGGTACGCCGCCCGGCTCGCCCGCGACCTGCCCGCCCGGGTGGTGCTGCCGACGTACCCCCTGGCTCCGGCGCACAGCTGGCGGGACTCGCACGGGATGCTCGCCGACGAGGTGGCCTCGTGGGTGGCGCGCGGGCGGGTGGTGCTCTCCGGCGAGTCGGCCGGCGGCGGGATCGCGCTCGCGCTGGCGCAGACGCTGCGGGACCGGGGCGGCCCGCAGCCGTGGCGGCTGCTGCTCACCGCGCCGTGGGTCGACCTGACGACCAGCACGCCCGACACCAAGGAGCTGGACGCCTACGACCCGTGGCTCTTCATCGGCAAGCTGTACGCCTACGCCGACTGGTGGGCGGGCTCGCCGGAGGACCTGGGCCGGCCGGAGGTCTCGCCGGCGCTCGGCCGCCTCGACGGGCTGCCGCGGGCGCTGATGCTCTGCGGCACCCGGGACCTGCTCGTGCCCGGGTGCCGGCTGCTCGCGGACCGGGCGGCGGCCAGCGACTGGGACCTCACCTACATGGAGGCGCCGGGCCTGCTGCACGCGTACCCCCTGCTGCCGCTGATCCCCGAGGCCCGGCACGCGCACCGGCACACCCTGGAGTTCCTGCGGTGAGGATCGTGGCGGTGCCGTTCGAGCACCTCGACACGACGACGGCGTACGAGGTGTGGCGGCTGCGTCAGCAGGTGTTCGTCGTCGAGCAGGAGTGCGCCTACGAGGACCTCGACGGCCGCGACACGGAGCCGGGGACCCGGCACGTGCTGATGACGGACGACGACCGGCTGGTGGGCTACGCGCGGGTGCTCGACGACGGCGAGGTGTGGCGGGTCGGACGGGTGCTGCTCGCCCCCGAGGCGCGCGGCCGGGGCCTGGCCGACCCGCTGATGGAGATGGCGTTGTCGGTGTGCCCGGGCCGCGACGTCGTGCTGGACGCGCAGTCGCCGCTCCGGAAGTGGTACGAGACCTTCGGCTTCGAGGTGACCGGCGCGGAGTTCGTCGAGGACGGCATCCCGCACCTGCCGATGCGGCTCAGCCGGGGCTGACCGCCGAGTACACGATCCCGTCCGGCCGCGGGTCACGGGTCGCCTGCCCGCGCGCGACCAGGAGCTCGAGATGGGCCTTGGTCTCCATCGCGGCCATGCCGCGGTTGAAGACGTCGAGGTCGGCGTACGCGTGCTCGTGACGGGTCCACGGCAGGTGGTGGGCGACCTGCTGGGCGGTCCTCGGCCCGTCGGCGAGCGCCCTCAGGCACAGGTCGAGGCGGACGTCGTGGTGGCGCAGCAGCTCGTCGACGCGCGCGTGGGTCGACGGCGCGACCGGACCGTGCGCGGGGAGGATCCGCAGGTCGGGCAGCGCCCGGACCTTGGTCAGGGAGGCGAGGAAGTCGCCGAGCGGCTGCGGCGTCTCCGGCACCGTGAACCCGATCGACGGGGTGATCGTCGGCAGCACGTGGTCGCCGGCGAACAGCAGCCCGTCGCCCTTGGCCGCGAAGACGTAGTGGCCGGGGGTGTGCCCCGGCGTGTGCACCGCGTCGAGGGTGCGCGCGCCGACCGGGATCTCGTGGTCGCCCTCGAGCCAGGTGTCGGGGTACTGCCACAGGCTGACGTCGGGCCGCTCCATGTTCCGCGAGCCGGCGACCCACTCCTCGGCGACGTCGCGGGCGCCCGCGCTCTCGAGGACCGCGGCGAACGGGTTCCGCTCCACCTCGACGTTGTCGTTGAGCAGGTCCAGGCCGGGCTTCTCGTGGATGCCCAGCGCGACGTCGGCGCCGTACTCGTGACCGAGCACGGTGGCCATCGTGTAGTGGTCGCGGTGGATGTGCGTGACCAGGAACCGTCGGATGTCGCCGAAGCCGCTGCCGATGTCGCGCAGGCACCGGTCGAGCAGCTCGCGGGCCTGCGGGATCGCCCAGCCGCCGTCGATCAGGGTCAGCCCGTCGTCGGTCTCGATGACGTAGACGTTGATCGCCTTCAGCCCGTCCATGGGCAGCGGCAGCGGGATCCGGTGGATGCCCTCGGCGACCTGCCAGGCGCCCTCCGCCGTCCAGTGCTCGCCGGAGTCCGGGGAGACGGAGTGCGCGGTGTCGACCTGGGTCACGGACTCGGACCTTACGTCGTCAGGTCCGGGAGCCCGAGGTCGAGGTTGGGTTGCTGGATCCCGCCGTCGACCTCGAGCAGCTTGCCGGTGACGTACTGGCCCGCCCTGGAGCAGAGGTAGAGCGCCGCCGCGGCGATGTCCTCGGCCTCCCCGACCCGGCCCAGCGGCGTCTTGCTCTCGAGCTCGTGCAGGAGCTCGGGCTGGCCGGCGACGTACTCCAGCGCGCTGGTCATCACCGAGCCGACCATGATCGCGTTGACCCGGATCCGCGGGGCCAGGTCGGTCGCGGCCAGTCGGGACCAGTGCGCGAGCGCGGCCTTGGCGGTGCCGTAGGCGAGGAAGCCGCGGCCCGACGCCCGGCCCATCATCGAGCTGATGCAGACGATCGACTTCTGCGCGTCCGGCTCGGCCTTCAGCATCAGCGGTACGGCGGCCCGGCTCAGCGCGTGGGCGGTGCTGACGTTGAAGTGGAACGCGTCCTCGAGGAACGCCACCTCGGTCTTGAGGAACTCGTTCGGGAACGTGCCGCCGACGTTGTTGACGACGGTGTCCAGCCGGCCGAACTCGTCGAACGCCGCCTGTGCGAGACCCGCGACCGCGTCGGTGTCGCTGAGGTCGGCGGGGACGACGAGCGCGCGGCGTCCGGCGTCCCGGACCTGTGCCGCGACGGCCTCGAGCTGCTCGGCGGTGCGGCTGGAGATCACCACGTCGGCGCCCGCCTGGGCGAACGCCACCGCCGTCGCGGCGCCGATGCCGCGGCCCGCGCCGGTGACGACGGCGACGTGGTCGGTGAGGGTGAACCGGTCGAGGATGCTCACTTCGCCACCAGCCCCCGACCGGTGACCAGCGGCAGGTCGAGCACGCTCACCAGGCCGGGCTCCGCGGCGACGACCGCCGGGACGGCGTTCACCAGCCGCTGCGCGGTGGTGACCATCCCGGAGACATTGTGGTCGCCGTGCTCGCCGTGGTGCACGAGGTCGAGCTGCATGGTCGGCTCGCCGGTGATCGCGACCCGGTAGCAGCCGCCGCCCTCCGGCGGGCTCGGCCACTCGGGCACCTGGTCCTCCGCGGTGCGGGTGATGTGGTCGAGCGTGATCCGCGGGACGCCGTCGACGGTGCCGATCACCTTGAACCGCACCGCGCCCATGGTGCCCTCCTTGACGTCCACCGAGTACGTCTGCACGTCGCGCTCGGCCGGCCGCCGGTCGACCTCCTCGACGAGCGGCTCGTCGAGGGTGACCCCCAGGCCGGCGGCGATCAGCCGGACGACCGGACCCCACGCCGTGCTCAGGATGCCCGGCTCCCAGAGGATCGCCCGGTGGTCCATCGGCTTGCCGAAGCCGTAGATGTCGTTCATGACGACCGGCTGGTAGTACGTCGAGTAGTCGGCGATCTCCGACACCGTGACCGAGTCGATCCGCCGGCTCAGGCTGCTGAGCACCAGCGGCAGCAGGTCGTTGGCGAACCCGGGGTCGATGCCGTTGACGTGCAGCGTGGCGTTGGCCCGCCGACCCGCGTCCTGCAGCCCCTCGATCATCTCGGGGGGCAGCGTCCCCTCGGGGTGCAGCAGGATCACCGGTCCGCTGGAGACGACGTTGATGCCGGCCTCGAGGAACGACTGCAGGTCGGTGATCGCCTCGAACACCCGGTCGTCGGTCATCGCGGCGTGCACGATCGCGTCCGGCTGCAGCGCGACCAGCTCGTCCCGGTCGGTCGTCGCCCGGATCCCGAGCTCCCGCCCGAGCTCGGCCAGCTCCCCGGCGTCCTTGCCCGCCTTGGCCGGGTTGCTCACCCAGACGCCGACCAGCTCGAGGTCGGGGTGGGCGTCGATGCCCGCGATCGCGTGCCGGCCGATGGTCCCCGTGGACCACACCACGACGCGCAGCGGCTTCTCCGGGATGACCTGCGACATGGGTTCTGCTTTCGGTAGTCGGGCGGGGTACCGAGACTAGAACAGGTTTCAGTTTTCGGGTAGCCGCCCAGCGAGCCGCCGCCATGTAACACGCCGTTCGCGTCACTTCCACGCCGTTGCAACGGCGTGGAAGAGCGGTGGACGGCGTGTTACAAGCGCGCCGCCGCCTCCCGCACCGGGCACCGGGTCCCGGAGTAGATCGTCGGCATGCACCGGTTGCAGTGGATGCAGGTGCCGGCGTCGGCCTCGCCGGCCTGCAGCCGGGCGACCAGGTCGGGCTCGCGGAGCAGCGCGCGGCCCATCGCGACGAAGTCGAAGCCGGCCTCCATCGCGCGGCGCATCGTGTCGAGACGGTTGATCCCGCCGAGCAGCATCAGCGGCAGCGCCAGCGCGGACCGGAACCGGGTGGCGCGCTCCCAGAAGAACGCCTCCTCGAACGGGTACTCCTTGAGGAACGACCGGCCGACCGGCGTGCGCAGCCCGATCCGGACCAGCCGCGGCATCGTCGCCGCGAACTCCGTCACCGGGGCCTCGCCGCGGAAGAGGTACATCGGGTTCATCAGCGAGCTGCCGCCGCTCATCTGCAGCGCGTCGAGGTGACCGTCGGCCTCGAGCATCCGGGCGACCTCGAGCCCCTCCTCGGTGGTCACCCCGCCGCGGAACCCGTCGCCCAGGCTCACCTTCGCGGTCACCGCGACCGCGTCGCCGACCTCCTCGCGGACCACCCGCGCCACCTGCCGGGCGAGCCGGGCGCGGTTCTCCAGCGAGCCGCCCCACCGGTCCTTGCGTCGGTTGAGCCCGGGCGCAAGGAACGACGAGATCAGGTAGCTGTGCGCCATGTGCAGCTCGAGCACGTCGAACCCGGCGCGCACCAGCGTCCGCGCGGCGTCGACGTACGCCCGCGTGATCCGGGTGAGGTCGCGCTCGGTGGCCGAGCGGATCATCTGCATCGACAGCGGGCTCGGCATCCGGCTGGCGGCGAGCGCGTGCACGCCGTTCGACCGGCCGTTGGCGACCGGCCCGGCGTGCCCGACCTGGCCGGCGATCGCCGCGCCGGCCTCGTGGACGGCGTCGGCCAGCCGGGACAGCCCGGCCAGCGTCGGCTCCCCGACGACGATCTGCTCGGCATGGGTGCGGCCCTCCGGGGCCACCGCGAGGTAGGCGACCGTGGTCAGGCCGACCCCGCCCCGCGCGAAGCCCACGTGGAAGTCGACGAGCTCGTCGGTGACCTGGCCGTACGGCGTGCGCCCCTCGAACGTCGCGGCCTTCACCGTCCGGTTGCGCAGCTCGACCGGGCCGAGCCGCGCCGGCGCGAAGACGTCGGGGACCATGGCCGAACTGTAACCGGTTCTAGTTGGCCGGACGCTGCGAGGATGAGCAGGTGTCCGAGGACCCCGTCGTGACCCGGCTGCGTGCCGCCGGCTGCGTGTTCGCCGAGGAGGAGGCGGCGCTGCTGGTCCAGGCGGCCCAGGACGCCGACCAGCTGGAGCGGATGGTCCGCGACCGCGAGGCCGGGCGGCCGCTCGAGCAGATCCTCGGCCGGGCGGAGTTCGACGGCATCCGGGTCGCCGTGGAGCCGGGCGTGTTCGTGCCGCGCCGGCGCAGCGCGCTCGTCGTCCGCACCGCCGCCGAGCGCGCGGCCCCCGGCGCGGTGGCGGTCGACCTGTGCTGCGGCAGCGGCGCCCTCGGCGCGGCCCTGCTCCACCGTCGCCCGGACCTCGAGGTGCACGCCGCGGACGTCGACCCGGCCGCGGTCGCCTGCGCCCGGCGCAACCTGCCGCCCGACCGCGTCCACGAGGGCGACCTGTACGACGCCCTGCCCGAGGCCCTGCGCGGCCGCGTCGGCGTCCTCCTGGTCAACGCGCCGTACGTCCCGACCGACGCGATCGCGCTGATGCCGCCGGAGGCGCGCGACCACGAGCACCGGGTCGCCCTGGACGGCGGCGCGGACGGTCTCGACGTGCAGCGGCGGGTCTGCCGCGAGGCACCCGAGTGGCTGGCTCCCGGCGGGAGCCTGGTCGTCGAGACCGGCCGCGACCAGGCGCCCACGACGGCCGGGCTGATGGCGGCCGCCGCGCTGACGCCCGAGGTCGTGGCCGACGCGGAGATCGGCGGTTTCGCCGTGGTGGCCTCCTGAGCGGCCGCCCGGGGCTATCCTGCGAGCGCTCCCACGGAAGGTTTCTCGTGCTCCGCCTCTCCGCCCCCCTCGCGGTCACCGCCTGCGTCCTGGCCCTCCTGCCCGGGTGCGACGCCTCGGCGTCCGACAGGGGCGAGGCGACCACGAGCGAGCCGGGGGTCACCGCGTCCTGGGGCCCGACCCGCGACGCGCCGTTCCCCGGCAGCCTGGCCGGCGACATCGCGGTCCCCGCCTCCCCGGCCACCGTGCTGACGGTCCGGCTCCGGAACGCCCGGTTCACCGCCGTCCCCGCCGCGTGCGAGCCGAGCTCGATCGTCCGCCGCCGGTCGCGGATCATCGACGCGAACACGGCGCTGCTCTGCGCGCTCCCCGAGAGCCGGTCGGCGCGAACGGTGCACTTCGAGGCCGTGGCGGCGGGCGCCGAGGGCGACGAGATGGGCGGCACGGTCCGGGACCGGTCCGGCGACCTCGAGGCCGAGCTGCCGACGATCGAGATCCAGCAGCCGCCGGCCAGCCTCTCCCCGCGACTGCGGCTGGTCTCCAGCCCGGACTTCCTCAACGCCGACGTCGGCGACCTCCGCAAGGGCCCCGGCTTCTGGACCCGCAAGCGGTCGGCCAACAGCATCAACGCCGCCTACCGCCGCACCCTCGGCGCCGTGCTGAAGGACTGGGCGGCCACGCGTCCCGACGGCGTGCTGGTCGCGGGCGACCTGGTCGAGGGGCACTGGGGCACCGACGACCTGGGCACCGGCAACTTCGGGCCGGTCCGCACCCTCGCCGAGCAGCGGGCGGCGATCGACCGCGCGGCGCGGACCTACTACCCGCAGTACCTCCGGCGCTTCCGCCAGCACGGCCTCTCCGTCTTTCCCGCGCCCGGCGACCACGAGTACGGCGACAACCCCTGGCCGGCCGCCAAGCGCGCCCGGGCCACGGCGCTCCGCCAGCAGTTCGCCCGCTACTTCACCACCCGGCGCAACGGCGCCCCGGTCTTCCCCGACCACCCCCGGGGACCGCACGCGCTGACGGCGTACGCCGGCCGGCCGCTGCCCGACGTGCAGGTGATCTCGATCGACCCGTTCGACATCACCCCCGACCGGGCCCGGCTCGGGCTGGACCGTCAGCAGCGCACCTGGCTGCGCGGGGTGCTGCGCCGCGCGGTCCGCGACCACGTCCGCTGGATCGTCGTCCAGGGCCACGTCCCGATCCTGGGTCCGGTGCGCACCCGCGGCTCGAGTGGCCTCACCCTCCCGGGCGGCGCGCGTTCCAAGGTCTGGCGGATGTTCGAGAAGTACGGCGTCGACCTCTACCTCTCCGGCGAGGCCCACGACGTGACCGTGCTCGAGCACGGCGGGGTCACCCAGGTCACGCACGGAGGGCTGTTCGCGTACGGCCTGACCAACGCGCTGCTGCTGGACTTCTACGACGACTACGTCTACGTGTCCCTGCGCGACTACGACATCCGCGAGGACAACCGGGGCCCGCGGTTGTGGCAGACCCGCGACGACGGCATCCCGGCCCGGATCGAGATGAAGCAGGCGCCCTTCGTGATCGGCACCGGCGTCGTCCCCGAGCGCGGCGGGATGCGGCACGAGACCGGGGTCCTCGTCCCCCGGTCGCTGAGCGGACCGCAACGCCTCGAGGAGCGTCACGCCCTCACCCTGACGCCGCGCGTCAGCGCAGCACCAGCCGGGCGAGCAGGGCGTTGTGGTCGGTGTTGAGCCCGGTGATCGTCCGGTGGCCGAGGAACCGCAGGGTGCCGGTGCGCAGGTCGGCCTTCGCCGCGTGCACGTAGTCGATGTAGCGCCCGGTGGGCGGGTGCGTCGGCCGGAGCCCGCGCGCACCCAGCACGGCGTACGACGACAGCGCGACCGGCGCCAGCGCGCTCCACGGAGCCTTGGGCAGCCGGACCCGGCGGTCGGCGACCGCGTCGAAGTTGTAGTCGCCGGTGCCGACCACCCAGCGGCCGGGCGCCTGCTCCCACTCCTTGCGCATCCGCTCCAGCTGGAAGCGGGCCCGGGCCGCGTTGCTGGTGGTGGTCCAGTGCCCGGGGTGGTCGCGGTCCTCGGCCTTGTGCGGCAGGTGGGTGTTGATCACCGACAGCAGCCGGCCGGTCGGGCGGTGCCGCAGGGTGACCCGCACGATGTAGCGGTTGCCGAACGGGTAGCGACCGGTGCGCTGGTCCACCCCCCACGCCACCAGGCGTGAGCTCGAGGACACGTACTCGAACTTCGAGCGGCGCCACGACACGGCGAGCTCCTTCGCGCCGTGCGGGAAGCTCTTGGTGTCCCAGCCGCGCTGGCGCAGGGACGCGAACACCGACCCGAAGTGCTGCGCCTCCTGCCAGCCGACGACGTCGACCCCGGCGTTCGAGGTCACCCGCTCCGCGTCCGCCCGGGCCTGGGACACCGACAGCGTGCTGAACTCGTTCATCGAGACCACGCCGATCACGTCGCGGCGCTCGATGGTCGACGCCGCCCGGGTCGGCGGGGCCGGACCCACCCGCGGGATCGGCACCTCGCGCGTCGTCCCGGCGGAGAGGGAGGCCCGGACGATGCCCTGCCCCTCACTGGCCGAGACCGAGTCCGACCGGCTGAAGACGGGGGCGACCACGAACGCCAGGACCGTGGCGAGCACCAGCATCGGCGGCGGCCCGGTCCACCGCCGTCGGCGCGCGGATGGGCCCACGGTCGACTCTCCCTCTCGGTCGGGCTGGATTCGGGACGCACCGCGACGCTAACGGCCGCGCGGTCGGCGATCGGGGATTGGCGCCCGTGTCGGAGGAGGTGTCGTCAGGAGCGGCTCAGGAGGCCTGACCGTCGTGCGGAGCGGCGATGTCGTGCAGCAGCGCGTCGAACCGCTTGCGCAGCCCGTCGCTGGTCGCCTCCCCCGTCTCCCAGCTCTCCACCAGCCGGGCCGCCAGGTCCCGCACCTTGACGTTGCGGTGGCTCGACCACCAGTTGAGCATCGCGAACGCCTGGTCGGCATCGAGGCCGTAGGCCAGCATCAGGCTGCCCTTGGCCTGCTCGATGACCGCCCGCGACGCGGAGGAGGCCGCGACGGCAGCGCTGGCGTACTCCTCGCGCTCGGCGTGGAAGTCGGCGGTGAGGTCGACGTAGTAGCCCTCCAGGGACTTCCAGGTGTCGTCCTCGCGGAGGCCGCCCTCGCAGACCAGCAGGACCCGGCGCTCGACGTCGTCGGCGCCGATCAGGCGGTAGGAGAGGCTGAACGGCTCTCCCGTGCGCGACGCCTGGGCCAGCACCGCGGCCACCCGCTCGCGGTCCTCGGGATGCTTGCAGTTGAGCACGTACTCGGTGTCCGGGGTGATCGACCCCGGCTCGAGGCCGTGGATGCGGAAGACCTCGTCGTCCCAGTCCCAGGTCCGGTTCTGCAGGTCATAGGTGAACCGGCCCACCCGGGTGCCGACCTCAGCCGCCATCCGTCCACCTCGCGCTCTCTCCCAAGGGCCCAGATCGGCCGTGTGGGCAAAGTATGTAACGGAGAGGATGGAGTCGTGTACTCGATCCCCCTCTCAGACGACCCGCCCGCCGAGCTCCGCCCTCTGGAGCCCTGGATGGGGGAGGAGTTCTTCGCCCACATCGAGCGCGCGCGGGCGTCGGTGGACCCGTGGATCCCGTGGGCGTCGTTCTCCCCCGACCTCGACTCCGCCCGCGCGACGCTGCAGCGGTACGCCGACCGGCAGGCCTCCGACTCGGGCCGGATCCACGGCATCTGGCTCGAGGGCACGCTGGTCGGCGGGGTGATGTTCCCGCGCTTCGACGCGAGGACCGGCAACTGCGAGATCGGGGTCTGGACCGAACCGGCCGGGCGCGGCCACGGCCTGGTCACCGCCGCGGCCCGGCTGCTCGTCGACTACGCGTTCCGCGAGCGCGGCATGCACCGCATCGAGTGGATCACCACGCCGGCCAACGAGCGCAGCCGGGCCGTGGCCCGCCGCCTGGGCATGAGCCTCGACGGCGTGCTCCGCTCGGAGTGGGTGCACAACGGCGAGCGGCACGACAGCGAGGTGTGGTCGCTGCTCTCCACAGAATGGCGTGGTTGAACGCGATTCGCACTGGAAGGTGCGCGGCTGCGCCTCCGGCTACTCCTGGCCGCGCGCCGGGCGCGGCGGCAGGCAGAGCCACGCGGCGAGCACGCCGCCGACGGCGACCAGCACCCAGAGGGCGCCGGGCGCGGCGGCGTACACGGCACCCCCGACCAGCGGACCCGCGCCGGTGCCGACGGTGTAGGCGACGCCGTACAGGCCCTGGTAGCGGCCGACCAGGTGGGCCGGCGCCAGGCCACCGAGGTAGGCCTGGGCGACGGACGTGGAGATCATCTCGCCGAAGGTCCACACCAGCACCGTCACCGCCAGCGGGCCCAGGCCGAGAGCCACCCCGGTGAGCGCCAGGCCGAGACCGAGGACGAGGTTGCCGACGGCGAGCACGTGCTCGAGCCGGCGCCGGGAGACGAACGCGGTGACCGGCAGCTCGAGGGTCAGGACCAGCAGCCCGTTGAGCCCGATCAGCAGGCCGAAGTCGCGCTCGCCCAGACCGGCGTCGCTCATGTGCAGCGGCAGGCCCACGCTGTGCTGGATGTAGACGAACTCACCGACCACGGTCATCGCCAGGAACCGCACCAGGGCCCGGTCGAGGAGCGCCTCGCGGTAGCTCCCTTCCCGCCCCGGCTCGGCGTCCGCCCCGCCTCGGCCGGTGCCGGTGCCGCCGCCCAGCAGGACGGTCACCACCGCGCCGAACAGCAGGCAGGCGACGGCGTTGACCAGGAACAGCCCGGCGTAGGAGCTGCTGGCCAGCACGCCGCCGACGACGCCCCCGAGCGCCGCACCGATGTTGAGCGCGAAGCGGAACAGCGCGAACGCGGCGAGCCGCTCCTGGTCCGTGCGCACCGAGTCGAGCAGGACCGCCGCCGCGGCCGGGCGGTAGACCTGCGAGGTGACGCCGACCAGGCCGACGACGCCGACGACGAGCGGGTACGGGTCGACGTACGGCACCAGCGCCGTCAGGGCGGAGGTGGGGACCACGGAGACCAGGATGCTCGGCCGGCGACCGATCCGGTCGGTGAGGTAGCCGCCGACGGCGTTGCCGAGCACGTTGCCCACGCCGGCGATGCCGAGCACCAGCCCGGCGGCCGCGGCCGAGTACCCGCGCTCGGTCAGGTACAGCACGATGAACACCGGCAGGAAGTTGCCGAGCCGGTTCACCAGGATGCCGAGGCTGACCACCCAGACCGGGCGGGGCAGGCCGCGGAGGGTGTCGCGGAACCGCGGCTCGGGGTCCGCAGCCCGCTCCGGCGCGGTGCTCATCCGGCGGTGCCCATCCGTCGGGGGCTCATCGGTCGGGGGCTCATCGGTCGGGGCTCATCGGTCCGGGCTCATCCGTCCGGGGAGGTCCGCACCCGGACCATCGCGGCCAGGCGCTTGCTGTGGGCGGCCGCCTCGGCCGCGGTCGAGCCGCGGGCCACGACGTGCCCCACCTTGTCCTCGTTCCACATCAGCGGCGGCACCACGTCGCCGACGCCGACCCGCAGCCGCACGTCGACGCACGCCGGGTCGGCGCGGACGGCGTCCAGGCCCGTCACCTCGACCACCCGCCCGGGTGCCGGGGTGACTACCGCGACCGCGGCCCCTGCACGCGGCTCGGGTCGCTCGGCCAGGGGCTCGACCAGGCCGAACGGGACGCCGAGCGCGTGTCGCTCCATGTCGACGCCGGTGGCGATCTGGGTCAGCTCGTTGATCCGACCGCCACCGATCCGGTTGTGCGACTCGACGATCCGCGGGCCCCGGGAGGTCAGCTTGACCTCGGTGTGGGCGGGGCCGTCGCGGAGCCCGACCGCGTCGAGCAGCCCGGTCACCAGCTCCGTCGCCGCGGCGAGCGCGGCCGCCGGGTGCCGGCTCGGCTGCACGTGCCCGACCTCGACGAACCGGCCGGTGGTCTCCTTGTCGGTCACCCCGACCACCACGTGGCGGCCTCGGTGGCTCAGGGTCTCGACGCTGACCTCGGGGCCGTCGAGCAGCTCCTCCACCAGGAAGTCGTCGAAGGAGTCGGGGAAGGAGAGGTCGCCGACGGTCCACTGCCGCTCCTGCAGCGACCGGAACCGCTCGACCACGGCGGGCAGCTCCGAGCGGTTGCGCAGCGCGAACACGCCGAGGCTGCCCGACTCCCGGACCGGCTTCACCACCACCGGCAGGCCGTGGGCGTCGACGAAGTCCTCGAGGTCCGCCACGGAGCGACCGACCGCGGCGGCGACCGGGCCGAGCCCCCGGGCGGCCAGGAGCCGGCGCATCCGGCCCTTGTCCGCCAGCAGCCGCACCGTCTCGACCGGCGTGCCGGGCAGCCCGAGCTCCTCGGCCACCCGGGCCGCCGGGAGCAGGCCGAGCTCGGACAGCGAGAGCACGGCTCCGAACGGACGGTCGGCGTGCCGGCGACGCGCCCTCGGAAGGAGCCGGTCGACGTCGACGTAGTCGAGCAGCAGGGCTTCCTCCACGAGGGCGCGCTGCTCGTCGTCGTACATGTGCGGGAACTGCACCAGGACGACGTCCAGGCCCAGCTCGCGCGCCTTGCGCACCTGCTGGGACGTGCCGCCCACGAGCAGCAGCCGGTTCGGACCCTCCGGCACCGCACACCTCCCTCGCACTCGTCAACACCGGCAATCACGTTATGCCGGTTACGTGCGACGCGTCAACCGGCAAAGCGGTTATGCTGGTGTCGTACGACGAGACGGCGGGAGGCGAGTGTCATCGCGACGAGCGGAACCATCCCCGCGCAGGCCGACCTCCTCTGCGCGTTCGCCGACACCTGGGACGTCGACGTCGACGCGGACCCGCCCGAGGCACTGCCCGACCGCGCCGCGCTCACCCACTGGCTGCGCGACCACGACCTGATCAGGTCGCGGGACCGGGCGGACGAGGCGGACCTCGAGCTCGCGCACACCCTGCGCGCCGGGCTCCGGGAGGCGATGCTGCTCCACCACTCGCGCGACGACGACACCGCCGTGCCGGACCTGGCGGCCGCCGCCGACCAGCTGCCGCTCCGGGTCGCCTTCGACGGCACCCGGCCCCGGCTGGTGCCCGCGGTCGACGGGGCCCGGGCCGGCCTCGCCCGGCTCCTCGTCGCGATCGCGGAGATGCAGGCCGACGGCACCTGGCCGCGACTCAAGCTCTGCGCCGCCGAGGAGTGCCTGCTGGCCTTCTACGACACCTCGAAGAACCGCTCCCGGCAGTGGTGCTCGATGGAGACCTGCGGCAACCGGCAGAAGACGCGCAGCTACCGCGCCCGCCGACGTACCCGGCCCTCCGGCCGCACGACGCGGTGAGAGGCGGGAGAGGGATGGTCCTGGCCACAGTGGAGCCGCCTGTCGGAATCGAACCGACGACCTGCTCATTACGAGTGAGCCGCTCTACCGACTGAGCTAAGGCGGCGTGTCCGGCTCGCGCCGGGCAACCCGCGGAAGTCTAGGGGACGT
>Ga0164243_10002719_pt1 | contig 28963 bp, 22 predicted proteins | sample OricompcompostOP_FD_108781 | JGI IMG/M metagenome (GOLD analysis project Ga0164243, IMG submission 108781) | Organic Plus compost microbial communities from Emeryville, California, USA - Original compost - Organic plus compost (OP) | ecosystem: Engineered > Solid waste > Mixed feedstock >... | reverse complement strand
GTCCCCGTGCCGCCCGCCGCCGAGCGGCCCGTCGTCGAACAGGATGGTCCCGCCGATCGCGAAAGACGGGTCCGCCCCGGCGTGCAGCAGCGCGGTGGCGACCATCGCGGAGGTCGTCGTCTTTCCGTGCGCGCCGGCAACCGCCACGGCGTCCCGCCCGGTCATGAGCGCCGCGAGCGCCTCCGAGCGGTGCAGCACGCGCACGCCCCGCTCGCGGGCGCGGGCGAGCTCCGGGTTGGTGTCCCGCACCGCGGAGGACACGACGACGGTGTCCCTGCCGGGGAGCAGCCCGTCGACCAACGCCGCGTCGTGCCCCACGTGGACGTCGACACCGGCCCGCCGCAGCTCCGGCAGCGCCGGGCCGTCGGCGGCGTCCGAACCGCTCACCGTGAGCCCGCGAGCCGCCAGCAGCGCGGCGACCGCGGACATGCCGGCCCCGCCGACACCGACGAGGTGCACCCGGCCCAGGCCGGCCACCGGGTCGTCACCGGGCTCCCGCGCACCCTCCTGCGCCGGCTCCGGCCGGACCGCACCCTCCTGCCCCGGCTCCGGTCGCGCCACGCCCTCCGGGCCGGGCGCCACGCCCTCCTGCCCGCGAGCCGGACCGCCCTGGCCGTGTGCCGCCCGTGCACCGTGGTGCCGGTGTGCCGTCCCCGTCGGCAGCAGCTCCTCGACCAGTCGCGCCACCCGGGCCGCCGCGTCACGCACCCCGACGCTCGCCGCGGCCGCGGCCATCCGCGCCCGCGTCTGCACCGCCGTCTCCCCCACCAGCAGCACCGGCAGGTGCGTGCGCACCCACGCAGCGTCGAGCTCGGCGTCCTCGACCAGCAGCCCACCCCCGGCGGCCACCACCCCGGCGGCGTTGAGCCGCTGCTCGCCGTTGCCGATCGGCAGCGGCACGTAGACGGCAGGGATGCCGAGCGCGGTCAGCTCACACACTGTCCCCGCACCGGCCCGGCCGAGCACCACGTCGGCGACCGCCAGCCCCAGGTGCATCTCGTCCAGGTACTCGCGCACGTGGTACCGCTCGGCGCCGGGCACGCCGGCCAGCGCGGCACGCACCGGGTCGCCCTTCCCGGCTCCCGTGAGGTGGAGCACCTGCACCCCGACGGTCAACAGGTCGCAAGCGGCACCGGAGACGGCCGCGTTGATGCGGACGGCACCGAGCGAGCCGCCGGAGACCAGCAGCGTCGGCAGGTCGGGGTCGAGGCCGAGCGCGGTGGCGGCGGCGACCCGGGTGGCGTGCGGGGCGGCCGCCCGGTCGGCCAGCAGCCCGGCGATCGGTGCCCGCAGCGGCAGCCCGGTGACCTGCGCACCGGGCAGCCGGGTCCCGGGGAACGTCACGGCGACGGCCCGGGCCCAGCGTGCGCCCAGCCGGTTGGCGAGCCCCGGTCGGGCGTTCTGCTCGTGCACCACCACCGGCACCCCGCGCCGCCGGGCGGCCAGGTACGCCGGAGTCGCCACGTAGCCGCCGAAGCCGACGACCACCTGCGCCCCGCTGTCCACGATCGCCCGGTCGGCTGCTCGCACGGCGGCGCGCAGACGCCCCGGCAGCCGCAGCCAGTCGGGTGTGGGGCGACGGGGCAGGGGCACCCGCGGCACCTGCACCAGCGACAGCCCGTGCGCCGGCACGAGCCGGCTCTCCAGCCCCTGTGCGGTGCCGAGCACGGTCAGACGGGCACCGGGATGGCGGCGGGCCAGCTCGTCGGCGACCGCGAGCAGCGGGTTGACGTGACCGGCCGTGCCCCCGCCCGCCAGCAGGACCGAGGGCGCGTCAACCACGCGCCCGTCCGATCACCGCCAGCGACCGGCGCAGCACGCTCGGCCGCCCGGCGAGCGCCTCGGCCGCGCCCGGCTCCGACCGCGCGAAGGAGATGACCACCCCGAGGGCGGCCAACGTCATGATGAGCGCCGACCCACCGGCGGAGACCAGCGGAAGCGGCACCCCGATCACCGGCGCGAGCCCGATGACCACCGCGATGTTGATGAGCGCCTGGCCGATGATCCAGGCGAGGACCGCGCCGGTGGTGATCTTCACGAACGGGTCCGGGTGGCGCCGGATGACCCGCACCATCGCGAAGGCGAGCAGCCCGAACAGCGCGAGCACCAGCAGCGTGCCGACCAGGCCGAGCTCCTCGCCCAGCACGGCGAAGATGAAGTCGTTGTGCGCCGCCGGCAGGTACGACCACTTGATCCGGCTCTCCCCCAGACCGAGCCCGCCCCAGCCGCCGGAGGCCAGGCCCGACATGCCGCGGGAGGTCTGGTAGCAGGCCCCCTGCACGTCGCAGTCCGCCGACAGCCAGCTCGTGATGCGGTTCATCCGGTTGCCGCTGAGGAGCACGAGCGGCAGCGCGACCCCCACGGAGGCCACCGCCGCGAGCCCGAACATCCGCAGCGGCGCCCCGGAGACGAACAGTGCCCCGGTCACGAGCAGCAGCAGCACCAGTGCCGTCCCCAGGTCGTGCCCGGCGAGGACCACCCCGACCGCGACGGCCGCCACCGGGACGGCCGGGACGAGCGCGTGCCGCCACTGCCGCAGCAGGGGCAGCTTGCGGGCGAGCACGACGCCCAGCCAGACCGCCAGCGCCAGCTTGATCGCCTCCGAGGGCTGGGCGGAGAAGCCCGGCAGGCAGACCCAGTTCTGGTTCCCGCCCGAGCCGCAGCCGACGCCGGGGACGAACACCATGAGCTGGAACAGCACCGCCAGACCGAGCACCGGCCAGGCCAGCGCCTTGTAGACCCGCGACGGCGTGCGCGCCAGCAGCACCAGCACCGGTACCCCGATGAGCGCGTACTTGGCCTGGTCGAGGAACACCGCGTACGGCGAGTGCCCGTCGGCCAGGGACTCCACGCTCGAGCTCGAGAGCACCATGACGAGCCCGATGACGAGCAGCAGCGCGGTCGCACCGGACAACACGTAGTAGCTCGTCACCGCGCTGTTCCACTGGCCCAGCAGGGAGCGACGTCGGCCGTCCTGCTCGGTCGGCGGGACGTCGGCGCGCGGCGTCGTGGCGGTCATGCGTGCGACCTCCTCACGCGCCGTCCGCGAGCGCTCGCGCGGCGGCCGCGAACTGCTCGCCACGGTCGGCGTAGGACACGAACTGGTCCATCGACGCCGACGCCGGGGCCAGCAGCACCGTCACCGGGCCGGCACCGCCACCCGTCCCCAGGGGTCCGGTGGCCAGGCGGTGGGCCTCGTGCACGGCGCGGGTCATCACCGTCCCAGTCTCACCGCCGTCGACCTCCACGACCGGCACCTCGGGTGCGTGTCGGGCGAGCGCCTCGCGCAGCGGCCCCCGGTCGGCGCCGATGAGCACCGCCGCCCGCAGCCGGTCGCGGCGGCTCGCCACGAGGTCGTCGAACCGCGCCCCCTTGGCCAGCCCTCCGGCCACCCAGACCACGCTGCCGGGCCCGAAGGACGCGAGCGAGGCCGCCGCAGCATGGGCGTTCGTCGCCTTCGAGTCGTCGACGTAGGCGACGCCGTCCACCGTCGCGACCGGGGTGATCCGGTGCGCCCCAGGGACGTAGGCACGCAGCCCGTCACGCACCGCCACCGGCTCGACGCCGTGCGCCAGTGCCAGGGCCGCGGCCGCCAGCGCGTCGGCGACGACGTGCGGCGGCACCGCACCGGACGGCCCGGCCAGCGCCCGCAGGTCGTCCAGCGTCCCCAGCTCGGCGGCGTGGGTGTGCCGCAGCCGGGCGAAGCCCCGGTCCACCAGCACGTCCTCCACGAGCCCCAGCTGTCCCACCGTCGGCATGCCGAGCGTGAAGCCGACCGCCACCGCACCGTCCTCGACGTCCGCGGCCCGCACCAGGTCCTCGGTGCGCGGGTCGGCGGCGTTGTACACGCAGGCCACCTGCACCCGCTCGTAGATGCGGCCCTTGTCGGCGGCGTAGGCCTCCAGCGACCCGTGCCAGTCCAGGTGGTCGGGCGCCACGTTGAGCACCGCCGCGGCCTGGGCCGCCATCGTGTGGGTGTGATGGAGCTGGAAGCTCGACAGCTCCACGGCCAGCACGTCGAGCGTCGGGTCGGTGGCAGCCAGCACCACCGGGGTGCCCACGTTGCCGACCGCCTCGGTGCGGCGCCCGGCGGCCGTGAGGATCGAGGCGAGCATGCCCACCGTGGTCGTCTTCCCGTTGGTCCCGGTGACGGCCAACCACGGCGCGCGGGTCCCGTCGGCCCGTGCCGCACGCAGCCGCCAGGCCAGCTCGACCTCGCTCCACACCGGCACGCCCCGCGCGCGGGCGGCGGCGAGCAACGGGTGGTGCGGCGCGAGCCCCGGGGAGGCCACCACCACAACGGCCCCGGCGAGGCCGTCACGGTCGAGCAGCTCCCGGCTCGTCGGCGCCTCGTCCGCCCCGCCGTCGTCCACCGGGACCACGCGGGCGCCGCGCGCGGCGAGCACGTCGGCGGCAGCCCGGCCGGAGACCCCGAGCCCGGCCACGACCACGCGGGCCCCGTCGAGGTCCGGCGACGGTCCGGCCGGCTCCCGCGTCGGCACGTCTCCGGTCGACACCTAGCCGGCCACCCACTCCGCGTAGAAGATGCCCACCCCGAGCGCGACGAACAGCCCGGCGATGATCCAGAACCGGATGACGATCGTGACCTCGCCCCACCCGGAGAGCTCGAAGTGGTGGTGCAGGGGTGCCATCTTGAACACCCGCTTGCCGGTCAGCTTGAAGAAGCCGATCTGGATGACGTCGGACAGCACGACGATGACGAACAGCCCCCCGATGATCGCGGCGAGGATCTCGGTGCGGGTGAGGATCGACAGACCGGCCAGCGCCCCGCCGAGCGCCAGCGAGCCGGTGTCTCCCATGAAGATCTTCGCCGGGCTGGCGTTCCACCACAGGAAGCCGAAGCACGCGCCGGTGATCGCCGCGGCGACGACGGCCAGGTCCAGCGGGTCGCGCGTGTCGTAGCAGCGTGGGACGACCTCGGCGCCACAGGCCTGGTTGAACTGCCAGACCCCGACGAGCACGTAGGAGCCGAAGACGATGAGCGAGGCGCCGGTCGCCAGCCCGTCCAGGCCGTCGGTGAGGTTGACCGCGTTCGACCACGCCGTGATGAGGAAGTTCGCCCACACCACGAACAGCACCAGCCCGACGGCCGCCCCGGCGAAGGCCAGGTCCAGCTCGGTGTCGCGGATGAACGAGATGTGCGTGGACGCCGGCGTGCGTCCGCCCTCGTCGGGAAGCTGCAGCGCCGCCACCGCGAACACCACGCCGACGAGCCCTTGCCCGACGACTTTCCAGCGCGCCTTCAGCCCGAGGCTGCGCTGCCGCGTGATCTTGATGAAGTCGTCGAGGAAGCCCACCACGCCCAGGCCGGCCATGAGGAACAGCACGAGCAGCGCCGAGGCGCTCGGCCGTGCCCCTGTGAGGAGCGCGCCGCCGGCCCAGCCGAGCAGCGTGGCCAGGATGATGACGACGCCGCCCATCGTCGGCGTGCCACGCTTGGTGAAATGGGCGGTCGGGCCGTCCTGGCGGATGAACTGGCCGTACTGGCGGCGCACCAGGAAGCGGATGAACAGCGGGGTGCCGAGCAGCGACAGCAGCAGCGCGAGCCCGCCCGAGACGAGGACCGCCCTCACGACGTCACCTCCCGCCCCGCCTGCGTGAGCCGGTCGCCCAACCGCCACAGCCCGGCGTCGTGCGACGACTTGACGAGCACCACGTCGCCGGGCCGCAGCTCGGCGTCGAGGAAGGCCGCCGCCGCATCCACGTCGTCGGCGAGCACCACCTCGTCGCCCCAGGAGCCCTCGTGGTTGGCGCCGTCGCGGATCGCGCGTGCACCCTCCCCGACGACGACCGTGAGACCGATGTTGAGCCGGACCACAAGCCGCCCGATCGCGTCGTGCGCCTCCCGGGAGGCCGACCCGAGCTCCATCATCTCGCCCAGGACCGCGACGGACCTGCGCTCGCGCCCGGCGAGCACCGCGAGCGCCTTGAGCGCGGCCCGCACGGAGTCCGGGTTGGCGTTGTAGGAGTCGTCCACGACGGTCACGCCGTCGGGCCGGTCCACGACCTGCATGCGATGCGGGGACAGCGCGTCGGCCGCCGACAGGCCCGCGGCGACCTCCGCCACGGACAACCCGACGGCCAGCCCCGCGGCAGCGGCGGCCAGCGCGTTGTGCACGTGGTGCTCACCGACCAGCCGCAGCCGCACCTCGGCGGTCCGCTCCCCGGCCCTCAGGTGGCGCAGGACGGAGTCGTCCAGGTCGGCGGGGGGGCGCACGACCAGGGTGAAGGTGGCCCGGCCGGCACGGTCCAGCCCGGCGTCGCGCGCCCCGACGGTCGCCGCCGGGGCGTTGCCGAAGGTCAGCACCTCGCCGGGGGCGAGCCGGGCCATCGCCGCGACACGCTGGTCGTCGGCGTTGAGCACCGCGACCCCGTCCGGCAGCAGGCCGGAGACGATCTCCGACTTGGCCCGCGCGACGTCCTCGACGCCCCCGCCGAAGCCCCCCAGGTGGGCCTGCCCGACGACGAGCACCACCGCGACGTCGGGCGGCGCGATGCCGGTGAGGTACGTCAGGTGCCCGGGGCCGCTCGCCCCCATCTCCAGCACCAGGTACCGGGTCTGCTCGTCGGCCCGCAGCACGGTGAGCGGCAGCCCGATCTCGTTGTTGAAGGACCGCACCGGCGCCACCGTCGGGCCCACGCTGCCGCAGAGCTGGGCCAGCAGGTCCTTCGTCGTGGTCTTGCCCACCGAGCCGGTGATGCCGACCACCCGCAGGCCGCTGCCGCCGGGCTCCTGCGCCGCGGCGCGCAGTCGCCGGAGCACCTCGCGGGCCAGGTCCCCGAGCGCGCGCTCCACGTCCGGGACGACGACGCTCGGCAGCACCCGCCCGTCCGTGCCCGTGACGTCCCGTGCCGCGAGCACCAGAGCCGCCCCGGCCCCGACCGCCGCGGCGGCGAAGTCGTGGCCGTCCACGTGCTCCCCCGGCAGCGCGACGAACAGCCCGCCCGGCTCGACATCGCGCGAGTCGACCACCACAGCACCGCCGACCACGAGGGCCGGCGTGGTGGCCGCCGGCCCGCGCAGCACACCGCCCGTCGCGGCCGCGATCTCGGCCGCCGTCAACGCGATCACGCGCTGCGCCCCACGCGCGCCCGCCCGGACGTGCCGACCCCCGCGCCGCCGTGACCCGGCGCACCGTCAGCCGTCCGCTCGGCACGCACCGCGCGCAGCACGTCTCGGTCGTTGTAGCGGTGGAACACGCCGGCGATCTCCTGGGTCGGCTCGTGGCCCTTACCCGTGACGATCACGGTGTCCCGCTCGGTGGCGAGACGCAGGGCGATGCGGATGGCGTCGGCGCGGCTCGTCGTGACCTCGTGCACGTCGGCGAGCCTCGGGCGCTGCGCACGCACGCCGGCGAGGATGGCGGCACGGATGCTCGCCGGCTCCTCGGAGCGGGGGTTCTCGTCGGTGACGACGAGAACGTCGGCCAGCCGGGCGGCGATCTCTCCCATGATCGGGCGCTTGCCCTGGTCACGGTCCCCGTCGGAGCCGAAGACGAGGATCAGCCGGCCGGGGGTGATCGGGCGGACCGCCTCCAGCGCCAGCGCGAGAGCGTCCGGCGTGTGCGCGTAGTCGACAAGGCACAGCGGCAGCCCCTCACCGCGCTCCACCACGCGCTCCATCCGGCCGGGGATCTCGTGGGCATGCGCCACCGCGTCGATGGCCGCCGTCAGGTCCACACCGGCGGCCCGGGCCAGCACCACCGCGAGCGCCGCGTTCGACACGTTGACCAGACCGGGCAACGGGCTGGCGGCCTCGTGCGACGTGCCGTCCGGCCCGCGCAGCGTGAAGGTGGAGCCGACCCCGTCCAGGCCGATGTCGGCCGTGACGACGGCCCAGTCGGCCTCTGCCGCCGCCGGGGAGCCGACGCGGGTGGCCACGGTCTCGATGGGAATCGGAGCCTGGGCTGCCAGCCGTCGGCCCCACTCGTCGTCCACCACGACCACACCGCGTCGCGCCTGGTCCGGCTGGAACAGCCGAGCCTTGGCGGCAAAGTAGCCGTCCATGTCCCCGTGGAAGTCGAGGTGGTCCCGCTGCAGGTTGGTGAACCCGACGACGTCGAAGACCATGCCGCCCACCCGTCGCAGGGCCAGGGCGTGCGAGGACACCTCGGTGCTCGCGGCCGTGGCGCCCAGCTCGACGGCGCGGGCGAGGATCGCCTGCAGCGCCGGCGCCTCGACGGTGGTGCGCGGGCTCTCCACCGCCTCCTCGCCGATGCGCAGCTCGACGGTGCCGAGCACCGCGGTGAGCCGGTGCGCGCAGCGCAGCGCGGCGTCGAGGAAGTAGGTGGTCGTCGTCTTGCCGTTCGTACCGGTGACACCGGCGGTCACCAGTCGCGTGGCCGGGGCGTCGTACGCCCACGCGGCCACCGGCCCGGCCAGCGCCCGCGGATCCTCCCCGACCAGCACCGGGACCCGGGCGTCCAGCCCCTCGGCGGTCAGCAGGGCCAGCCCGGCCCCGTCGGTGAGCACCGCCGCGGCGCCGCGCTCGACGGCCCGCCCGGCGTGACGAGCACCATGCACCTTGAGCCCCGGGATCGCGACGAACACGTCACCGCGCTCGACGTCCCCGCTGGCCGCCACGACTCCCGTGAGCAGGGCGTCGCCGACCGGAGCACCCCGTGTGACCAGGCGGAACGTCTCCGCCAGGTCCGCCAGCCGATGGGCTGCGGGGTGCTCGGGGCGCATCCGAGCCGGGGACGTCATGGGGAGGAATCTACCCCGGACGCCCCGGCCCGCCCGGCCGGGCCCTGCGGGGGCACCCGTGACACGCACAGCCGGTCACCAGGTGGTCGGGAAGAGCGTCGCGGGGGCTCCCGACGGCGGCACGCCCAGCTCACCGAGGATGTACCCGGTGACGTCGCTGAACACCGGCGCCGCCACGTCGCCCCCGTACACCGAGGTCTTCGGGTTGTGCAGGATCACCGCGACCGCCACCTGCGGGTCGTCCGCCGGTGCCACGCCGATGAACGACGCGGTGATGCCCTGCTGGCCGTTGACCCAGTTCTGCGCGGTCCCCGTCTTCCCGGCGACCCGGTAGCCCGGGATCGAGGCATTGCCGCCGGTCCCGTCGTCGACCACCGACTCCATCATCGTGAGCACGGTCCGTGCCGTCTCTGGCGACACCACCTGGGTGCGCGCCGGCTCGGGCGCGGGGGTGTACGTGCCGTCGGGGTCGGTCCAGCCCTTGATGATGTGCGGCTGCACGCGCACCCCGTCGTTGGCGATCGTGGCGAACACCTGGGTGGCCTGGACCGCCGTCACCGACACGGCCTGCCCGAACAGGACCGCGTACTTGGAGCGGCCGTCCCACTGGTCGGCCGGGTGCAGGATGCCCGGCGACTCCCCGGGGAGCTCGATGCCGGTGCGCGTGCCGAAGCCGAACTTCGACAGGTAGTCGTAGCGCGTCTGCTGCGGGATGTGCTGCCCGAGCATGACGGTTCCCGCGTTGGAGGACTCCGCGAGGATGCCGGTGGTCGTCAGCCGCTCGACGGGGTGCTCGTGGGAGTCCTTGAAGGTCTGCCCGTTCTCCGTCGTGTACTGGTACGGCACCTCGAACTGCGTCGTCGGGGTGACCACACCGGTCTCCAGCGCCGCGGCCATCGTGACGACCTTGCCCGTCGACCCGGGCTCGAAGACGTCCGAGACCGACGAGGCGAGCGAGCCGCCAGCCGAGTCGCCGGGGTGGTTCGGGTCGGTGGAGCCCGAGTCCGCCAGCGCGAGGATCTCCCCCGTCGAGGGGACCAGGGCGACGAGCGACCCCGAGTCCGACCCGGTGGCGGCCACCTGCGCGTCCAGCGCCTCCTGCGCGCGGTACTGGATGTCGGACCGCAGCGTGAGCTGGACCGAGTCACCGGCCACCGCGGGAGTGTCCTGCGAGTACCCGCCGGGGATCGGCTGCCCGCCCGCCCCACGCTCGAAGGTCTCCTCCCCCGGGGTGCCGGTGAGCCGGTCGTCGAGCGACCGCTCCAGCCCCTCCAGGCCGACCCCCTCGGAGTTGACGAAGCCGATCACGTTCCCGGCCAGCGACCCGTTCGGGTACACCCGGTCGGCCACCTGGTCGACCTCGATGCCGTCGATGTGCAGCGCACGGATCTGCCGGGCCACCTCGGGCACGACGCCCTTGCGCAGGTACTTGAAGCCGCGGTCCCCGACGAGCATCCCGCCGAGCTCGGCCTCGTCCATGCCGAGCACCGGCGCCAGCAGCCGGGCCACACCCACGGCACCGTCCGGCACCCCGTCGCTGCCGCGGAACAGCGGGATGCGCTTCTGGTTGACGGACACGTCGTAGCGCTCGACGGAGGTGGCCAGGGCGATCCCGTCGGCGTCGGTGATCTGCCCGCGCATGCCGAGGATCGGCACCGTGGTGAGCCGGCTGCTGCGCGCCTCCTCGGCGACGGACGCGCCGTGCAGCCCCTGCACGTACACGAGCCGCCCGGCGAAGACCACCATGGCGAGCAGCACGAGCACCGTGACGAAGGCCATGCGGCGACGCGACCCTGCCTCCGGCAGCCGGTCGGGCACCGGGCGCGGACGGACGAGGTCGCGCGGGCCGCCCAGGCGCGGGGACAGCGGGGACGGACGGACCGCGGGGACGCGGTAGGGGCGGACGCCGTCCGCCCGGGGCGTCCGTCGGGGCGCGTCGGTACGCGCGGTGCGGGTGGACGGACGGTCCGTCGTCCCCACCGGCGGCGTCATCCGGCGCTCCCGTCGAGGCCCTGCACCGTCCCGTCCGACAGCCGCAACCAGCCGGTGCCGCCGGCCGGCACCATGCCGAGCGCCCGCGCCGCGGCGGCCAGCTCGGCCGGCGACGACTTGGCGTCGAGGTCGGCCCGGAGGTCCTTCGCGTCCTGGTCGAGCTGCCCGAGCTCGGTGGTGAGCCGGTACGACTCGTAGGCGTTCGAGGCCATCGTGGTGTTGAGCAGCAGCGCGCACAGCAGCGCCCCCGCCAGCACGGCCATGCACGCGAGCACGAACGGGACGCGGGTGCGTGCCTGCTGCGGCGGGCGCACCACGCGCAGCCGCGGGCCGTTCCCCCGGGGCCGACCGGGGGACGGGGTGCCGGCGGGCGGGTAGGCGCGGGGGGCTGCGACCCGGGCGGCGGACGGGGCGCTCATGCTGCTCTCCTCGGGGTGGTGCGACGGGCGGTACGACAGGTGCTGCGCGGACGCAGGTGCTCGGGGGTCGGACGGAGGCGCTCGGCGGCACGCAGCCGGACCGACTGGGAGCGCGGGTTGCGGGCGACCTCCTGCTCGTCGGCCTTCTCCGCGCCGTGCGTGACGAGCCGTAGGTACGGGGCGTGGGTCTGCGGGACCACCGGCAGGTCCGGCGGCGCGCTCGAGGTCGCCCCGGCGGCGAAGGTCTGCTTGACGAGCCGGTCCTCCAACGAGTGGTACGCCTCGACGACGATCCGGCCGCCGACCGCCAGCGCCTCGACGGAGGCCGGCAGCGCCCGCTCGAGCACCTCCAGCTCCCGGTTCACCTCGATACGCAGCGCCTGGAAGGTGCGCTTGGCGGGATGCCCGCCGGTCTGCCGGGTAGCTGCCGGGACGGCCGCGCGCACGATCTCGACCAGCTCGCCGGTGCGCTCCAGCGGTGCGGCGGCACGCGCGGCGACGATCGCACGGGCGATGCGCTGGGCGAACCGCTCCTCGCCGTAGACACGCAGCACGCGGGTGAGGTCGCGCTCGTCGTAGGTGTTGAGGACGTCGCGGGCGCTCGGGCCGACCGTCGGGTCCATCCGCATGTCGAGCGGGGCGTCCTGGGCGTAGGAGAACCCGCGCTCCGGCTCATCGAGCTGCAACGAGGACACTCCCAGGTCCATGAGGACGCCCTGCACCGCCGGGATGCCGAGCCGGCTCAGCACCTCGCCGATCTCGTCGTAGACCGCGTGCACGGCGGTGAACCGGTCCCCGAAGGGAGCGAGCCGCCGGCCCGCCAGGTCGAGCGCCTGCGGGTCGCGGTCGAGGCCGACGACCCGGACGTGCGGGAACTCCCGCAGCACACCCTCGCTGTGCCCGCCCATGCCGAGCGTCGAGTCGACCATCACCGCGTCGTCGGCCGTCAGTGCCGGGGCGAGCAGGTCCAGGCAGCGACGTAGCAGCACCGGGACGTGCCGCTGCGCGGCGTCCGGCTGCTCGTCCATGTGCCCCCCTCATGGCTGGTGGTCGGGCGGCCCCTCCGCCGTCCGACCAGATCCCCCACCGACCCTCTGGCGCGGGGAAGTGCGTCAGAGCGGACGGGAGGAGGTCTCGCCGGGCGGTCGCTCGGGCCTCGTCGTGCTGGTGCGTCTGCGGTGGTGCCTGCTGCGGTGGCGATGCGACGACGGTCAGAAGGGACCGTTCGGGAAGACCTCCTCCGCGGTGTCGGCGTACCCGGCCTCCTGCTCGGCCAGGTAGGTCTCCCACGCCGCCAGGTCCCAGATCTCGACCCGGGTACCGGCGCCGATGACGGCGACGTCCCGGTCGAGGCCGGCGTAGCGGCGCAGCATCGGCGGGATGGAGATGCGGCCCTGCTTGTCGGGCAGCTCGTCGCTGGCGCCCGACAGGAACACGCGCAGGTAGTCACGGGCCTGCTTGCTGGTGACCGGGGCCTGGCGGAGCTGGTCGTGCATCCGACGGAACTCGTCCATCGGCAGCAGGAAGAGACAGCGCTCCTGGCCCCGGGTCATGACCAGACCCGGTGCGAGCTGACCGCGGAACTTGGCCGGGAGGATGAGCCGGCCCTTGTCATCGAGCCGCGGGGTGTACGTGCCGAGGAAGGGCACGGCGGAGCCCAGCACGCCGGACGACTCATAGGTCACCGTCCCTCCCCTCTGCGCTCTCGATGGCTCCCCGTCTCACCACGTGCCTCCACGGTACTCCACTTTGCTCCACCTTTCGCGTAAGAGCGCCCAACATCACCCGTGTTGCCGCATCACGGCGCAGGTCATCGCGGTGGAGCGAAGTGGAGGGACTCAGCACGACAGGCGCTCGGCAGACCCGCAGGGTGCCCGGTGCAGGGCTCCGGACCACTCCGGCGACGCCGCGCCGCGTGCGCCGGCACCACGTCCGGCGGTCCAGGTGGAGGGAAGTGGGGGAACCCCGTGCCCAGCGACGACGAGCCGTTTAGGCTCATGGCAGTCCGCCAGGGAGGCACCATGCTGCAGGCCGTGCCGTCGTCGAGCGAGCTCGACGACGTCGTCGACGTCACCAGCCGGATGCGCTCCGGCATCGAGTCCGTGGTCACCGGGCGTCCCGAGCTGGTCCGCGTGACGCTCGCGGTGCTGCTCGCCGAGGGCCACCTGCTGCTCGAGGACGTGCCGGGTGTCGGCAAGACGACGCTCGCCAAGGCGGTCGCCCGCTCCATCGACTGCACGGTCGGGCGCATCCAGTTCACGCCCGATCTGCTGCCGTCCGACCTCACCGGCGTCAACATCTTCCGGGCGCAGACCCAGGAGTTCGAGTTCCGCCCCGGACCGGTCTTCGCCCACGTCGTCATCGGCGACGAGATCAACCGCGCCTCACCGAAGACCCAGTCCGCGCTGCTGGAGTGCATGCAAGAGGCGCAGGCCACCGTCGACGGGCGCTCCTACGCGCTGCCGCGCCCGTTCCTCGTGGTCGCCACCCAGAACCCGGTGGAGATGGAGGGCACGTACCCGCTTCCCGAGGCCCAACGTGACCGCTTCATGGCCCGGCTCACCGTCGGCTACCCGTCCGTCGCGGCCGAGCTCGACATGCTCGACCTGCGCGAGACCTCCGACCCGCTGGACGAGCTGCGCCCCGTCACCGACGCCCCGGGCGTGGCGCGGCTCATCGAGACCACCAGGCGGCTGTACGCCTCCCCCGACGTCAAGCAGTACGTCGTCGATCTCGTGACGGCCACCCGCGAGGACGCCGGCCTGCGCCTCGGTGCGTCGCCGCGCGCCTCCATCCAGCTCCTACGGGCCGCCAAGTCGCTGGCCGCGATGGACGGTCGCGACCACGTGCTGCCCGACGACGTGCAGCGGCTCGCCGAGCCCGTGCTGGCCCACCGGCTGCTGCCGAGCACCGAGTCCCGGTTGTCCGGTCGGAGCACCTCCGACATCGTGACCGACATCGTCGACCGCGTCCCGCTGCCGACCGGCTCCGCGGCACCGCGCGCACGGCGCGCGATCGGCTGATGCGGCTGCGCCCGACGGCCCGCGGCTGGGGCCTGGCGGCCGCCGGCGTCGTGGCCCTGCAGGCCGGCGTGGCGCTCGGTGCGGTCGACCTGGTGCGCATCGGCACCCTCGCGCTGCTGCTGGTGGTCGGTGCAGCGGTCGGCGTCGCCCTCGTCGATCCCGGGCGGGGCCGGCACCGGCTCGCCGTCACCCGCACCAGCAGCCCCGACCCGGTGCACGCCGGCCGGACCACCGCCGTCGAGGTGCGCATCACCGCCACAGACCCGGCCTCCCGCGTGCGGCTGGCCGGGCTGCGCTTCGCCGAGCAGGCCGCGTCCGAGCTGTCCGGCGGCCGTCCGCTGCGAGCCCGTGTGGTGCGGGCCGAGCGTGAGGTCCGGGTCACCTACACCGTGCAGGCCGCCCGCCGCGGACGCTGGGCGCTCGGCCCGCTCGTCGTCACCCGGCGCGACCCCTTCGGCGTTGTGCGCACCAGCGCCACCCTCGGCGAGCGCAGCGAGGTGACGGTCTGGCCCGCCGTGGTGGCCCTCCCGGCGCCGAGCGACGCGCTCATCGGCGAGCCCGAGCGGGTCGCCCTCGGCGCACGCACGCCGTCCACCGACGACGCCTCCCTGCGCGACTACCGCGAGGGCGACGACCTGCGCCGTGTGCACTGGGGCAGCAGCGCCCGCCGCGGCATGCTCATGGTGCGCTCCGACGAACGCGCCGGACGGCGGCCGGTGTCGGTGCTCGTCGACCCGCCCGTGCGCACCGCCGACCTCGAGTGGTCGGTGTCGCTGGCCGCCTCCGTCGCCCTGACCATGCTCGACTCCGGGCACCCGGTGCGGCTGCTCGGGGGTGAGCCGGAGCCCGAGACGACAGCCGTGCACACGCCGACGGGACCGCTCGCCCGCGCGGCGCTGCTCGACCGCACCGTCGACCTGGACGCCCCCCGCTCGGCAGAGCAGGCCGAGGAACGGCTCGTCGCCGCCGCCCGGCTGCTGGGCAGCACCGGGCCCGCGGACGCGATCGTGCTCGCCGTGCTCGGACCGCTGGGACCGGCCGCCCGCGCGGCGCTCGCCCACGTCACCGGGGCCGCCCAGGGCTGGGCGATGGTGCGCGCCGCCGGGAGCACCGCCGGCCAGAGCAGGGACGCCGACCTCACCGTCCAGGCGCTGCGCCGCGCCGGTTGGCGCGCGTGCCGCGTCCTGCCGGGCGAGGACCTCGTCGCGTGCTGGTTGCGCCTGCTGGGGAGCCGGCCGTGAGCGGCCCGGCCCGACGGGGCGCCATCCCCCGCGGACCCCGTTCCCTGCTGGGATCGGTGCTCGTCGCGGCGGGCGCGTGCGCCAGCCTGCTCGCCCTCTCGGGGCTCATCGCACCGGGCCGCTGGCTCGCCGTGGCCTGCATCGCGGTCGTCGCGGCCGCCGCGGTGGCCGCCTGCGTGCGCGCCGTCACCCGGGTGCGCTGGGCCCCCACGCTCGTCGTCCTCGTGCTCTGCGCCCTCGGCCTGGTGGTCCGTTACGGCGGCCGGCCGGGCACGCTGCCGGGCCCGGACTCGGTACGGCGCACCATCGACGTCGCCCACGAGGGCATGGCAGTCATCAACGCCTCGCTCGTGCCGATGACCAGCACCCCGTCCACCGAGCTGCTCGTCGTGACCGGCGGGCTCGCCGTCGTCATCCTGGCCGATCTGCTGGCACTCGGCCTCGGCGCCCCGGCGTGGGCGGGGCTGGCGTACGTGGCGCTGTGGGCACCGACGGTCGCCCTCGGCTTCCCGGCCTCCGGCTGGGCGCTCGCCTGGACTGCAGCGGCCTACCTGCTGCTGCTCGCCCTCGGCGCCGCCCCGCCGACGGCGCGCACGGACCGCACCCGGCGAGCCTCCGTGGTGGTCGCCTGCTCGACGGCGGTCATCGTGGCGACGCTCGCCGCCGGCCCGGCCGTCGCCGCGCTGCCCGGTTGGGCGTCGCTGCGGCTGCCGGACTTCGGCACCGGACCGGTGGGACCGCTGCGGCTGAGCGACGACCTCGACCTGCGCGACAGCCTCGGTGCCCGTTCCGGACAGGTGGTGCTGCGGTACTCCGTGTCCGACGGGTCGCAGCCCGACCCGGAGCCGGCACGCTCGCGCGGGACCGGGGGCCGTCCTGCCGACGAGGCTGAGCGGGCGTCGGATGCGCCCGCCGGTGCCGGCGAGGCACAGACGCCCGAGGACGGCGCGTCCGCCGCCTGGTCCGGCAGCGACACCACGGGCGGGGATGATCCGGACGTGGAGCTCGTCGTCATCGACGACGAGCCGTCGCCGACACCCACGACGGGCGTGCCGACCGCCCGGCTCATCGGCCCGCTGCGTGCGTTCACTCTGACCTCCTTCGACGGCCGGACGTGGGAGCGCACCGACGCGGCCGACCTGGACCGCTGGAACCCACGGGAGCTGCTCAGCTCCGACCCGACGGTGCGGGGCACCAACCCGGACAGCTCACGCGGGACGGTGGCCGACGTGGTCGTGCAGATCGACGGGCTGCGCGAGAGCCGGCTCCCGATCAGCACGTTCCCGCGCACCGTGGCCGTGGCCGGCCCCTGGGGCTACGACGCCGCCCGCGACGAGGTGGTCGGTCGCCGCGAGACCTACGGCGGCATGCGTTACACGATGCGCGTCGAGATCCCCGACCTCACGGCCGACGACCTGCGCTTCGCTGCCGTGGGCGACCCCGGCGACGGAGGCGCCACCCTCGCCCTCCCGACCACCGAGCACGTCCAGGACATCGTCGCCCTGGCTGCATCTCTGACGCAGGACGCGACGACCCCGTACGAGCAGGCGATGGCCCTGCAGAGCTTCTTCCGCTCGGCGGCCGAGTTCACCTACGACACCCGGGTCCCGCCGGCGCGCACCGACGACGCCGTGTGGGACTTCCTGCAGTCACGTCGCGGCTACTGCGTGCAGTTCGCGACGGCGATGACAGTGATGGCCCGCTCACTGGGCATCCCCGCACGGGTGGGCGTCGGGTTCCTGCCCGGGGACCCGAGCGGCGACGGCAGCTACGTCGTCACGGGAAGGTCCTCGCACGCCTGGCCGGAGCTGTACTTCCAGGGCCTGGGGTGGGTCCGCTTCGAGCCGACACCCGCCGTGCAGACGGGTGCCCCGCCGGAGTGGAGCGACCCGTTCGCGTCGGTGTCCACACCGCAGGACACGCCGGACAACCTGGACCCGGGAGCGGCTGCCCCCTCGACGGCCCCGTCGACCGCCCCGTCCATCCCGCAGATCCTCCTGCCGCAGAACGAGGCGGGCATCGCGTGGACGGCCGTCGGCGGCACGGTGCTGGTGGTGCTGGCTGCCGCCGCGGCGGTGCTGGTCGTGGTGCGCCGACGGCGCCGCGCCCGGACGGACCTGACACCGGAACGGGCCTGGAGACTGGTGCGGCGCCGGCTCGCCACCCGCGGCGTGGCCTGGTCCGACACCGACACGCCGCGCACCGCGGTCACCGCGGTGCTGGGCCGTGTGCGGGAACGGTCAGGGACCGAGCTGGACGACGTCACGCGCGAGGCGCTGACGGCGCTGGCCCGAGCGGTCGAGCAGGACCGCTACGCCCTACGTCCCGCCGGGGTCGACGCCGGCACGCTCGGGCGTTGGGCGGACGAGGCCGTACGGGGGACGGAGCGAGCGCTCAACGACCGCTCTCGCGACGCCGCTCCCAGCGCTCCTCGAGCCGGGACATGAACGAGCGCCGGCTGCTGCGCGAGGAGGCAGCCGGACGACGCACCCCGCCGTCGGACCCGACGACGCCCTGCGGCCCCGAGCGCCGGGCGTTCGACCGGCCCGGCATCGCGAAGGCGAAGGCCACCGCGGCGAACATGACCACGAACCCGACGACGCCGAGCCAGACCTGACTGCCGGCCGCGCCGAAGACGAGAAGGAGGAGCCCGAGCACCACGCCGATGCCGGCGATGAGGTAGCGCGCGAACGGTCGTCGACCACGCTGCATGAGCGTGCTGGCGAGCCTGGGGTCGTCAGACGTCAGCTGGCGCTCCATCTGCTCAAGTACGCGCTGCTCGTACTCGGAGAGAGGCATCCCGACCCCCGTTGCACCCCGATGAAATGAACCACGCTCAGGATAGATCCGCTGGAACCAAGGTGGTAGTCGAACGCCCGTGCGTGACGCATCAGATACCCGACACACCGGCCCGTCGTCCGGGCGCGTCCAAACCCGTCCGGCGGACCTCCTCGGGGCGCACGGCACCCGTCGCGGCCGACCGCCCTGTCGCAGCCGACGCTCCTGTCGCTCCTGATGCTGCCGTCACGATCGATGCTGCGGCCGCGGCCGACGTCCCTGTCCCGAGCGCCGCGGTCTGCGGCCCCGTGGCGACCGAAGCAGCACCGATCGCCGCGCGGCCGAAGCGCTGCCGGACGAGGTCCACCGCCCGCTCGGCCTCCCGCCGCGGCTCTTCCATGTCGGCCAGCGACTCCTCGAGCGTGGGCTGGCGCACCGTGGTCGCCGCCTCCGACAGCCCTTCGGCCCGCACCCCGACGAGCCGCACCGGCAGTCCGCCGAGGTCCGCTCCCGCGAGCAGCTCCCGCGCCGCCAGGTAGATCTCCCGGCTGACGTCCGTCGGCGTGACCAACGTGCGAGACCGGGTCAACGTCCGGAAGTCCGAGGTACGCACCTTGATGCCGACGGTGCGCGCCACCAGCCCCCGAGCACGCAACCGCGTCGCGCAGCGGTCGGCGAGCTCCAGCGCCTTGGCCTGGACCACCTCCAGGTCCGCGACGTCCACGGCGAACGTCTCCTCCGCGCCGATGGACTTCTCCTCGCGGTACGGCACCACGGGGCGCGGGTCTCGTCCCCACGCGAGGTCGAACAGGTGCGCACCGGCCACCTTTCCCACGGCACGCTGGAGCGTCTCCACGTCGCTGTCGGCCAGCTCCGCCACCGTGCGGATGCCCCACCGGGCCAGCGCCGCCTCCGTCCGCTCCCCCACACCCCACAGCGCCGCGACCGGCAGTACCCGCAAGAAGTCGACAGTGACCGCCTTCGGGACCAACAGCACGCCGTCGGGCTTTGCGTGCCCCGACGCCAGCTTTGCCACGAACTTCGTCGCCGCGATCCCGACCGAGCAGGTGATCCCGTACGCCTCCCGGACACGGCGCCGGATGTGCGCGGCGATGGCTGTGGGCGGGCCGAGCCGTCGCCTGGCACCGCCCACGTCGAGGAACGCCTCGTCCACGCTCACCTGCTCGACCAGCGCAGTGACGTCCCCGAGGACCTGCATGACGCCCGCCGAGACCTCGCGGTAGGTGTGGTGGTCCGGCGGCACGACCACCGCCTGGGGGCACAGCCGCAACGCCGTGGACATCGGCATCGCTGAGTGCACGCCGTAGGCGCGTGCCTCGTAGGTGGCCGCGAGCACGACACCGCGCTGCGCTGCGCCGACGACCACCGGCAGACCACGCAGCTGGGGTCGGCGCGCGAGCTCGACGGAGGCGAAAAAGGCGTCCATGTCGACGTGCAGGATCGAGCAGCCGTCCTCCTCCCGCCCCCAGTCGCGCCTGGCCTCGGCCGAGCGCGGTCCCCGGCTCATGACGCCCGTACCGTCAGGGTGCGGGGCGGCCGCCCAGGAGCCGGAGCCCACGCGTGCACGGCCTCCTCCACCAGCGCCCGCGCGGCGTCGACGAAGTCCTCTGCGGCGCTCACCGCCTGCTCCGCCCGCTCCGGGGACACCGCGTCGAAGCGCCCCGCGTCCACCGACGAGCGCAGTGCCGCCGACCCCGCGAAGTACTCGGCCCAGCCGGCAAGCTCCGGGGCGACCAGGACGAGCATCTCCCACACGGTCCGCGGTGCGCGGCGACCGCCCGGACGGCCACGCGCAGCGATCACCGCCGCCCCCGCCCGCAGCGCTGCCAGGTGCGCATGGGAGAACTGCTCCCACGCCTCCGGGGAGAACTGGGCGGCGAGCAGCTCACCGTCCGCCCGCGCGAGGAGCTCGTGCGCCCGGCTGTCCACCGGGGCCACGACCTCGGGGCGTGCGGTACCGACCGTCCTGCCCTGCGTCAGCCGTCGCTCCATCTCCGCCTCCCCCTCGCCATGATCGAACATGTGTTCGATCGCTGTCAATCCCACATACGTCTCAACACGCGGCGTGCGCCGTACCGTCCACGCGCCGTCCCCTCGTCCCCGATGCACGTGATCTGTGCTGTGCCCTACCGTGTGGAGACATGCCCGACCGTCCCTCGCACCGGTCAGGAGCCTCTCACCGACCACTGACATCCGGCGGCGCACGGGCCTCCACCCGTGCCGGCGGGCGCGCCGCCTGGCCCGTCGGACCGGTCACGATCCCCACGGGCACCGTCGAGGTCGAGCGCGACCCCGAGGACCCGGACGGCGTGACGCTCCTGGTCAACGGGGTGCCCAGCTCCTACCTCGACCTGGCCGACCCCGCCCGGCTCGACTTCGAATACATGCAGCAGATGGCGGCGGTCATCGCCCGGGTCGGGCTGCCGGGCGAACCGCTGGACGTCGTCCACCTGGGGGCGGCCGGGTGCGCACTGGCCCGTGCCCTGCACGCCGAGCGCCCCGGCTCCCGTCAGCTCGCCGTCGAGCTCGACCCGGCGCTGCCGGAGCTGGTGCGCGCCTGGTTCGACCTTCCGCGCGCCCCCGCGCTGCGGATCCGCACCGGTGACGCAAGGAAGGAGCTCGCCCGGCTGGCCGACCGCTCGGCGGACGTCGTCGTGCGGGACGTCTTCGCCGGTGACCGCACCCCCGAGCACGTCCGCACCCGCGAGCTCGTCGCGGACGTGGCCCGGGTGCTGCGTCCCGGTGGGGTCTTCCTCGCCAACTGTGCCGACCGCCCGCCCCTGGCCGCCGCGCGGGCGGAGGCAGCCACGATCGCGGACGTCTTCGCCCAGGTGGCGGTCATCGCCGAGCCCGGGCTGCTGCGCGGACGCGGCTACGGGAACGTCGTCCTCGCGGGCACCGACGACCCAGTCCTGTTGTCGTCCCCGACCCTCGCACGGGCGGTGCGCAGCCTGCCGGCACCCGCGCGCCTGCTGGCGGACGACGAGGCCCGCGCGTTCCTCGCCGGGACCCCGGTGCTCCGCGACCCGACCGTCTGACGGCCGCCCGCCCATCTCGGACCGGCACGTCGAGGGCCGGCTCCGGGAGCACACGACACCCTGGCGCCGCCGGACCCGCCGTCGGACGCACCCGTCCGGACCGCCGTCGTGGACCATCCGGCGCCGCGGCACGGCGAAGGGCCGCACCCCACCGGGGTACGGCCCTTCCGTGTCGACACGACCGGCCCTTCAGGCGGCCGACCCGTCGAAAGATCAGTGCTGCGCGATCACAGCGGGCGGACGCGCTCCGCCTGCGGACCCTTGTCGCCCTGCGTGATCTCGAACTCGACCCGCTGGCCCTCGTCGAGGGTGCGGTAGCCCTGGCTGTCGATGGCCGAGTAGTGGACGAAGACGTCGGCCCCGCCGCCGTCCTGGGCGATGAACCCGTACCCCTTCTCGGCGTTGAACCACTTGACGGCGCCCTGTGCCATGTCCTGCTTCCTTCTGTCCATCCGGTGACGCAGCGGGCCCTCTACCCGCGCCTTGCCGCAATGCCTCACGTCCTGCACCGGGTGGCCCAGCCGATCAGGGCTGGAAGGTACCGACCTCCGGACGCCCCGCGGGGTGTCCGGGCAGACGGCGCCGGTCAAACGAGCACGTCACTGCAACACCGCTGATCCTCGCACGGCCCCGTGCGGCGCGCCATGCCCTGGGCGACACGATGACGGCGTTTCGACAACGATCCGGTAAACGTCGGGTCACGAAGGTGTCGCACTGCCCGTCCACAGGGACTCCCACGACGAGCCGTCGTCTACCCGACACGGCCGCGCGGGATCACCGGCCGAGGCTCGACCGCCGGCTCACGCTCACTCGTCGCTCTGCTGGGCCAGGAAGCGCTCCAGCTCGGCACCGATCTCGTCGGCGGTCGGCAGCTCGGTCGTCCCGGCCAGCAGACTGGTTCGCCCGATGCTGCGCGCGAAGGCGTCGTACTGCTCCTCCAGCGCCCGGACCACCGCCTGCACCTCCTCGGAGCCGGCCACCTGACGCTCGATCTCCTGCAGCGCGTCCGCGGCGGCCTCCTCCAGCGCGCCGACGCGCAGGTCGAGGCCGGTGGCGCGCTCGACGTTGCGCAGCGCGACGATGCTCGCCTGTGGGTAGGTCGACTGGGCGAGGTAGTGCGGCACGTGGACCGCGAAGCCCATCGCGTCGTGCCCCGACTGCCCGAGCCGGACCTCCAGCAGTGCGCTCGCGCTGGCCGGCACCTGCACGGTACCGAACCACGAGGGGTGGTCGGAGACGAGCTCCGGGCGCGTGCCGTGGGCGGTCACCGACAGCGGGCGGGTGTGCGGGATCCCCATCGGGATGCCGTGCACGCCGACGGTCAGCTGGACGTCGAAGCGCTCGACGATCTGGCGCACCGCCGCCACGTACCGCTCCCACTGCACGTCAGGCTCGACGCCGTGCAGCAGCAGGAACGGCACGCCGTTGGCGTCGTCCACCACGTCCACGGCGAGCTCCGGGTCGTGGTACTCGGTCCAGGTGTTCGCGTCGAAGGTCATGGTGGGCCGTCGCGAGCGGTAGTCGAGGAGCTGGTCGACGTCGAACGTCGCCAGCCGGGTGCTCGACAGCTCCTCGGTGAGGTGGCCGGCCGCGAGCTGGCCGGCGCTGCCGGCGTCCATGAACCCGCGTACCGCGTGCACCAGCACGGGACGGGAGCCCTCGGCCGCCCGAGCCTCGACCCGGGCGGCGACCTCCGGGTCGACGTCGTAGATCTCGTTGGGGTCCAGCATGCCTGTCCACTCCTCATCCACGGCCGGCGGTGCGGCGCCGTGCACGTCGTCAGGGTCGGTCCCGGTCCGGGGGACGGTCCAGGCCCGATGAAGGCGACAACGCCGGGCCGCGGCGGCCTCTTCCCCGCTGCGCCCTCAGCGAACCGACGCGGGCCCGTCATGCACCACCACCACCGGCGACCGCGCAGCCCGCGCCCGCGCGGTCCACTGCCGACCCGGACACGACCACCGTCGGCGACCTGCCGGACCTCACCCGGGCGAGGGTGTCCATGCTGGCCACGGCCGTCGGCATCGAAACCGGACGGGCACAGCCTAGGACGCCCGGCGCGCTGCCCTGCGCCGACCACGCCGTGCATGCCGTCACGTCCGCCCGTCCGCATGGTGGTCGCCACCCGGACGGCTGCATGCACCGGCCCTGAGCACGGCGGATAATGGACGGCCGCTCGCCGCGCCCCGTCGACCGCCACCGCGGTGGCGAGGCCGCGGCCCGGGGGGCGCACGGGACCGGGACACCTGCGGACGGGAGCACGCGTGTCAGGCATCGACAAGGAGCTGGCCGGCGAGCAGGGCACGGTCGACCGGCTCTACGCACGGCTCGACGAGCTGCGTGCGCAGGCCCGCAGCCGGCTGTCCGCCGTCCGGCGGGACGGGCCGTCCGGGTCGCCGCAGAACCGCAGCGAGCGTGACGCCTTCGCCACGCTCTACGAGGACCGGCTCGCCCAGCTCGAGGCCGTCGAGGAGCGCCTCGTCTTCGGGCGGCTGGACCTGCAGGAAGGGACGACCCGGTACATCGGCCGCCTGGGCCTCACCGACGCCGAGCAGACGCCCCTGCTCACCGACTGGCGTGCCCCCGCCGCCCAGGCTTTCTACCGGGCGACCGCAGCCCACCCCGACGGAGTCGCCCGGCGCCGGCACGTGGTCACCCGTGGGCGCACCGTGACCGGCGTCGAGGACGAGGTGCTGGACCTGGACCTACTCGCGGACGCCGGCGACGAGCAGCTGTCGGGCCTGTCCGGTGAGGGCGCCCTGCTGGCGGCGCTCGCCGCGGGGCGCACCGGACGGATGGGTGACATCGTCGCCACCATCCAGGCGGAGCAGGACGCGATCATCCGGTCCGAGCTGGCGGGCGCGCTCGTCGTGCAGGGGGGTCCCGGCACCGGCAAGACCGCCGTCGCGCTGCACCGCGCGGCCTACCTGCTGTACGCGCACCGGCGCACCCTCGAACGCTCGGGCGTCCTGCTCGTCGGGCCGAGCCGCACGTTCCTGCGCTACATCGACCAGGTCCTCCCCTCGCTCGGGGAGACCGGCGTGGTGACGGCGACCGTCGGAGAACTGTTCCCGGGCGTCGAGGCGACCGGCACGGACCGCCCGGCGGCCGCCGAGCTCAAGGGTCGTGCGGTCATGGCGAAGGTGCTGTCCCGTGCGGTCGCCGACCGGCAGCGTGTCCCCCACGAGGAGACGCGAGTCCGCGTCGACGGCCGCGAGATCGTCGTCCGGCCGTCCGACGTGGCCTCCGCCATCGCGCGCGCCCGCCGCCAGCACCGCCCCCACAACCTGGCCCGGGTCGGCTTCGTCAAGGACATGCTCGGCCGGCTCGCCCAGCAGTATGTCGACCAGCTCGGCTGGGACGTCCCCCCGGAGGACCGCCGGGAGATCCTGGAGGAGCTGCGCACGACGCGGGAGATCCGCATCGCGCTCAACCTGGCCTGGATGCCGCTGACCCCGCAGAAGCTGCTGTCCGACCTGTACGCCAAGCCGTGGCGGCTGGACCGGGCGGCACCGCAGCTCTCGGCCGACGAGCGCGCGCTGCTCGCACGGGACGCCGACGCGCCCTGGACCGCCGCGGACGTGCCGCTGCTCGACGAGGCCGCCGAGCTGCTCGGCGAGGACGACCAGGCCAGCCGCGCGCAGGCCCGGGCCGCCGCGGAACGCCGGGCCTCCGAGCTCGAGTACGCCCGGCAGGTGCTGGAGACCACCGGCAGCGGGGCGTTGGTGTCCGCGGAGATGCTGGCCGACCGGTTCGCGGCCGGCGGTCCGCTGCTCACCACCGCGGAGCGGGCGGCCGCGGACCGGACGTGGACGTACGGGCACGTCGTCGTCGACGAGGCCCAGGAGCTGTCGGCGATGGCCTGGCGCGCGCTGCTGCGCCGGGTGCCCACCCGGTCCCTGACCATCGTCGGGGACGTGGCGCAGACCAGCAGCCCGGCGGGCACCCGGGACTGGGCGCGGATGCTCGACCCGGTGCTCGGGTCGTCGTGGCGGCTCGCAGAGCTCACGGTGAACTACCGGACGCCCGCCGCCGTCGCGGCCGCCGCCCGGTCGGTGGCTGTGGCGGCCGACCTGCCGGTGAGCCCGCTGACCTCCGCCCGGGACGTGCCCGGCGCGCTGGTGACCGAACCGGTGGACGCCGCAGGGCTGGCCGCGGCCGTGGCTCGACACGCGGAGAAGGCCGTCGCCGAGGTGTCCGACACGTCCGGCGCCGGCCGCGTGGCCGTCGTCGCGGTCGCCGGAGCCCTGCCGGGGCTCGTCGCCGCGCTGCAGGACGCCGGCCTGGACCCCCGCACCGCCGACCCGCGCGGCACGGCGGACCTCGACGCCCCGCTGGTGGCGCTCACCCCGGCCGAGACGAAGGGGCTGGAGTTCGACATCGTGGTGCTCGTGGAGCCGACCGACGTGCTCGAGGGCGGGGCGGGCGACGTGTACGTGGCCATGACCAGGCCCACCCGCGCACTGCACGTCGTGCACACCCGGCCGCTGCCCGCAGGGTGGCCCGAGCCGGGCGCGCACGCCGACTGACCGTGTCCGGCGGACGGACCGCTTTTGGGCCCGGAGGCCCCGGAGGCGCACCATAGGGCCGTGCTGAAAGCCCTTCTCCTCGAGAACCTCCATCCGCAGGCCCGCACGATCCTTGAGGCGGCCGGTTTCGACGTCGTCACGCGGTCCGGGGCTCTCGACGAGTCCGAGCTCATCGAGCAGCTGGACGGCGTGCACGTGCTGGGCATCCGGTCGGGCACTCACGTGACCCGCACCGTGCTCGACAAGGCGCCCGACCTGATCGCCGTCGGTGCGTTCAGCATCGGCACCAACCAGATCGACCTGCCCGAGGCCGCCGCGCGCGGCGTGGCGGCGTTCAACGCGCCGTTCTCGAACACCCGCTCCGTCGTCGAGGTGACGATCGCCGACATCATCGCGCTGACCCGGCGGCTGACCGAGCTGGACAAGGCAATGCACGCCGGCATCTGGAACAAGTCGGCCACCGGCGCCCACGAGGTCCGCGGGCGCACGCTCGGCATCGTCGGCTACGGCAACATCGGCACCCAGCTGTCGGTGCTGGCGGAGAACCTTGGCATGTCGGTCGTCTTCTACGACACCGCCGAGAAGCTCGCCCTGGGGAACGCCCGTCGCATGGCGACGCTGGACGAGCTGCTCGAGGTGGCCGACGTCGTCACCCTGCACGTGGACGGCCGGGCCGGGAACGCCGGGCTGTTCGGCGCCGCGCAGTTCGACCGGATGAAGCAGGACGCCATCTTCCTCAACCTGTCGCGCGGCTTCGTCGTGGACTACGGGGCGCTGCGCGACCACATCGTCTCCGGCCACCTGTCGGGTGCGGCGGTGGACGTGTTCCCCGTGGAGCCGAAGAAGAAGGGCGACCCCTTCGAGTCGGAGCTGCGCGGGCTGCCGAACGTCATCCTCACGCCGCACACCGGCGGGTCGACCGAGGAGGCGCAGGAGTCCATCGGCATCTTCGTCGCGAACAAGCTGCGGGACTACATCGCCACCGGGTCCACGACGCTCAGCGTCAACCTGCCGAACCTGGCGCTCGAACGCGCGCCCGGCGGCCAGCGTCTGGCGTACCTGCACCGCAACGTGCCCGGGGTGCTCGCCGCGGTGAACGCCACGCTGGCCGAGCACGGGGTGAACATCGAGGGCCAGCTGCTCGCCACGCGAGGGGAGCTGGGCTACGTGGTGACGGACGCCGGCTCGGCGGTCACCGACGAGGTCGTGGCGGCGCTGTCGGCTCGCCCGGAGTCGGTGCGGCTGCGCGTGCTCGCCTGAGCCGCTTGCCCGACGCTCCCCCTCGACGCACGGACCGGCCCCGGACCCCTCGACGGGCGCCCGGGGCCGGTGCGCGTCTGTCGCCGGTCAGCCGCCCCGGTGGGGCGACGCGGTCGCGACGCACCGGTGCAGCGGGGCATCCCCGCAGGTCAGCGCCCTAGCCCGACTTGCGCTGGAACCGGCGCTGCACCGGTCCGACCGTCTCCGAGCCGTGCACCGGACCCGTGGACCCGCCGCCCTCGGCGGTCCGGTGCTGGGCGGCCCGCTTGCGCTCCAGCGCCTCGCGGAACCGCTCCTTGGCGTCCTCGCCCGGTGCGGTGTCCTTCTCCTCGCGCTCCACGGTGCCTCCTCGTCGTCACGGTCGATCCGTCCACCCGCAGGCGCCGCCTCGCGGGGTCTGGTCCAGCCTGACGGCAGCGAGCCGCTCGTGCCAGCCGTTTTCCACGAGCGGTAGCGTCACGACGTGGCCCACGACCTCGACGCGCCCGCGCCCACCTCGTCCCCCGCCGACACCCCGGCCTCGGACGAGCCGACACCTCCGGTCCCGCACCGTCGCGCGGGTGGCCTCTCACTCCCGGTCGTCTCGCTCGGCCTGTGGCAGAACTTCGGTGAGGCCACCCCCTTCGCCGACCAGCGCCGGATCGTCCTGCACGCCGTCGAGCGGGGTGTGGTGCACCTCGACCTCGCGAACAACTACGGCCCCCCACCGTTCGCGGCCGAGGAGAGCCTGGGCCGGCTCCTCGCCGGTGACCTGCGTGGCCACCGCGACGAGCTGATCATCACCACGAAGGCCGGCTACCGCGCCTGGGCCGGCCCGTACGGCGAGTTCGGCTCCGCCAAGAACCTGCTTGCCTCCCTCGACGAGTCGCTGCGACGCCTCGACGTCGAGGCGGTGGACGTCTTCTACAGCCACCGCTTCGACCCGGACACCCCGCTGACGGAGACGATCGGCGCGCTCGACCGTGCGGTGCGCAGCGGGAAGGCGCGTGCCGTCGGCATCTCGTCGTACTCCGCCGACCGCACGGTGCAGGCGCTGGCCGTCGCCGCCGACCTGGGGCTGCCGCTGACGGTGCACCAGTCGGCCTACTCGATGCTCAACCGCTGGGTGGAGCGCCCCGGCGCGGACGGACGCGCGTTGCTGGACGTGGCCGCCGACGCCGGCATGGCGGTTGTCGCCTTCTCACCGTTGGCGCAGGGGATGCTCTCCAGCCGGTACCTGGACGGGGTCCCCACCGAGTCCCGGGCCGCCCGCGGCGGCCCGCTGCGGACCGAGTGGCTCACCGCCGAGAACCTCGCACACGTGCGGGCGCTCGACGCGGTCGCCCGCGCCGGCGGCCGTACGCTGCCGCAGCTCGCGCTCGCGTGGGTGCTCCGGGACCCGCGGGTGACGTCGGTGCTCGTCGGGGCGCACACGATCCCGCAGCTCGAGGAGAGCCTGGCCGTGGCGGAGCTGCCGCCGCTCAGCGAGGAGGAGCTGCGAGCGGTCGAGCCGCACGCCGTCGACGCGGGGATCAACCTCTGGGGAGCGCGGTCCAGCGACCGCTGAGCCCACCAGGTGTGCCGGCCACCGTCAGCGTGCGGAGCCGTCGCCCGGCCGGCCGTGCCGTCAGCGTGCGGAGCCGTCGCCCCGCCCCGCCGACGCCGCTGCAACCCCGACTCGCGCGTCGCCACCCTCGTCACCGTCCGCGGCGGTGCTGTCCGTCGTGACGGCGTCCGTCCCCGCCGCAGCCCGCCCCGCCTCCCGACGCTCGCGCTCGGCCCGCAGGACAGTGATCGCCGCCTCGAAGTCCTCCAGCGAGTCGAAACCCTGGTAGCCGCTCGCGAAGCGGAGGTCGGCCACCTCGTCGAGCTCACGCAGCGGGCCGAGGATCGCCAGACCGATCTCGTAGGCGGCGATCTCGGCGGAGCCGGAGGCGCGCAGCGTCTCCTCCACCTTCT
>Ga0164243_10002718_pt1 | contig 28963 bp, 23 predicted proteins | sample OricompcompostOP_FD_108781 | JGI IMG/M metagenome (GOLD analysis project Ga0164243, IMG submission 108781) | Organic Plus compost microbial communities from Emeryville, California, USA - Original compost - Organic plus compost (OP) | ecosystem: Engineered > Solid waste > Mixed feedstock >... | reverse complement strand
CCGTCCACGTACACGGTGCGCCGGCCCTGGGCGCGGTGCGTGGCCATCACCGGGTGCTGCCGGTCGGCGGCGAAGTAGGTGACGCTGCCGGGGCAGGCGGCCGCCATCGCGGCCACGATGGGGTCGGCGGCGTTGAGCACGGCGTGCCCGTCGGGCGCCACGTTGCGCACCACCACGCGCTTGAGCACCGCCAGCTCCTCCACCGAGTCGATGTAGTTCAGGCCCAGGTGGTCGCCGCTGCCGATGTTGGTGACCACGGCCACCGAACAGCGGTCGAAGCCCAGGCCCTCGCGCAGGATGCCGCCGCGCGCCACCTCGAACACCGCTGCCTGCACGTCGGGGTGCAGCAGCACGTTGCGCGCGCTCCTGGGGCCGCTGCAGTCGCCGCTGTCGGTCTGGCGGCCGCCCACGTACACGCCGTCGGTGTTGGTCATGCCCGTCACCAGGCCGCCGGAGGCCAGCAGGTGGTTGACGAGGCGGGCGGTGGTGGTCTTGCCGTTGGTGCCGGTGACGGCGACCACCGGGATGCGGCCGTCGTCGCCGCTGTCGAAGAGCTGCCCGACGATCGCCTCGCCCACCGGCCGGCCGCGGCCGTACGAGGGGCTGATGTGCATGCGCAGGCCGGGCGCGGCGTTCACCTCGACGATGCCGCCGTGCTGCTCCTCCAGCGGGCGGATCACGTTCTCGCACACCATGTCGACGCCGCAGATGTGCAGGCCGACCATCTGCGCGGCGTCGACCGCGCGGGCGGCGATCTCGGGGTGCACGGTGTCGGTCACGTCGGTGGCGCTGCCGCCGGTGGAGAGGTTGGCGTTGTTGCGCAGCACCACGCGCTGGCCGAGGGCGGGCACGCTGTCGGGCGAGAGGCCCTGCGCCTCCAGGCGCGCGACGGCGATGTCGTCCAGGCGGATCTTGGTGAGCGAGGTGGCGTGGCCCTCGCCGCGGCGCGGGTCGAGGTTGAGTTCGTCGACCAGCGCGCGCACGGTGCGCACGCCGTCGCCCACCACCTGCGGCGGGTCGCGCCGCGCGGCGGCCACCAGCCGGTCGCCCACCACCAGCAGGCGGAAGTCGAAGCCGGGCAGGAACTTCTCGACCATCACTTCGCCATAACGCGCGGCGGCCGCGTAGGCGGCATCGAACTGCTCGCGCGTCTGGATGTTGACGGTGACGCCCTTGCCCTGGTTGCCGTCCTGCGGCTTGGCGACCACGGGCAGGCCGATCGCCAGCGCGGCGGCCCAGCCGTCCTCCACGTCCTTCACCGGCCGGCCCAGCGGCACCGGCACGCCGGCGGCGTGCAGCAGCTGCTTGGTCAGCTCCTTGTCCTGCGCGATGGCTTCGGCCACGCCGGAGGTGGCGTCCACCTCGGCCGCCTGGATGCGCCGCTGCCGCGCGCCCCAGCCGAACTGCACCAGGCTGCCGCGCGTGAGGCGCCGGTACGGGATGCCGCGCGCCGCGGCCGCCTCGACGATGGCGCCGGTGCTCGGGCCCAGGCGCTCGTCCTCGTCCAGCTCGCGCAGTTCGGCGATGGCGGCCTGGGCGTCGAAGGCGGGCGCGCCGGGCCCGCCCAGCGCGGCGGCGATGAGCCGTTCGGCCAGCTGCACGGCGCGGCGGCCCACCGCCTCCTCGGTGTACTGCACGGCCACCTGGTAGACGCCTTCCTCGGTGGTGCGGGTGGTGTGGCCGAAGACGACGGCGCAGCCGGCCTGCGCCTGCAGCGCGATGGCCACGTTCTCCAGCACGTGCGCCAGCGCCAGCGGCTGGCCGAGCGCGACGGGGTGCAGCTCGCCCATGCAGGGGAAGAGGGCGCGCAGGCGGTCCTCGAAGCCGGGCAGCCGCCCGATGGCGTTCTCGCCCTCGCCGCGGCAGGCGACGACGGCCTCGATGCAGGTGTGGCGGCTCCACAGGTTGGGGCCGCGCAGGGCGCGGATGCGGGTGATGTCCATGGGGTCAGGCGAGCTGGGGAGAGGCGGCGTCCGGGATGTCCTGGGACAACTGCAGCGAGGCCAGGGCCGCCTGCAGGTCGGCCTCGAAGGCCTCGATGCCGGCGCCGATGAGGTTGAGCGGGATGCCCACGGCCCAGGCAGCGGCCACGGCCGCCAGCAGGCTGTCCAGGCTCACGCCGGCGTGTGTGGCGCGCCAGGCGGTCAGGCGCCCCAGCCCGGGCAGGAAGGACTCGGTGCCGCCGCTGGCGAGCACCACGCGGTCCTGCCGCACGATGACGGCCCGGCCGCCGGCGTCGCGGTGCGCGGCCAGCGGGGCGGCCTGCGCGTCGGTGGCGTAGAGGATCACCGCGCCGTCGCACAGCGGCGCCAGCCCGGCCACGCGCGCGTCGGCGGCGTTGAGCACGGCGGTGCCGTGCGGCAGCACCACGTCGACCTGGGTGCGCAGCACGCGCACCATCTGGTCGCTCTCGCGCACGTCGTGGCGGGCCAGGGCTTCCCAGCCCTCCAGGTCGGTGACGATGCCGATCTCGCAGCGGTCGTAGGGCAGGCCGTCGTCCAGGATGGTCTCGGCGCGGTTCTCGATGACGACCGCATCGACCTTGCGGTTGACCAGCAGGCGGTGGCCGGCCTCCCAGGTGGCGCTGTCGCGCGCATCGACGCGGCGCCGGTCGAGGAACAGGCCGTCGCGGCAGGCCAGGCCCACGTGCCGCCCGGCCAGGCCCAGCAGCCAGGCCACCAGGCGCGCGAGCACCGGCGTGTCCTGCGTGCCGGCCACGCCGACGACGGGGATGCGGCCGGGCAGCTCGGCGTCGTCCTCGGGGAACAGGTGGTCGCAGATCGCGCGGCCCACCGGCCGCGGCGAGCCGACGGCGGGCTTCAGGTGCATCAGCAGGCCCGGGCCGGCGTTGACCTCGACGATCGCGCCGCGCTGGCCCTGCAGCGGCCGGCCGACGTCCTCGCACACCAGGTCGATGCCGGCGATGTCCAGTCCCACCACGCGCGCCGCCAGCGTGGCGGCGTGGGCGACCTCGGGGTGGACCTGGTCGGTGCAGTCCACGCCCAGGTTGCCGTTGCGCTGGATGATGACGACGCGGCCCTCGGCCGGCACTGCGTCGGCGTCGAGGCCCTGGCGCTGCAGTTCGAGCTGCAGCTTGGCATCGGTGTCGGGCACGATCACATCGAGCGGGAACTCTTCCTCGGCGCCGCGGCGCGGGTCGCTGTTGAGCTGGCTGTCGATGAGCTGGCGCACGCTGGCGCGGCCGTCGCCGGTCACGCTGATGACCTCGCCGCGCGAGGCGGCCACCACCTGGCCGCCCACCACCAGCAGGCGGTGCTCCTGGCCGGGGACGAAGCGCTCCACCATCACGTCGCTGCCCTCCGGCTCGGCCACGGCGAAGGCGGCCGTCACCTCCTCGCGCGTGCGCAGGTCGAGCGAGACGCCGCGGCCGTGGTTGGCGTCGGAGGGCTTCACCGCCACCGGCAGGCCGATGTCCTCGGCGGCCTCCCAGGCCTCTTCGGCGCTGGCGACCACCTGGCCCTCGGGCACCGGCACGCCGCAGGCGGCGAGCAGCGACTTGGTCAGCTCCTTGTCGCTGGCGATGGATTCGCCGATGGCGCTGGTGTCGTCGGTCTCGGCCGTCCAGATGCGCTGCTGGCGCGCGCCGTAGCCCAGTTGCACCAGGTTGCCCTCGTTCAGGCGCAGGGCCGGGATGCCGCGGTCGGCCGCCGCGCTGACGATGGCGGCGGTGCTGGGCCCGAGGTAGCAGGCGTCCACGCTGGCGCGCACGGCGTCCACCGCCCGCTGCACGTCGGCGGCGCCGGCCGGGTCGGCGTTGAGCGCGGCCATCAGCAGCCGGTGGCCCTCGGCCAGCGCGGTGCGCGCCACCTGCTCGTCGCGCGCGCGGAACACCATGCGGTACACGCCGTGCTGCGAGGTGCTGCGCGTCTGGCCGAAGCCGGTGGGCATGCCGGCCAGGTTGAGCAGTTCGATCACCACGTGCTCCAGCACGTGGCCGGCCCAGGTACCCTCGTTCAGGCGCTGGATGAAGCCGCCGCGCTCGCCCACGCCGCAGTGGTGCTCGATCAGCGCGGGCAGCAGGGTCGTCAGGCGTTCGGGAAAACCCGGCACCTGGTTCGACGGGAAGTCCTCCAGCGCGCCGAGGTCCAGCCAGACCTCCAGCACCGGGCGGTAGGTCCAGATGTTCGGGCCGCGCAGGTAGCGGGTGCGCAGCAGGCGGATGTCGTCGAAACGGGGCATGGCGGCGTTGGAGAGAATCGGCGCCCGGCCGGCGCTGCAAGAAAAGGGGTTCCAGCCTTCCGGCCGCGCAAGACAACACGATGCAACATCACGCCCCTGCCCGAACCTTGCCAGAAGCGGCGGCCCCTTCGGTCCCGGACCTCGAAAGCCGCCTGCTGGCTTCGGAGAACGTCCTCGCCGTCTTGCCGGTTGACCTCGATGAACACCTTCGGTTTGCTTCCGGTCTGCTGGTGCTGACCTCGGGACGGCTACTGGCGCGGGACGCGGCCGGCGACTGGAGCGAGTGGGCGCTCACGCCCGGGCTGGCGCTGCGACAGGCCGACCACGCCGGCGTCGGCGTGCTGGAGCTGGTCGACGGCCGCCGCCTGCTGGCCCGCTGGCGCCACACGCTGGCCGGCCAGGCGCAGGCCCTGAAGCTGCTGCGCCTGTTCGACGCGCGGCACGCGGGCGGCGCGGCGCCGGCCGCGCCGGCCGACGAGCCCGCCGCCGACGCCGAACTCCAGTCGCCGCCCTCCACCTGGGTGCTGCTGCGCCTGGGCCGCTTCGCCCGGCCGTACCGCCAGCAACTGCTCTGGGGCTTCGTGCTGACGCTGCTCTCGACCGCGGCCACGCTGGTGCCGCCGTACCTGACCATCCCGCTGATGGACGACGTGCTGATCCCCTTCCAGAACGGCAAGGCGATCGATCCCGGCTACGTGGCGCTGTACCTGGGCGGCCTGCTGCTGGCGGCGCTGGTCGGCTGGGGCCTGGGCTGGGCGCGCACCTACCTGCTGGCGCTGGTGTCCGAGCGCATCGGCGCCGACCTGCGCACCACCACCTACGAGCACCTGCTGACGCTGCCGCTGGACTACTTCGGCGGCAAGCGCACCGGCGACCTGATGGCGCGCATCGGCTCCGAGACCGACCGCATCAACGTCTTCCTCTCGCTGCACGCGCTGGACTTCCTCACCGACGTGATCATGATCGCCATGACGGCGGTGATCCTGGTGTCGATCAATCCGCTGCTGGCGGTGGTCACGCTGGTGCCGCTGCCCTTCATCGCCTGGATGATCCACGTCGTGCGCGAGCGGCTTCGCACCGGCTTCGAGAAGATCGACCGCGTGTGGGGCGAGGTGACCAACGTGCTGGCCGACACCATCCCCGGCATCCGCGTGGTGAAGGCCTTCGCGCAGGAGCGGCGCGAGGCCGGGCGCTTCCGCGCCGCCAACGCCTACAACCTGCAGGCCAACGACCGGCTCAACCGCACCTGGAGCCTGTTCACGCCCACGGTGACGCTGATGACCGAGATCGGCCTGCTGGTGGTGTGGGGCTTCGGCATCTGGCAGGTGGCGCGCGGCAGCATCACGGTGGGCGTGCTCACCGCCTTCATCGCCTACATCGGGCGCTTCTACACGCGGCTCGACTCGATGAGCCGCATCGTCTCCGTCACGCAGAAGGCGGCGGCGGGCGCCAAGCGCATCTTCGACATCCTCGACCACGTGAGCAACGTGCCGGAACCCGCCGACCCGGTGCGCGTGGAGCGCCTGGACGGGCGCATCGAGCTGCGCGGCGTGGGCTTCCGCTACGGCTCGCGCGCGGTGATCCACGACCTGAACCTCGCGATCGAGCCCGGCGAGATGATCGGCCTGGCCGGCCACAGCGGCTCGGGCAAGAGCACGCTGGTCAACCTGATCTGCCGCTTCCACGACGTGAGCGAGGGCGCGATCCTGGTCGACGGCACCGACATCCGCCGCTACGCGGTGGCCGACTACCGGCGCAACGTCGGGCTGGTGCTGCAGGAGCCCTTCCTCTTCTTCGGCACCATCGCGCAGAACATCGCCTACGGCAAGCCCGACGCCACGCGCGAGGAGATCGTCGCTGCCGCCCGCGCTGCGCACGCGCACGACTTCATCCTGCGCCTGCCGCACGGCTACGACTCGCTGGTGGGCGAGCGCGGGCTGGGCCTGTCGGGCGGCGAGCGCCAGCGCATCAGCATCGCGCGCGCGCTGCTGATCGACCCGCGCATCCTGATCCTCGACGAAGCCACCTCGGCGGTGGACACCGAGACCGAGAAGGAGATCCAGAAGGCGCTGGACAACCTGGTCAAGGGCCGCACCACCATCGCCATCGCGCACCGCCTCTCGACGCTGCGCAAGGCCGACCGCCTGGTGGTGATGGACCGCGGCGAGATCGTCGAAGTGGGCCCGCACGACGAGCTGATGGCGCGCGAGGGCGCCTACTGGCGGCTATACCAGGCGCAGCAGCGCCAGGCCGACGAGGAGCCGAGCGAGGGCGCCGCCTCCGAGCGCGCCGCCGTGGCGGCGACGGCCGCGCTCGGCAGCCATGCCGCGCATCCCGCGGGAGACGCATGATGAACAGCCACCACGACGTGCCTTCGCCGCAGTTGGAACGCGACGCCTTCGGCACCCTGCGGCTGGCGGGCCCTGCCGGCGAGCCCGAGGCCGTCACCCCCGTGCGCGCCTTCCCGCTCAGCGCGCCCGGCGAGGGCGTCTCGCTGGTCGGCGCCGACGGCCGCGAGCGCTTCTGGATCGAGCGCATGGACGCGCTGCCGCCCGCCGCCCGCGCGCTGATCGAGGAAACCCTTGCGCCGCGCGACTTCGCGCCCGTGCTGCTGCGGCTGGAGAGCGTCTCCAGCTTCGGCGTGCCCAGCACCTGGCAGGTGCGCACCGACCGCGGCGACACCCGCTTCGTGCTCAAGGCCGAGGAAGACATCCGCCGGCTGGAGGGCGGGGCGCTGCTGATCGCCAGCGCGCACGGCGTGCAGTTCCGCGTGCCCGACCCGAAGGCGCTGGACCGGCATTCGCGGCGCCTGCTGGAACGATTCTTGTGAGCCGCAGGACCACCATGCACCGCAACGCCCTCGTCCTTTTCTCCGGCGGCCAGGATTCCACCACCTGCCTGGCCCAGGCCCTGACCCGCTACGAGCGGGTGGAGACGCTGGGCTTCGACTACGGCCAGCGCCACCGCGTCGAACTCGACGCCCGCCTCCAGGTGCTGGCGCGGCTGCGCGAGGCCTTCCCGGCCTGGGCCGAACGGCTGGGCGAGGACCATGTGCTCGAGGTCGACGTGCTGGCCCGGCTCGGCGGTTCGTCGCTCACCGAGGACATCGCCTTCGAGATGGCGCAAAGCGGCCTGCCCAACACCTTCGTGCCCGGGCGCAACCTGCTGTTCCTCACGCTCGCCGGGGCGCTGGCCTATCGCCGGGGCCTCGACGTGATCGTCACCGGCGTGTGCGAGACCGACTACTCCGGCTACCCCGACTGCCGCGACGACACCATGAAGGCGATGCAGCTCGCCCTGTCGCTCGGGCTGGACCGGCGCATCGTGGTCGAGACGCCGCTGATGTGGATCGACAAGGCCGAGACCTGGCGGCTGGCCGAGTCGCTGGGCGGCCGCGCGCTGGTCGACCTCGTCGCGGAAGCCACGCACACCTGCTACCTGGGCGACCGCACGCAGCGCCATCCCTGGGGCTACGGCTGCGGCACCTGTCCGGCCTGCGAGCTGCGCGCGGCGGGGTGGCGGCGCTATGCAGGCAGCGACGCAGGCGCGGCCACACCAGGCCCATGAACATCCTCCCGGCCCCTGCGCCCGTGCACCGTCCACAGTAGCATCGACCGCACACGCTGCGAAGGGGACGACATGACCAGGCGCTTCAAGGTCGGCGACGACGTGAGCTGGAACTCCGAGGCCGGCCGCGTTTCGGGGACCATCATCGCCGTGCACACGGCGGACTTCGACTACAAGGGCCACACGCACCGGGCCTCGGAAGACGACCCGCAGTACGAGATCAGGAGCGACAGGACCGACCACATCGCCGCCCACCGCGGCAGCGTCCTGCGGCTGGCGTGACGCAGCCCTTCTTCACCATCGGCCACGCCGACCGGCGCATCGACGACTTCACGGCGCTGCTGCGCGCGTCGGAGGTGTCGCGCGTCGTCGACATCCGCAAGATGCCGGGATCGCGCACCCATCCGCAGTTCGATGCGCAGGCGCTGTCCGCATCGCTGGCGGCGCAGGGCATCTCGTACGAGCACGAGGCCGCGCTGGGCGGCCTGCGCGGGCGCAGCCGCGAGGTGGCGGCGGACGTCAACGGCCTGTGGGAGAACCGCAGCTTCCACAACTACGCGGACTACGCGCTCTCGGCGCCCTTCCGGGAGGCGCTGGCGCACCTGATCGACGAGGGGCGGCGGCAGCGCTGCGCCCTCATGTGCGCCGAAGCCGTGTGGTGGCGCTGCCACCGGCGCATCGTCGCCGACCACCTGCTGGCGCACCGGCAGGCGGTCTTCCACATCATGGGGCCGGGCCAGGTGGTGCCCGCGCGCCTCACGCCGGGCGCGCTCGTCCAGGCCGGCGGGGAGGTCGTCTATCCGGCGCCGCCGGGGCCGGATGGCGGCGCCTGCACGAACCATTAGGTAAAAACCCCCATCCGTGCGACAATCGCTGGCTTGCCTCGGGCCCAGCCCGTCGCATGCTTCGCGCATCTCCCTTCTTGCACATCGGCTTGCCGCCAGGTCTTCGGACCTTCAGCGCGGCGTATTGACAGCCAGGCGGCCCAGGCCGCCCCTCATGCGTTGGACGGTTGATGTTCTGTTGACCGCCAGCGCACGCGCCCGAACCCGGGCGCGCCGCTGCATCCTTCGAGCTTCTTTTTCGTGAACGACACCCTGCATGACGCGCAGGGCGTGGCCGTGGCCGCGCCTGCCTCCATCGAACAACCTTCCGCCCCGGCCGCTCAGGCGCCGGAGGCACCCCACGCCTTCGCCGCACTGGGCCTGGCGCCGCAACTCGTCGCCGCCGTGCGCGACCTGGGCTACACCGAGCCCACGGCCGTGCAGCAGCAGGCCATCCCGCTGGCCATGTCGGGCACCGCCGACACCGGCGAGGCCGCGCGCTTCATCGACCTGATGGTCTCCAGCCAGACCGGCAGCGGCAAGACGGCGGCCTTCCTGCTGCCCGTGCTGCACACGCTGCTGGCGCAGCAGGAGGCGGCGCACGCCCAGGCGCAGGCCGAGCATGCCCGCCTGGCGGCCGAGGCCGCCGAGCGCGGCGAGCCGCCGCCGAAGCGCGCCAAGCGCGTCAACCCCACGCATGCGCGCCACTTCAAGCCTGCCGTGCCCGGCGCGCTGGTGCTGTGCCCCACGCGCGAGCTGGCGCAGCAGGTGGCGCACGACGCCATCGAGCTGGTGCGCCACTGCCGCGGCCTGCGCATCGCCAACGTGGTGGGCGGCATGCCCTACCAGATGCAGATCGCCCGCCTGCAGAACGCCAACCTGGTGGTCGCCACGCCGGGGCGCCTGCTGGACCTGCAGCGCTCGATGCAGATCAAGCTCGACCAGGTGCAGTTCCTGGTGGTGGACGAGGCCGACCGCATGCTCGACCTGGGCTTCGCCGACGACCTGGCCGAGATCAACCAGCTCACCATCGCGCGCCAGCAGACCATGATGTTCAGCGCCACCTTCGCGCCGCGCATCCAGCAACTGGCCGCGCGCGTGATGCGCGAGCCGCGCAAGGTGCAGATCGACACGCCGCAGCAGAAGCACGCCAACATCAAGCAGGTGCTGCACTGGGCCGACCACTTCGACCACAAGCGCGCGCTGCTCGACCACTGGCTGCGCGACGCCTCGATCCAGCAGGCCGTGGTGTTCGCCAGCACGCAGGTCGAATGCGACGGCCTGGCCAACGACCTGCAGCAGGCCGGCTTCTCTGCCGTGGCGCTGCACGGCGCGCTGAGTCAGGGCCTGCGCAACCGGCGCCTGATGGCGCTGCGCAACGGCCAGGTGCAGATCCTGGTGGCGACCGACGTGGCCGCGCGCGGCCTCGACGTGCCCGCCATCAGCCACGTCTTCAACTTCGGCCTGCCGATGAAGGCCGAGGACTACACCCACCGCATCGGCCGCACCGGCCGGGCGGGGCGCGACGGCATCGCCGTCACCTTCGCCGAGTTCCGCGACCAGCGCCGCGTGTTCGACATCGAGGCTTTCACGCGACAGCCCTTCAACGCCGAGGTGATCCCCGGCATGGAGCCGACCCGGCGTGCGCCGGTGGCCGGCGCGCCGCGCGGCGCGCACGGCGGCCCGCGCGGCCGCGGCGGCCGTCCGCCGCAGCGCGACGCGCAGGCGCGCGGCGGTCGGGCGACGGGCTGGGGCGAGAGCACCGGCCGCAGCAGTGGCGCAGGCGCGGGCTATCGCGAGGAGGGCGGCCGCCGCGGTGCGCCGCCGCGCGAGGGCGGCAACGGCCGCGGCTGGGGCGGCGGCGCCGGCAAGCGTGCCGGCCACGGCGCACCGGCCGGCCGCGCCTTCGTGCCGCGCGGTCGCTGACAGGCACCGCCACACGACACCGACGCCCGCCATGCGCGGGCGTCGGTTTTTTTGCGTCCTCTTTTCTCTTTTGCGGCCGCAGTCGCCGGCCGGCTTGCGAGCCCCAAAGAAAAATGCCCCGCTGGCATGTTCCAGCGGGGCATCGGGTATGGTTGGTGGGCCCTGAGTGACTCGAACACTCGACCTACGGATTAAGAGTCCGCTGCTCTACCAACTGAGCTAAGAGCCCTCGCCCTGTGCCGCCTGTTTTGCAAGGCGGCGTTTTCAGGCAAGACAATGATTATATGCCAGATCCGGACCGCGGTGCCAGCCCCCGCGGCCTGCATCGGATGAAGTCAACGCCAACGAAGGAGCCTCCCATGCCCGACACCCCCGCAGCGGCCCAGCCGCAGATCGTCATCACCGGCGCCGCCGGCGCGCTCGGGCGCGCGGTGACGCAGCATGTCCTCGACCAGGGCGCGCGCGTGGCGCTGCTGGACCGCGACGCCGCGCACCTGCGCCAGGCCTTCCCCGGGCTGGAGAACTCGCCCCACCTGCTGCTGCCGGCCGATGTCTCGTCCGCCGGCTCGGTCGCGCAGGCGGCCGCGCAGATCCTCAGGACCTTCGGCACGGTCGACGCCGTCGTCCACATCGCCGGCGGCTTCGAGATGGGCGAGTCGGTGCACGGGCTGGACCGCGCTGCGTGGGACAGGATGATGGATCTCAACGCCTGGTCCTTCGTCGCCGTGACGCAGGCCTTCGCGCCGGCGATGATCGAGCGCGGCGCAGGCGCCTTCGTGGCGGTGAGCGCGAAGTCCGCCGGCCGGGGTGTCGCGCACATGGCCGCCTACTGCGCTTCCAAGAGCGCGCTGCAGCGGCTGGTGGAAAGCGCCGCGGCGGAGCTGGCGCCGCACGGCATCGTCGTCAACAGCATCGCGCCCGGCGTGCTGGACACGCCGGCCAACCGCCAGGCCATGCCCGACGCCAACCCGTCGGAGTGGGTCTCCACCACCGTGGCCGCCCAGACCATCGCCTTCCTGGCCGGCGGCGGCGCGCAGGCGCTGCATGGGCAGCACCTGGTGTTGGATTGACAAAAGAAAAAGGCCCCGCTGCCGAAGCAGCGGGGCCCATGTGATGGGTTGTGGTGGAGAGGAGGAGGATCGAACTCCCGACCTCCGCATTGCGAACGCGGCGCTCTCCCAGCTGAGCTACCCCCCCACAACGAGCCCCGTATTTTACAACGAACGGCGGCCGCGTGGCGCCCGGGCCGCGGCGCTCACATCAGCAGGTGCTCGCCGGCGTTGTCGCCGCCCAGGATGACGTAGTTCACCTTGCGGATGTCCATCAGGCGCTTGCCGCCGGCGTAGCTGATGGAGCTCTGCACGTCCTGCTCCATCTCCACCAGGGTGTCGGCCAGCCGGCCCTTGATGGGCTCCAGGATGCGCTTGCCCTCGACGTGGCGGTATTCGCCCTTGTTGAAGTCGCTGGCCGAGCCGTAGTACTCCTTGAAGAGCTGGCCGTCGACCTCCACGGTCTTGCCCGGCGACTCCTCGTGGCCGGCGAACAGCGAGCCGATCATCACCATCGTGGCGCCGAAGCGGATGCTCTTGGCGATGTCGCCGTGGTCGCGGATGCCGCCGTCGGCAATGATGGGCTTGGTCGCCACCCGCGCGCACCACTTGAGCGCCGAGAGCTGCCAGCCGCCGGTGCCGAAGCCGGTCTTGAGCTTGGTGATGCACACCTTGCCCGGGCCGATGCCGACCTTGGTGGCGTCGGCACCCCAGTTCTCCAGGTCGATCACCGCCTCGGGCGTGCCCACGTTGCCGGCGATGACGAAGGTCTGCGGCAGTTTCTGCTTGAGGTACGCGATCATGTTCTTCACGCTGTCGGCATGGCCGTGCGCGATGTCGATGGTCACGTACTCGGGGGCCAGGCCCTCGGCCACCAGCTGGTCCACCGTCTGGTAGTCGGCCGGCTTGACGCCCAGCGAGATGGAGGCGAACACGCCGGCCTCCTTCATGCGCCGCGTGAAGGCGATGTTGTCCAGGTCGAAGCGGTGCATCACGTAGAAGTAGCCGTTCTTCGCCAGCCACAGGCAGATGGACTCGTCCACCACCGTCTTCATGTTGGCCGGCACCACCGGCAGGCGGAAGCTGCGCCCGCCCAGCTCCACGCTGGCGTCGCATTCGGAGCGGCTTTCCACGCGGCACTTGCGCGGCAGCAGCAGGACGTTGTCGTAGTCGAAGATTTCCATGGCCAGGCTCTCCTTTGAGCGCAATGACGTCGTTGAACGGTTCGGAGGGATGAGCGCTTGGCTTGGCCGGCCTTGGTGCCGCGCCAGGGAAGGGCGGCCACAAAAAACCGGGCGCAAGAAAACTTGGGCCCGGTGATTGATTCTAGCGAGGCGTGTGCGCCGGCGGATTCTGCCGGCGGATATGGCCGCCATATGGGAAGGGCCATGGCCGATGCGCCGAAGACGCCCTGGGGCGACGGGATTTGATCCAGGTCATGCCGACCCGCGGCGTTGCCGTCCAGAATGCCTGCATCGGGCGGCCCGGCCGTGCCGGGCGCCGCCCGCCCGCAGCCCTGCTGCACATCCCCAAGGAAAGTACCTTCATGAAGCACTATCTCGTTGCCGCCCTCCTGGCCGTCGGTTCCGTGGCCGTCCATGCCGCCGACTGCGCCGTCACCGTCGAGAGCAATGACGCCATGCAGTTCGACAAGAAGGAGATCGTCGCGCCCAAGAGCTGCAAGACCTTCAACGTGCAGCTCAAGCACGTCGGCAAGCTGCCCAAGGCCGCGATGGGCCACAACTGGGTGCTGACGAAGACGGCCGACGTGCAGGCCGTGGCCAACGACGGCATCCCCGCCGGCCTGAACGCGCAGTACCTCAAGGCCGGCGATGCACGGGTGATCGCACACACCAAGGTGATCGGCGGCGGCGAGACCGATTCGGTCGCCGTGGACATGTCCAAGCTCAAGGCCGGCGAGTCCTACACCTTCTTCTGCTCCTTCCCGGGCCACTCCGGCATCATGAAGGGCACTTTCAAGATCGGCGCCTGAGCGCTTCCGGCCGCCGAGGCATGACCCGCGTTCCTACAATGCGGGCATGTCTCTTCCGGGCTTCGATGCCGGGCCCAGCGCGGCCGCTTCCTCCGCTTCTTCCTCCCCTCTGCTCGCCAACCTCAACGAGGAACAGCTGGCCGCGGTGACGCTGCCCGCGGGCAACGCGCTCATCCTCGCCGGCGCCGGCTCGGGCAAGACGCGGGTGCTGACCACGCGCATCGCCTGGCTGCTGTCCACCGGGCAGGTGTCGCCGGGCGGGGTGATGGCCGTCACCTTCACCAACAAGGCGGCCAAGGAGATGATGACGCGCCTGACGGCGATGCTGCCCGTCAACGTGCGCGGCATGTGGATCGGCACCTTCCACGGCCTGTGCAACCGCTTCCTGCGCGCGCACTGGAAGCTCGCCGGCCTGCCGCAGAGCTTCCAGATCCTCGACACGCAGGACCAGCTTTCGGCCATCAAGCGGCTGATGAAGCAGTTCAACGTCGACGACGAGCGCTTCCCGGCCAAGCAGACGCAGTGGTTCATCGCCGGCGCCAAGGAGGAGGGTCAGCGCCCGCGCGACATCCAGCCGCGCGGCGAGGAGGAGCGCAAGAAGGTCGAGCTCTACCAGCTCTACGAGGAGCAGTGCCAGCGCGAGGGCGTGGTGGACTTCGGCGAGCTGATGCTGCGCAGCTACGAGCTGCTGCGCGACAACGACCCGGTGCGCGAGCACTACCAGCGGCGCTTCCGCCACATCCTGATCGACGAGTTCCAGGACACCAACCGGCTGCAGTACGCGTGGATCAAGATGCTCTCGGGCAGCACCGACGAGCAGGGCCGCTTCCACCCCGGCGCCGGCAGCGTGCTGGCGGTGGGCGACGACGACCAGAGCATCTATGCCTTCCGCGGCGCGCGGGTGGGCAACATGAGCGACTTCGTGCGCGAGTTCGACGTCGCGCACCAGATCAAGCTGGAGCGCAACTACCGCAGCTTCAGCAACATCCTCGACTCGGCCAACGCGCTGATCAGCCACAACCGCCACCGCCTGGGCAAGAACCTGCGCACCGACCAGGGCCCCGGCGAGCCGGTGCGCGTGTACGAGGCGCCGAGCGACTTCGCCGAGGCGCAGTGGATGGTGGAGGAGATCCGCCAGCTGGTGCGCGACGACGTGCCGAGGAGCGAGATCGCCGTGCTCTACCGCAGCAACGCGCAGAGCCGGGTGATGGAGACGGCGCTGTTCAACGCCGCCGTGCCGTACCGCGTCTACGGCGGCCTGCGCTTCTTCGAGCGGGCCGAGATCAAGCATGCGCTGGCCTACCTGCGCCTCTTGGAGAACCCGGGCGACGACACCAGCTTCATGCGGGTGGTGAACTTCCCGCCGCGCGGCATCGGCGCGCGCAGCGTGGAGCAACTGCAGGATGCGGCGCGCGCCAGGGGCCTGTCGCTGTACGCCGCGGTGGAGGGCCTGAGCGGCCGCGCGGGCGCCAACCTGGCGGCCTTCGTCGCGAAGATCGACGTGCTGCGCGAGCAGACGCAGGGCCTGTCGCTCAAGGAGATCATCGAGCAGGTGCTGGATGCGAGCGGCCTGGTCGAGCACTACCGCGCCGACCGCGAGGGCGCCGATCGGCTGGAGAACCTGGAGGAGCTGGTCAACGCGGCCGAGAGCTTCGTCACGCAGGAGGGCTTCGGCCGCGACGCGGTGGCGCTGCCCGTGGACGAGCTGCGCCAGAGCCCGGCGAGCCAGGGCATCGACCCGTCGCGCCCGTTGATGGACGAGGCCCTGGTCCCCGATGCCGAAACCGGCGAGACGCTCAGTCCGCTGGCGGCATTCCTCACGCACGCGGCGCTCGAATCGGGCGACAACCAGGCGCAGGCCGGGCAGGACGCGGTGCAGCTGATGACCGTGCATGCCGCCAAGGGCCTGGAGTTCGACGTCGTCTTCATCAGCGGCCTGGAAGAGGGCCTGTTCCCCCACGAGAACGCGATGAGCGACTTCGACGGGCTGGAGGAGGAGCGCCGCCTGATGTATGTCGCCATCACCCGCGCACGCAAGCGGCTGTACCTCAGCCACTCGCAGACGCGGCTGCTGCACGGCCAGACGCGCTACAACGTCAAGAGCCGCTTCTTCGACGAGCTGCCGGAGGAGGCGCTGAAGTGGCTGACGCCGCGCAATGCGGGCTTCGGCCAGTTCGGCGCCGGCCCGGGTTCGATGGGCAGCCGGGCGTCGCGTGCCGGCTTCGACGGCGGCTACTTCTCCGGCGGCGCCGCGGCGGCGCCGGTGCCGCGGCAGGCGCAGACGCCGCAGGGCCTGCGCGTGGGCCAACAGGTGTTCCACACCAAGTTCGGCGAGGGCACGCTGCTGGCGCTGGAAGGCAGCGGCGACGACGCGCGCGCCAAGGTCCGCTTCAACCGGCACGGCGAGAAGTGGCTGGCGCTCTCTGTCGCCAAGCTCACGCCGGTGTGAAATGAAACACCCCCCAAGCGGCTTCGCCGCTCCCCCCTCTCCGTAGGGAGGGGGGCGCACCCGGCGGCCTGGCAAAGCCAGTTCCGCGGGTGCCCTGGCATGGCCTGCTCCGCGGCCTTCGGATTGAGCCGGCTCCGCGCAGGCTGGGGGTGATCAATCAGCTTTGAAGCAGTCGCGGAAGCTGAACCAGGTGGAGCCGAGGAACATGGCGGTCAGGACGAAGGAGCCGCCGACCATCACCGCCAGGCCCAGTCCGCCGGCCACGGCCATCGCCAGGCCGCCGACCAGCGACAGCACGATGCTGGCCGCCAGCACCACGCCGAACCAGACGATGCCGTAGACCGCCATCGCGCCGAAGTTGCGCAGGCAGGTCACGAGGCTGAAGAACAGGCTCTTGACCGGCGGCACCGCATGCCAGTGCACCAGGGCCGGCGCGTGCCAGAAGGCGAGCGCCAGCGGCAGGTACAGCGCCATGCGCAGCAGCAGCGCGCCCTGGAAGCCGGCGCTCTGGATCACCTCGGGCCGGGGCGCGCCCTGGTCGTCGAAGGCCGAGGCGAAGGGGTCGCCGGTGATGGCCGTGGCCAGCAGGCCGACCAGCAGCACGCCCACCGCATACAGCGCGCCCAGCATGGCCAGCGGCCGGATGCGGTCGCGCACGGCGCGCAGCGCGGCCATGAACAGCACGGCCGAGACGGGCCGGCCGTCGGGTGCGAGGCGCCCGGGCGGCAGGCGGCTGGCCTGCTCGGCCGCGACCATCATCGCCAGGGTGCTGGCCGGCGCCAGCGCCACCGCCAGCGCGCCGCCCACCAGCGGCACGCGCGAGAGCAGCGCGATGGCCGACATGAACAGCATGAACAGCGAGAAGAAGGCCATCGGCTGCCGGCGGAAGGCTGACAGCCCCTCGCGCACCCATCGGGCGCCCGTTCCCGGTGCGACGACGAGCAGCCTCATGCGGCGAGCGCGGGCTGCGGGGCGACCCACGTGGTCGCGGGCGCCTGCGGCGTGCAAGCGCGCCGGCGCAGCACGCGCTCGAAGTGCGCGGGATCGTGCGCCTTGAGCATGCTGGCCTCGCGCGGCAGGTGGAAGTCCCACAGCCGCGAGATCCAGAAGCGCAGCGCGCCGGCGCGCAGCATGGCGGGCAGCAGCGTGCGCTCGGCGGCGGTCAGCGGGCGCACCGACTGGTAGGCGTCCAGCAGCGCGGCGCTGCGCGCGGCGTCGGGCGTGCCGGTGGGCAGGTCGATCGCCCAGTCGTTCAGGCACACGGCGATGTCGAACAGCCAGGTGTCGGTGCCGGCGAAGTAGAAGTCGAACACGCCGGTCAGGCGGGGGGGCTCGCCGGGCGCGCCCTCGCTGAACATCGCGTTGTCGCGGAACAGGTCGGCATGCACCGGCCCGCGCGGCAGCGCGGCATAGGCGGAGGAGGCGGCCACGTGGTTCTGGTAGGCCAGCTCGCCCGCCAGCAGGGCGGCCTGGCGCTCGTCCAGGTGGGGCATGACCACCGGGGCGGTCTCGTTCCACCAGGCCAGGCCGCGCAGGTTGGGCTGGATACGCGGGAAGTCGCGCGCCGCCAGGTGCATGCGCGCCAGCAGGGCGCCGAGTTCGCGGCAGTGGTGCTCGCCCGGCGCCAGCTCGCTGCGGCCGGCCAGCCGGCGGACCACGGCGGCGGGCTTGCCGGCCACGGTGTGCAGCAGGGCGCAGGGGGCGTTGGCCGCCACTTCCAGCGGATGCGCATCGGCGGCGGGGGCCGCCTGGGCCGGGTCGGCCGCGGGCTCGGGCACCGGCAGGCCGCGCTCGGCCAGGTGCTTCATCAGGCACAGGTAGTAGGGCAGCTGGTCGGCGTGCAGGCGCTCGAACAGCGTCAGCACCCATTCGCCCTGGTCGGTGCCGGCGAAGTAGTTGGTGTTCTCGATGCCGCCCTCGATGCCGCGCAGCGACTGCAGCTCGCCCAGGCCCAGCCGGCGCATGAGGGCGCCGGCCTCTTCGGCGCCGACTTCGGTGAAGACCGCCACGGTGCGGCCGTCAGAACTTCAGCACATTCCAGACCCGCGGGCCCTTGTCGCCGCCGCCGGTGGCGGCGCTGCCCTGGCGCGACGGGTCGGCCGGCATGACCTCGTAGGAGGGCATGTTGTTCTTCGGCTGCACGGTGATGTTCTGGGTGACGCCGCCGTAGCGCAGCTCCTCCACGCGGGCGCCCTTGTCCTCGACCGTGATGTGCTCGATCTTCTGGTTGCGGCGCCCGTCCAGCGGCTCGCCCTGCGCCGGCTGCGCCTCGGCGGGGGCCGGCGCGGGCTGGGCATGGAGCAGGGCCGGGGCCAGGGCGCAGCCCGCCGCCAGCAGCGCGGCGTGCAGGGGGGCGAGGAGGTGCGTGCGGGTCATGCCCGGCATTGTAGGTGGGGGCCTGCGCGCGCGCTGTCGGCCGCTGCCGCCTCCCGGGCGCCGAATGCGCCTTCGCGCCGGGCGGGCACAATGGTTTTTTCCGCGCCGCTGCAAGGTCCGCCGTGTCCCCCGGCGGCCTGCGTGCGCCAAGGTGTAGTTCCAATGACCGACAAGAAGACGCTGTTGCTCGTCGACGGCTCCAGCTACCTGTACCGTGCCTTCCACGCCATGCCCGACCTGCGGGCGGTGCCGGGCGACCCCAAGAGCCCGGCCACCGGCGCCATCCGGGGCATGATCAACATGATGCAGGCGCTGCGCCGCGAGGTGCGGGCGGACTACGTGGCCTGCATCTTCGACGCACCCGGCAAGACCTTCCGCGACGACTGGTACCCCGAGTACAAGGCGCACCGCTCGCCCATGCCCGACGACCTGCGCACGCAGATCGAGCCGATCCACCACGTGGTCAAGCTGCTCGGCTGGCCGGTGCTCAGCGTGCCCGACGTGGAGGCCGACGACGTGATCGGCACGCTGGCACGCACCGCGGCCGGGCAGGGCATCGAGGTGATCGTCTCCAGCGGCGACAAGGACCTGTCGCAGCTCGTCGACGAGCACGTCACCATCATCGACACCATGAACGGCAAGCGCCGCGACGTGGCCGGCGTGACGGCGGAGTTCGGCGTACCGCCGGCGCTGATGATCGACTACCAGACGCTGGTGGGCGACGCGGTGGACAACGTGCCCGGCGTGGACAAGGTCGGGCCCAAGACAGCCGCCAAGTGGCTGCTCCAGTACGGCTCGCTCGACGCGCTGATGGCCGCGGCCGGCGAGGTGAAGGGCGCGGCCGGCGAGAACCTGCGCCGCGCACTGCCGCAGCTGCCGCTGTCGCGCCGGCTGGTCACCATCCGCACCGACTGCGACCTGGACGGCCACGTGCCCGGCCTGCCGGCGCTGGAGGCGCTGGCCATCCGCGAGCAGGACAGCGATGCGCTCAAGGCCTTCTACGAGCAGTACGGCTTCAAGAGCCTGGTCAAGACGCTGGAGGCGCACGCCGTGCAGCCCGAGCGGCTGGAGGAGGCGGACATTCCCGAAGGCGGCACCGGGCTGCTCGACGGCTTCGAGGTCGCGGCGGCCGAGCGCGCCTCCAACCTGGTCTACGAGACGGTGCTCACCTGGGCGCAGTTCGACGCCTGGCTGGAGCGGATCGAGGCCGCCGAGCTGACGGCGCTGGACACCGAGACCACCTCGCTGGACGAGATGCGCGCCGAGATCGTGGGCATCAGCTTCAGCGTCAAGCCCGCCGAGGCCGCCTACATCCCGCTCACGCACGACTACCCCGGCGCGCCCGAGCAGCTGCCGCGCGAGGAGGTGCTGGCGCGCCTGAAGCCGTGGCTGGAGAACCCCGGGCGCCGCAAGCTCGGCCAGCACATCAAGTACGACCGCCACGTCTTCGCCAACCACGGCATCGAGGTGCAGGGCTACGTGCACGACACCATGCTGCAGAGCTACGTGCTGGAGGTGCACAAGCCCCACGGCCTGGCCAGCCTGGCCGAACGCCACCGCGGCCGCACCGGCATCGACTACGAGGACCTGTGCGGCAAGGGCGCGCATCAGATCCCCTTCAGCCAGGTGGCGATCGAGAAGGCGGCCGAATACTCCTGCGAGGACAGCGACCAGACGCTGGACGTGCACCTGGCGCTGTGGCCGAAGCTGCAGGCCGACGAACGGCTGCGCTTCGTCTACGAACTGGAGATCGCCAGCAGCGAGACGCTCTACCGCATGGAGCGCAACGGCGTGCTGATCGATGCGGCCACGCTCTCGGCGCAGAGCCACGAGCTGGGCCAGCGCATCATGGCGCTGGAGCAGGAGGCCTACGCCATCGCCGGCCAGCCCTTCAACCTGGGCAGCCCCAAGCAGATCGGCGAGATCTTCTTCGAGAAGCTGGGCCTGCCCGTCGTCAAGAAGACCGCCAAGGGCGCGCCCAGCACCGACGAGGAGGTGCTGGAGAAGCTGGCCGAGGACTATCCGCTGCCCGCCAAGATCCTGCAGCACCGGGGCCTCTCGAAGCTCAAGGGCACCTACACCGACAAGCTGGCGCAGATGGCGCTGCCGCGCACCGGCCGCGTGCACACCCACTACGCCCAGGCGGTGGCGGTGACGGGGCGCCTGTCGAGCAACGACCCGAACCTGCAGAACATCCCCGTGCGCACGGCCGAGGGCCGCCGCATCCGCGAGGCCTTCATCGCCGCGCCGGGCCACGTGATCGCCAGCGCCGATTACTCGCAGATCGAGCTGCGCATCATGGCCCACATCAGCGAGGACGAGGCGCTGCTGGCCGCCTTCCACGACGGCATGGACGTGCACCGCGCGACGGCGGCGGAAGTCTTCGGCGTCGCGCCGGACCAGGTCAGCAGCGAGCAGCGCCGCTACGCCAAGGTGATCAACTTCGGCCTGATCTACGGCATGAGCAGCTACGGCCTGGCGCGCAACCTGGGCATCGACAACACGGCCGCCAAGACCTACATCGAGCGCTACTTCGCGCGCTTCGCCGGCGTGAAGCACTACATGGACGAGACGCGCGCCAGCGCCAAGGAGCGCGGCTACGTCGAGACCGTGTTCGGCCGGCGCCTGTACCTGCCCGAGATCAACTCGCCCAACGGCCCGCGCCGCGGCGCCGCCGAGCGCGCCGCCATCAACGCGCCCATGCAGGGCACGGCGGCCGACCTGATCAAGCTGAGCATGAACAAGGTGCAGTCGGTGCTCGACGCCGAAGGCGGCGCGACGAAGATGATCATGCAGGTGCACGACGAACTGGTGTTCGAGGTGCCCGAGGCCGAGGTCGACTGGGTGCGTGCCGAGGTGCCGCGCATCATGGCCGGCGTGGCCGAGCTCAAGGTGCCGCTGGTGGCCGAGATCGGCACCGGGCCGAACTGGGAGAAGGCGCACTGAGTCCGGCACACGCCATCGCCGCGGGGGTGGCCCTGCTCGGGCTGGCGGTGGCGCTGGCCGCAGCGCAATCGTCCGCAGCCGGGGCGGGCCCTTTGGCGAAGATGCCTCCCACAGGCGTGCAGACCTGTCTGGCCCTCGATGCGAACAAGGACGACTGGCCGACGCCGCAGCCCTGCAACGGCACCGGCCCCCTGCGCCTGCTCCCCAAGCAGGACGGCATGCTGGGCGCGGGCCTGCCTGCCTACGAGGCCGTGGCCGGCCGCCCCTTGACCGAATGCGTGCGTGACCGCGTGTCCGGCCTGGTCTGGGAGGGCAAGCCCGACAGCGGCCAACTGCAGCGGATGGCGACGACGGCCGGGCCGCAGGGCACGGGCAAGCTGCTCGACAGCTATGGGCCGCACAACGCGCCCCGGCCGGGCAGCCGGGCCAACACCGACGCCTATTCCTACCACGGCGACGGCCGGCCCGGCGACGCCATGGCCTATGTGACGCAGGTCAACGCCATGCGGCTGTGCGGCTACACCGATTGGCGGCTGCCCACCACGGCCGAACTGTTCGGCATCGCCGACGTGAACACGCTGATGGACACCGACGAGGCGTCCCGGAGGCTGGCGGCCAGGCGGCCGTCCATCGACGAGCGATGGTTTCCCAACACGGTGGCGGGGCACTACCTGACATCCGAGCCGATGGACCAGACGAGGATGTGGTGCGTCGATTTCAGGAAGGCCTTTGTGTACGGCTGCAATCGCCGGATGCGCAGCCACACGCAGCCGCTGTTCGTGCGCCTGGTGCGCGGCCCGGAAGCGCCCGAAACCGGCCGCTGGCGCGAGGCGGCCGACGAGCGCGGCGTGCCCGGCGGCGTGGTGGAGGACCGTCTGACCGGCCTGGTGTGGCGCCGCTGCGAGGAGCCTCGGACGTGGAATGGCAGACGCTGCACCGGGTCCGCCAGGCGCTACGGCTACGTGCAGGCCGTGCGGCACGCCGGTGGCCAGCCGGGCTGGCGCCTGCCCACCGTCAAGGAAATGAACAGCCTGGTGGAGCGCTGGTTCGAGAAGCTGGACGTCCCTCCCGCGGACTTTCCCGCGACGGGCGCCGAGCCGCTGCGCCGGGGCTTCTGGTCCTCCACGGTCTGCACCGCCAGCCCGGAGACCGATACCGCGCGCGCTTCCATCAGCGCCTGGGCGCTGGGCGATGAAGGCAACCTCTACTGCGAGGCGCGCGTCATGGGGCTCGGCGTGCGGCTCGTGCGCGAGTGAGGACGCCGCCGGCGCGGCGCGCGGCATGCCCGTGCCGCGCCAGTGGCTTCGCCGGCGCGTTCGCCGCGGCGCCCCTAGACTGCGCCTTCCTCCCCCTCAACTCCGAAGGAAGGCCTTTCTCATGCTCGACGACGACCTGAAACGCGACTTCGACTCCCTGCGCCCGGGCGAGAGCACCGAGTCCGGCGCCACGCGGCGCACCGCCCTGAAGGCGGCGCTGGGCGTGGGCTACGCGGCCGCCACCCTGCCGATCGCTGCGCAGACCGCCATCCAGACCTCGGACGAGGGCCTGAAGGCCGGCCCGGTGAAGTACCCGGTGGCCGGCTTCGAGGTGCCGGCCTACGCTGCCGCGCCGGCCGGCAGGACGGGGCTGCCGGTGGTGCTGGTGATCCAGGAGATCTTCGGCGTGCACGCGTACATCGCCGACACCTGCCGCCGCTTCGCCAGGCAGGGCTACCTGGCCATCGCGCCGGAGCTGTACGCGCGGCAGGGCGACCCGAAGGGCTACACCGAGGTGCCGAAGCTCATGGCCGAGGTCGTCTCCAAGGTGCCCGACGCGCAGGTGATGGCCGACCTCGACGGCGCGCTGGCCTGGGCCCGCGCCAACGGCGGCAACACCGACAAGGCCGGCATCACCGGCTTCTGCTGGGGCGGGCGCATCGTGTGGCTGTATGCCGCCACCGGCAAGGTCAAGGCCGGCGTGGCGTGGTACGGGCGCTTGGTCGGCCAGGCCAGCGAGCTGACGCCGAAGCACCCCACCGACGTCGCGGCCGGCCTGCAGGCCCCGGTGCTGGGCCTGTACGGCGGCAAGGACCAGGGCATCCCCCTTGACACGGTCGATAAGATGAAGGCGGCATTGGCTACCGGCACCCCGGCGGCCAAGGCCTCCCAGTTCGTCGTGTACCCGGATGCGGGCCACGCCTTCCATGCCGACTACCGGCCCAGCTACGTCCAGGCCGCGGCCGAGGACGGCTGGCAGCGGGCGTTGGCCTGGTTCAAGGCGCACGGCGTGGCGTAGCGGCCCCGCCGCTTTCGCCGCCGGGAGCGCGGGCCGTCCTTCGGGGCGGCCCTTTGTTTTTCATGAGGAGCGGCGGGCGCCGGCGCCCGACCGGATGGCAGTCATGACCTTGATGGCAGTTCTTGCCGCGACGCTGATCGCGGGCATCGGCAGTGTGTGGGTGGCGGCGGCGCTGTTGCGCCTGGGCGTGCGCGGCAGCACCGGCGGCGGCGCGCACGGACCGCAGTACCTGCTCAGCCTGGCGGCCGGCGCGCTGCTGGCCACGGCCTTCATGCACCTGCTGCCCGAGGCCTTCGAGAGCCGCGTCGAGCCCGGCGTGCTGTTCGCCGTGCTGCTGGGCGGGCTGGTGCTGTTCTTCCTGCTCGACAAGGCCGAGCTGTGGCACCACGGGCACGAGCATCACCATGGCGGCGAGGCGCCGGCGCACGACCACGGCGGGCACGACCACCACGGCCACGGCGCGCATGCGCACGCCGCCCCCCGCGCGACGGGCGGCTGGACCGTGCTCACCGGCGACAGCGTCCACTGCTTCGGCGACGGCGTGCTGATCGCCTCCGCCTTCATCGCCGACCTGCGCCTGGGCGTGCTGGCGGCGCTGGCGGTGCTGGCGCACGAGGTGCCGCACCACATCGGCGACCTGGTGGTGCTGCGCCAGAACGCGCCCGACCTGCGGGCGGCGCTGCTCAAGGTCTCGCTGGCCGGCACCATGACGGCGCTGGGCGGGGTGGTGGGCTGGTGGCTGGTCGAGCGGTTCGAACCCTGGCTGCCCTACTTCCTGGTGCTGGCCGGCAGCAGCTTCGTCTACGTCGCGCTGGCCGACCTGATCCCCCAGCTGCAGCGCCGCCTGACGGCGGGCCAGACGGCGGCCCAGATCGGCTGGCTGCTGGCGGGCATCGTGCTGGTCACCGCCGTCAGCCGGCTGGCGCACGGCGAGGGCCACGAGCACGGCCATGACCACGGCCACGCCGAGCAGGTGCACGACGAACACGACGGCCACAAGCACTGACGGCCGCGGCGCGCAAGCAATGGCCCCACCCGGTGCATGCCCGGAGGGTGGCGCCGCGGCGCCCGCAGGTTCAACATCGGGGCCATGCCGCCAGCGGCCGCCAGGAGAGGGCCGCCGGCGGAGCCACCCGAGAAGAAGGAGCGCTCGCCATGCCTGCCACCGACCCCTCCCGCCCTGCCCACATCCGTGCCGAGGAGCCGGACGATGCGGCGATCGACGACGACCTGGACGATGACGAGGCCGCGGCCGAGGACGACCTGCCCGACGACGACCTCACCGACACCGGCCTGGACCTGAGCGAGGCCAGCGACCTCGACGCCGACAACGTGCTGGCCGACGAGGAAAGCGCCCGGGTGGTGCAGGCGCCGGATTGAGCGCCCAGCCTCCGGGCCGGCTATTCCAGCGTGAAGCCGACCTTGATCGTCACCTGCCAGTGGGCCACCTTGCCGTCCTGCACGTGGCCGCGCGTCTCGATCACCTCGAACCACTGGATGTTGCGCACCGACTCGCTGGCCTTGGCGATGGCGCGCTGCACCGCGTCGTCGCTGCTGGTGGGCGAGGAGCCGGTCAGTTCGATGCTCTTGTAGACATGGGCGCTCATGGTGTGTCTCCTGGTTGGGAGCTGCCATCCTACGCATCCGCGCCGCGCTGCACCGCCTTGCCGGCGCGCGCGGTGGGGGCAAATCCGGGGCGCCGTGATGCCTGACGCCGCTTCTTCGCTGCGCACCCGCTGCTGCATCGTCGGCGGCGGCCCGGCCGGCCTGATGCTGGCCCTGCTGCTGGTGCGTGCCGGCGTGCCGGTCACGGTGCTGGAGAAGCACGGCGACTTCCTGCGCGACTTCCGCGGCGACACGGTGCACCCTTCCACCCTGCGCGTGATGGACGACCTGGGGCTGCTGGACGCCTTCCTCGCGCGCCCGCACGACGAGGTGCGGCAGCTGGAGGCGGTGGTGTTCGGCCGGCGCGTGCCGGTGGCGGACTTCACGCGCCTGCGCGGCCTGCCGCGCGACTTCATCGCGCTGATGCCGCAGTGGGACTTCCTCGATTTCCTGCGCGACGAGGCCGAGCGCCACCCGCACTTCCGCCTGCTGCTGAACACCGAGGGCCTGGGCCTGGTGGAGCAGGGCGGCCGCGTGGCCGGCGTCACCGCGCGCGGGCCGCAGGGGCCGCTGAGCGTCGAGGCCGACCTCGTGGTGGCCTGCGACGGCCGCCGCTCGGTGCTGCGCGAGGCCGCCGGCCTGGCCGTGCGGACGCTGGGCGCGCCCATCGACGTGCTGTGGATGCGCCTGCCCAAGGCGCCCGGCGAAGGCAACCAGACCGGCGGCTTCGTCAGCCCGGGCCACTTCATGGCCACCATCGACCGCCACGACTACTGGCAGTGCGCCTACCTGATCGCCAAGGGCGGCTTCGAGGCGGTGCGCGAGCGGGGGCTGGAGGCCTTCCGCGCCGAGGTGGCCGCCGCCGCGCCGCCGCTGGCCGACCGCGTGCAGCACATCGCCGGATGGGACGACGTGAAGCTGCTGTCCGTCGCGGTCGACCGCCTGGAGCGCTGGTGGAAGCCCGGCCTGCTGTGCATCGGCGACGCGGCGCACGCGATGTCGCCGATCGGCGGCGTGGGCATCAACCTGGCCGTGCAGGACGCGGTGGCGACGGCGAACCTCCTGCGCGCCGCGCTGGCCGCGCCTGCGGTGCCGCCGGCGCGGCTCGATCCGCTGCTGGCGCGGGTGCAGCGCCGCCGCCTGCTGCCGGCGCGCGCCACGCAGGCGGTGCAGGTGGCGATCCAGCGGCGCGTGCTGGCCCCGGTGCTGCAAGGTGCACCGCCGCCCGAGCGGCTGCCCCTGCCGCTGCGGCTGCTGCAGCGCTGGCCGGCGCTGCGCGCGCTGCCGGCCTATGCGGTCGGCGTCGGGCTGCGCCCCGAGCGGGCGCGCGGCTACTTGCCGCCGTCGGTGTAGCGGGTCACGCTGTCGGCGGCCATGCTGTAGCCGCTGGTGCCCATCATCGAGTCGTTGCGCTGCGTCGCCAGCCGGCCCGTGACCCAGACCGTGTCCATCGCGCGGAACTTCGCTGGCGTGCGCGGCCGCACGTGCAGGATCTGGTTGGCCGGCGGCGGCGGCGTGTGGATGCAGGCGCCGAAGTAGGGCACCAGCAGGAATTCGGTGACGCCGCCGCCCTTGGCCTCCTCCAGCGGCACGATGAAGCCCGGCAGCTTCACCAACTGCCCGTTCATCTCGGGATTGACCGGCGCGTTGTTCGACACCTCCTGCATCTTCATCAGCAGCTCGCTGGCGCGCGGGTCGGCGTCGTCCAGCTTCGAGAGGTCGATGTCCTTGAACGCCTGGGACGGGTCCCAGTCCTTCGGCACCAGTTCCTCCCAGGTGATCTGGCGCGCCTGGCCCGACGCCGCCTTGGCCGGGGCGCCCTTGCCGCCCAGCGGGTTGGCGGCGGTGGTGGCCTCGGGCGCGGGGCCGGCGGCCAGGGCGGTGGTCGCGATGAAGGCAGCGAGCAGGGTGAAGGGGTGGAAGCGGTTCATCGTCAGATCCTGGGAGACAGGCCGTCGGCCAGCGAGAGGCGGTAGGCGCGCACGCCGGGCAGCAGGCTGGCCAGCCAGCCGGCGGCGAGCAGGGCGGCCAGCAGCAGGCCCTCGTTCAGTGTAGGAGCGGCCAGTCGCAGTGTCAGGCCGTAGTGGGCCTGCAGCCAGGGCCCCAGCGCGGCGATGCCCAGCGCCGCCAGCAGCGTGCCCAGGGCCACGCCCAGCACGGTGACGATGGCGCCTTCCAGCGCCAGCAGCGCCAGCACGTGGCGCGCGCCCGCGCCCACCGCGCGCAGCACCGCCAGCTCGCGGCGGCGCTCGTTCAGCCCCGCCATCACCACCGACACCAGCCCGGCCAGGCTGACGATGCCGACCAGCCCCGACAGCGCCAGCAGCGCCTTCTCGCCCACGCCGATCACCTGCCACAGCTCGTCCAGCGCGACGCCGGGGAGGATCGCCATCAGCGGCTCCTCCGGGTAGGTCTGCACCCAGCGCTGCACGGCGAACACGGCGGCGCGGTTCTTCAGGCCCACCAGCGCGGCCGTCACGTTCTTGGGGCGCAGGTCGAACTTGCGCACCTGCTCGGCCGGAATCTTCAGGCCCGGCATCGGCGCGCCGCCCGCCCATTCGAGGTGGATGGCCTCCATCGCCTCCAGGCCGATGTGCACGGTGCGGTCGATCGGCGTGCCGGTGCGCTTGAGGATGCCGACCACGGTGAAGGGCTTGTCGGCGTGCTCGGGCGTGAGTTCGCCGGTGCCGTGCGCCAGGGTGATCTTCTGGTCGATGCGGTAGCCGAGCTGCTCGGCCACGTCGGCGCCGATGACGGCGTCGAACAGGCCGGAGAAGGGCTGCCCCTCGTCCAGCAACTGTTCGCCGCGCCGCACGTGCGCGAAATAGGCGCGCGTGGTCGCCACCACCGGAAAACCGCGGTGCGAGTCGCCCAGCGACAGCGGCACCACCCAGGCCACGCCCGGGTGCTGCTCCAGCGCCTGCACGCTCTTCCAGCCGATGTTGTTGGTCGCGCTGCCGATGTGGAACACCGAGTACAGCAGCAGCTGCGTGCTGCCGGTGCGCGCACCGACGATCAGGTCGGTGCCCGAGACGGCGGAGGCGAAGTTCTCGCGCAGCTCGGTGCGGATGCGCTCCACGCCCAGCAGCAGCAGCGTGGCCAGCGCGATCGAGAACACGGTGAGGGCCAGGGTGAAGCGCCGGTTCCAGGCGCTCTTCCAGGCGATGGAGAGCAGGGCGGTCATGCGGGCTGTGCGTGGGCAGCGGCCCGGTTGATCTCGGGCAGCAGCACGTGCCGGCCGAAGCGCTCGGCGATGCGCCGGTCGTGGCTCACGAAGACCAGGGCGCTGCCGTGCGATGCGCAGGCCGCCAGCAGCACGTCGAGGAAGGCTTCGCGCCGGTCCTCGTCCAGCGCCGAGGTCGGCTCGTCGGCGATCACCACCTCGGGCCGGCCGACCAGCGCGCGCGCCGCGGCCACGCGCTGCTGCTGGCCCACCGAGAGCTGCAGCGCGCTGCGCTCCCAGAGGTCCGCGCCGATGCCCATGCCGGTGAGCAGCTGCTCGGCCTGCGCGCGCGAGCCCTGGGCCCGCCGCCGGGCCGAGAAGCGGCAGGGCAGCAGCACGTTGTCCATCACGCTCAGGTAGGGCAGCAGGTTGAACTGCTGGAAGATGTAGCCCACGTGCGCCACGCGGCGGCGGTCGCGGGCGCTGCCGCCCAGCGCGGCCCAGTCCTGGCCCAGCAGGCTGACCCGGCCGCTGCCCGCCACCAGCACGCCGGCCAGCAGCGACAGCAGCGTGCTCTTGCCGCAGCCGCTG
>Ga0164243_10002716_pt1 | contig 28964 bp, 22 predicted proteins | sample OricompcompostOP_FD_108781 | JGI IMG/M metagenome (GOLD analysis project Ga0164243, IMG submission 108781) | Organic Plus compost microbial communities from Emeryville, California, USA - Original compost - Organic plus compost (OP) | ecosystem: Engineered > Solid waste > Mixed feedstock >... | reverse complement strand
CGTCGATTCCGCCGCCGTGTGGTCGGCGGCGCGGCAGTTCGCCACCGGGGTGTCCGTGGTGACCGCGGGCAGCGGCGAGAGCGTGCACGGCAGCACCGCCAGCTCCTTCACGTTCATCTCCCGCGAGCCGCCGCTGATCGCGGTCGTCCTGCAGCAGGGGAGCAGCCTGCTGGAACTGATCCGCGCCCGCGGCGAGTTCGGCGTCAACGTGCTGTCCAGTCAACAGACCGCGGTGGCGCGGCACTTCGCCAGCCGGAACCGGGGCGTGGGGGAGGGGCAGTTCGCCCCGGTCGGCTGGACGCCGGACCCCGACGGGCTGCCGCGCCTCACGGGCACCGTGTGCTGGCTGCGCTGTCACGCACGCCGGCACGTCCCCGCCGGCGACCACGAGATCGTGCTGGCCGGCGTACGCGCCCTCGCCAAGGGCCGGGGCACTCCGCTGCTGTACTTCGCCGGCGCACTGCACGCCGGAGCCATCCAGGAACCGCCGCCCGCTCCGGTCCCACGGGGCGGCGACCCCGATCCGCACACCGACAAGGAGTAGGCATGACCGAGCCCGTCCCCGCGGAAGCGGACTGGGAGCAGGCTCCCGGACTGCTCGAAGGCGCCATGGACCTCGAACTCACCCCGCAGCACTGCGACTTGAGGTACTGGCTGCAGTCCGTACCGCAGGGCACCCTGCGCGGCCGGCCCGACGGCCACGATCCGACGCTGACCGTGGGCCCCCACATGCTGGAGGGCCCGTTCCACGACGCGATCACCCAGGAGTACGCCTTCCGGGCGCTGGCCGAGGAGAAGGCGACCCGCGTGCTGTCGTTCCTCGTGGCGAACGCGCCGGACACCGCCACCTTGGAGTTCTACTCGACCCAACTGCTCGACGAGTGCCGGCACTCGATGGTCTTCCGCAACCACCTGCTCGCGTTGGGCGTGCCGCGGGAAGGGCTGACGAAGGCGGTGCACGAGTTCGCCGCGCCGTACGAGCAGTCCGTACTGGAGCCGTTGGAGCGCCGCTGTCTCGAAGTGATGCGGGATCAGCGGGACTTCATCGGCGGCGTGGTGATGATGACCATCATCCTGGAGGGCGCGCTGGCCCCCGCCGCCGAGTTGAGCGAACGCAAGTGGCGCCCGCTGGACCCGGCGGCCTCGGAGATCGACAAGGGCGCCGGCATCGACGAGATCCGGCACCTGACCGTGGGCGCCGCCGTGGGCAAGCAGTACCTCGCCGAACACCCCGAACACCGGGGCCGCGTCGTGGAGATGATCCGGCAGGGCATGGAGATGTGGGACGTACTGCCGGTGCACGAGATGGTCCACCAGCGCGAGGAGTGGTTCCAGCGCGGCCTCGAACTCCACGGCGACCTCGTGGGCGACTACGAGGTCTGGCCCGGCCGCCGGCTCGTCGACACCACCCCCGAGGAGCGCCAGGACACCGCCGACCGGTGGTCCGACGACATGAAGGCGCAGCGGCTCCGGTACATGGGCCTACAGGAGGCGCTCGCATGATCGGCCGCGCCGCCGTGCTGGCGGGTCTGGGCGGCTGGCTGCCCCCGCGGACGGTGACGAACGAGGACCTCGCGCAGCGCCTGGACACGTCGGACGAGTGGATACGCAGCCGGACCGGAATCCGCGTACGTCACGTCGTGGAGCGCGGCAGCGCCACCTCCGCGCTCGCGGCCGAAGCGGGCCGCAGGGCACTGAAGTCCGCACAGACCGAGCACGCCGACGCGGTCGTCCTCGCCACGACCACACCCGACAGACCGTGCCCGGCCACCGCACCGGAGGTGGCCGGACGGCTCGGCCTGACGGGAGCCGCCGCCTTCGACGTGAACGCCGTGTGCGCGGGCTTCGTCTACGCGCTGGCGACCGGCGGCGGACTGATCGCCTCCGGCGTCGCCGAACGCGTACTCGTGATCGGGGCCGACACCTTCTCCACCCTCCTCGCCCCCGGCGACCGCACCACGGCGGTGATCTTCGGAGACGGCGCCGGCGCCGTACTGCTGCGCCGCGGCGAACCGGAAGAGCCCGGCGCGCTGGGGCCGTTCGACCTGGGAAGCGACGGCAGCCGGCACGACCTGATCACCGTGCGGGCCGGCGGCTCGCAGCAGCGGGCCTCCGGGGAGTCGGCCCTTCCGGAGGAGCACTTCCTGTCGATGGCGGGCCGGCCCGTGTTCAAGCACGCGGTGACGCGGATGACCGAATCCGTGCAGCGGCTGCTGGCGGAGGCCGGCTGGCGCACCGCGGACGTCGACCGCTTCGTCGCCCACCAGGCCAACGCCCGGATCCTGGCAGCGCTCGCGGAGAGCCTGGAGCTGCCGGAGGAGAAGGTGGTCAGCAACATCGACCGGGTCGGCAACACCGTCGCCGCCTCCATACCCCTGGCACTGGCGGACGGCGGGCTGCGGGCCGGCGACCGCACCGTACTGACGTCCTTCGGCGGCGGCCTGGCCTGGGGCTCCACCCTCCTGACCTGGCCGGAGCTGACCGTCTGCTGACCCCGGCCACCGCGCAGCACCACACCCCGCGCAGCCGTCCCCGCACCGACCGACCCACGCAGCCCTCCGTACGAACAAGCTCAGGGAGAAGCCCATGACGTCCGTAATCGACCAGCTCACCGACGTGCTCGTGGCCCGCTTCGGGGTGGACGCCGAAGAAGTGCAGGAGGAGACGAGCATGCAGGACCTCGACCTGGACTCGCTCGCCCTCGTCGAGTTCTCGCTCGTCGCGCAGAAGGAGTTCGGAGTCGAGGTCTCCGAGGACGAGCTCGGCGCCGACAGCACGGTGCGCGACGTGGCCGAGCTGCTGGAGAGCAAGCAGAAGGCCCTGACCTCGTGACCGGCGGCGCCTCCGGCGGTATCGCCGTCACCGGGCTGGGCCTGGTCACTCCGGCCGGGATCGGAGTGGCCGAGAACTGGCGGACCGTGTGCGCAGCGGAATCCGCGGCCGCCGAAGACGAGCGGCTGTCCGGGCTCACCGTCGGCTTCGACTGCCGCGTACCCGGCTTCGACGGAGCGGCCCTGCTGGGGCGGCGCCTCGCGTGGCGGCTCGACCGGTACGTGCAACTGGCGCTGGTGGCCGCACGCGAGGCGGTGCAGCACTCGGGCCTGGACCCGGACTCCTGGGACGGCGCCCGGGTGGCCGTGGTGCTGGGCAGCGCACTGGGCGGCACCGGCACCTTCGAGCAGCAGACGGAGACGCGGCTTCGCGAAGGCCCCGCCCAGGTCTCGCCCATGCTGATCCCGATGGCCGCGGTCAACATGGTCGCCGGACAGGTGGCCATGGACCTCAAGGCCACCGGCCCGAACCTGGTGACCGCGACCGCCTGCGCCTCGGGCAGCACCGCGATCGGCACCGCCCGCAGCCTGCTGTCCGGCGGGGCGGCAGACGTCGTGATCACCGGCGGTACGGAGTCGAGCCTGACCCCGACGGTGGTGTCCGGGTTCGCGAAGATGGGCGCGCTGTCCCGGCGTACCGCCGACCCGCGCGCCGCGTCCCGGCCGTTCGACACCGACCGGGACGGCTTCGTGATCGCGGAGGGCGCCGGCGTCCTGGTGCTGGAGCGCGCCGCCGACGCCCACGCCCGCGGAGCCCGCGCCCACGCGTACCTGACCGGATACGGCGCCTCCGCCGACGCCCACCACGCCACCGCACCGGACCCCGAAGGCCGGGGCCCCGAGCAGGCGATGCGTACGGCGATCGCGGATGCCGGGCTCGCTCCGCGGGAGATCGAGTACGTCAACGCGCACGGCACCTCGACTCCGCTGAACGACGCGCTGGAGGCCCGGGTGCTGGAGCGGGTGCTCGGACAGCGGGTGGTCGTCTCCTCGACGAAGGGCGTCACCGGGCACGCCCTCGGTGCGGCCGGCGCCATCGAGGCGGCGTACACGGTGCTGGCCCTGCGCGAAGGGCTGGTGCCGCCGACGGCGAATCTCGACAGCGCCGACCCGTCGGTGAATCTGGATCTGGTGTCGAAGGTTCCGCGGCACGGCGCCGTGCGGGCGGCGCTGAGCACGTCCTTCGGGTTCGGCGGGCAGAACGCCGCGCTCGTATTCACTTCTCCGGGACCGTGATGCACGGCGCCGCCCGCGGTACGTTACCTTTCTCACCTTCGGGGCCCGTTGGTTCGCCGACGGGCCCTTCTGTATGGGCTCTTTCCATGCAGTGCAAAGGGGCGGCCTGTCAATGGCGAGCAAGGTAATGGACCTTCGGTCGCGTGTGCGGCACGATCCCGCAGGCGTCTTTTCTTGCCACCCTTTCACCACGCGTACCGCTCCCGGGCCGAGAGCCATCCGCTCACGGCCTTCCTGCAGAACGGCAGAGGGAAGCACAGAGACCAGCAGCGCAGAGAACGGGGGAAAATGGAATTTCATATTCTGGGGCCGATGAAAATCGTCGCCGGGGACAAGTCGCACTCGCTGGAGGGCAATCGGCAACGCACGTTGCTGGCGCTGTTGCTCACCAGCCCCGGCCAGATCGTCACCAAAGAGCGGTTCTTCGAGGAACTCTGGGGCGAGCGGCTGCCACGCTCTCCAGAGAACGCGCTCCAGGCGGTGGTCGCGCGCATGCGCAAGGTCGTCGTGGCCGAGTTCGGGCAGCACCTCACCAGGGAGCGCCTGCGGACGCACCCGGACGGCTACGCGCTCGACATCGAACCGGACCAGGTGGACGCGCACCGCTTCGAGCGGCTCGTCTCCCGGGCCAAGGCGAAGGCGCCGTCGGACGCGACCGCCGCACGGGACCTGCTGGACGAAGCGCTCGCGCTGTGGAAGGGGTCCGCTCTCCAGGGCGTACGAGGGGGACTGACCTGTGAAGGAGTCGCCGCCCAGCTGGAGGAGAACCGGCTGGCCGCGGTGGAGGCCAGGATCCGTCTCAACATTTCGCTCAGCGGATACTCCTCCGTCATCAGCGAACTGAAGCGGGTCGTGCTTCTGTGCCCGTGGCGCGAGCGGCTTTTCGAGCTGCTGATGGTGTGCCTCTACCGGCTGGGCCGGCAGGCGGAGGCGGTGGAGGCCTACAACTACCTTCGCAACCGGCTGGTCGAGGAGTACGGCATGGAGCCGTCGCCGAACGTGAAGAAATGCATGCAGGCGATCCTGCACCAGGATCCGTCGCTCGACGGCCCGGAACGCACGGTCGGCAGGCGCAGGCCCGCGGCGCCCCCGCTGGCCGTCCAGAAGCCGGCCTGACGGACGTATTCGGCTGCACGGCGGCTTTCCCGGTTTTCCCGGCTTTCCGGGATTCCGGGCGCACCGCCGGTCGGCCGCCGCACACCGTTCGCGCCGCCGTGGTGCCGACGCAGCGCACCACGGCGGCACTTCTGATGACGTCCTGACGCCCGGCTGACTTTCTCTGCGTACTGCTGGACGCCTCGTAGGTTTCATTATTCACTCGGCTCGGATCTTTTCGTCTCTTCCGGTGGGAGCTTCGATGCCAGGCCCTTCGCACACCACCCGCAGAATTCCTTCCGAGGCTGATCTCAGAGAAGTCACCGAACGTTTCCTGAAGCTTCCGGGAGTCGCCCGCGTACAGCTGACGCCGGGAGACAACGGTGAACTCGACGCGGAGGTCACCACCTGGGAGAAGCCGGCCGGCGCCCCCGAGCACGGCCCGCTGGCCGAACTGGCGCGGTTGAACCCGGACGAATTGCAGTTCCTGCACGACGAGATATTCGTGGGGGAGTCCTATCTGCAGGGCGGAATCGTGCTGCGGGAGAACTCCGTCGTCTTCGACGTGGGTGCGAACATCGGGATCTTCAGCCTGTTCGTCGGCGCCCGCTGCCCCTCGGCGACCGTCTACGCCTTCGAGCCGATACCGCCGGTGTACGACCGGCTGCGGGAGAACGTCGCCCGGCACGGGGCGCCGGTCACGCCGATGTGTGCGGGGCTGTCCGACCGGGACCAGGAGGTGACGTTCAACTTCTATCCGGACGTCTCCATCATGTCCTGCCGCTCGGACTACGCCGACCTGGACAACGAGACCGAGCTGGTCAAGAAGTACGTGGCGAACGCGCGGGAGAGCGCGCCGGCGGACCGCGAGCAGCATCTGAACCGGGTCGCGTCGCTGGTGGAGCGGGACTTCGAGCGCACCGCGCACCGTTGCCGTCTCCGCCGGCTGTCCACGGTGCTCGACGAACAGCCGGTGGACCGCATCGACCTGCTGAAGATCGACGTGCAGCGGTCCGAACTCGACGTGCTGCACGGCCTGGACGACCGGCACTGGCCTCTCGTCCGGCAGATCGCCGTCGAGGTGCACGACGAACCGGGCACACCCACCGAGGGTCGCGTCGGGCACGTGCGGGAACTGCTGAAGCGCAGGGGGTTCCGCGTCGCCGAGACCGAGGTGGACCTGCTGCGCGGAGCCGGCCGCTACGCGGTGCAGGCGGTGCGTCCGGAATACGCCTCGGACCCCCGGCCGGTGGCCGCCCGCGCCGGAAGCGCCCGCCCTCCCGAGCCGGACGAACTGCGTGCCCGGCTCTGCGACGTACTGCCCGCGCAGCTCGTACCGCGGCACATCCGGATCCGCTGACACGGCAGACGAGGCGGCCGCCTTCGCGTGCGGCGCCGGCGGCAACTCCCGGACTGCGGCCAGACGTTCGTCCGCCCCACCACCGGACCGGAGCCGGCGGTGGGGCGGACGAAGAGCGTGCACCGGCGGTCACCGGGTGGGTGCCTCCTCGACGCGGTTCGCCCCCGGCGCAGACTCGCTGCGATCCGGGGGCCGCCGGCCGTCCAGGACGCCTCCATCGAGGACTGCTCGTCCCGAACCGGCCGGAGAACGCGGGGAGTTGGCCGTGGCCTACGCGTCCTACGTGGCCTAACGCGGTCTAACCCGCCTGTTCGAGCACCGCGTCCAGTGCCCACAGCGCTTCATCGGCCGCATCCGCCGCTTCCGTGCTGTCGGGTGCTCCCGCCATCCCCACGAACGCCTCCACCAGGCTCCCTTGGGCCTGCTCCGGCGTCTGCTCTGCTGGCATGTCCGTGTTCTCCTTCTCCGGTCGGTACGGTCCGCAGCGCCTCGGTGCGGACGTCGCCGGCGCGGCGCGGACCCCACGTCGGCCGGCGACGGCGCTGCGCGAAGGCGGGAGGTGGCACGCGGGCGCGAGCGCTAGAGCGCGTTCGCGGCTTTGAAGAGGTGGAGCAGTCCGCTCAGCCGTGCCCGCCCCTGGAACGCGACGTACTCGGGGAGCACGACGTGCGGCGCCCACTTGTCCTTGTAGGCGAGTTGGCTGCGCGCCGGATAGATCTGCTCGCCGTTCTCCCACAGCCAGCGCATGAACCAGGCGAACCCGGGGCTGGCGCCCGGCAGTTCGAGCCCGGCGTCGAGGCCGGTGAACGGCGTGAACCCGAAGTGCAGCCACGAGGCGCCCTCCGACTGGAACGTCTCGATGGCCGTCGTGTTGATGGCCTCCATGATGCCGGGCACGCGGTCGGGCAGCCTGCGGCTGAGGTCGTGCAGCCAGCCGGGCCGGGAGCCGTAAGCCGGGGAGTACGAGATGTAGCCCGCCGGCCGGCCGTCGATCGTGCCCATGAAGAGCCTGCGGTGCCGCTGCGCCGGCCCTCCGCACTCGCCGACGAGGAATTCCAGGGGCTTGGCGTGCTCGCCCTTGCTTCCGAGCCAGGCCGAGTCCACCGCGGCCACGGCGTCGGCCCACTCCTCCAACGTGCCCTCGACCACCGTGAGTCCGGCCCGCGTCGCCCTGGCCACCTTGTTGCGCAGCTGCATGAAGCGGGTGCCGCGCAGCGTGAAGCGGTCGAGATCGACGGCGTAGGAGGCGCCGATCTGGTTGACGGTGAAGCCCTGCTGCACGTACTGCTGCGTCTCGTGCTGCTGCACTTGGACCGCGACGACGCTTCTACCCTGCCGGGCCGCGAACTCGGTGAATTTCGCGAGGAGCTCGCCCGCGTGCTCGGCCGGTGCGAAAGGGCCGCCGAACTGCACGAGGTACGGGCCGGACTCGCGGTAGATCACCGCACCGGGCACATCCGGGTCCGTGAAGCAGGAGTTGCCCCGGCTGAGTGCCAGGAATCCGCTGGGGTTGTCGCCGTGGGTGCGGAGCGTGGAATGGATCTCGTCGGCACCGACGGTGCTGGTCGTCATGTGTACACACCTCTACACGGCGAGACGGTTGTTCGTGTCGGGCGGAGAGGGCAGGATTCGAACCTGCGCAGGCCGCTGGGACCCGACCGAAGCCGAAGCTCCGGCCCCCGATAAGCCGCTCCGGGCACCTCTCCTCACGTCCGGCCGGTCTTTCCGCGCCGTTCGTGGTTCCACTCTGGCAAACGGGTCTGACATTCGACTGACGCCGCACTGACGGGCGTTGGCGCCCCGTGCGGGAGCGGCACGGCGCCGGCCGTACGCGCAGGTCACGCCGGGCGTACGAGGGTCGGCACGTTTCGGCGGGCGGCCAACTCGGCTCGGCACGGCGTCGGTTGAGCGTCGGCGGGTGTGGGAGCACACCGTGACCGCCGTATGCCGGGGGCCGTTCAGATCAGCAGGTGTGCGCCGCCGTCGGCCAGCACCACCTCGCCCGTGGAGTACGTCGCACGGTGCAGACCCAGCACCACCTCGGCCACGTCGTCCGGTGTGCCCACCCGGCGCAGCGGGGCCGACGACGCGACGCGTTGCCGGGCCTCCGTGAAGCCCCGCGTCCAGGGGGTGTCGACGAGCCCGGGGGCCACCGCGTTGACCCGGACCTCCGGGCCGGCGACACCGGCGAGCAGCCGCGTCATGTGGTCGACGGCCGCCTTGCTCACCGCGTACGGGATCGAGCTGCCCGCGGGCCTGGACCCCGCTATGGAGGAGATGTTGACCACGTGCCCGGCCCCGGACTTCCGGAGGTGCGGCATGGCGGCCACCGTGGTGTGCCACGTGCCGATGACGTTGAGATCCAGAATCTCCCGCCATATCCCGCCCGTTACGGCCTCCAGGTCGGTGTGCGGTATGGCGCGGGTGACACCGGCGTTGTTGACCAGCAGATCCAGCCGGCCGTACTTTTCCACGACCTCGTTCACGAGGTCGTACGCCTGGGCCTCGTCGGAGACGTCCGCCTTGACGAAAGCGGCCTCCGGCAGCGACGCGGCGAGTTTCTCTCCCGTTTCGACACTGCGTACGGCGTTGACGACGACCGCCATGCCTTCTTCGGAAAGCCGGCCGGCGATGGCGGCGCCGATACCTGTCGATGATCCGGTGATGAGGGCGACCTGCCGACTGATCATGTTCTGCCCTTTCTCAGAAGGTTCCGATTCACGGACGGATTCGCGTACGGACGGATTCGTGTACGGGAGGAAACGCGTACCGGAGGAGGGTTTCCGGAAGGAACTCGCCCTCGATACCGGCGACTTCTCCCGGCCGGCTGCGGAGGAAGATACCTCGGTCACCGCGGCTCGGGCCCTTACCTCACGGGTAATTGCCGGCCTCCACCGCCCCGCATAGCGTCCGGCAGGGAAGACGACGGCCAAGGTAAGAGGAGGACGGCCAGTGACACCGACACAGCCCGTCGGCACTGCTCAGCCCATGGAAGTGCACACCTCCGACAGCTTCGCTCGACTGGCGCTGAAGCTCGACGGATGGGTCACCGGCCTCAACGGGATCGGCTATCTGGCACTGGCCACGGTCCTCGACTCGTTTTTCGGTTTCGATACCGCGATCCAGTATCCGATCGGCGTCTTCCTACTCGTCTACGGAGCGGGGGTGCTCGTACTCGGCACCCGCGAGACGATCAACCGGAACGGTCTGGGGCTGGTCTGTGCGGCGAACCTCGGATGGGTGGTGCTCAGCCTGGTCGTCCTGGTGACCGGTGTCCTCACGCCCACCGAAGCCGGTCAGATCTGGCTGATTCTCCAGGCCCTTGTGGTCGCGGCGTTCGCAGCGCTGCAATATGTCGGACTCAAGCGGATGTGAAAGGCGTACGGGGCGGGCGCCATGAGAAACGGCGTCCGCCCCGGCCCGGGCGCTCCACTCAATTCCGCGCATCCGCCCGGCATTTGCACTCCCCGGCCGGCATTTCGGCGTACGGAAGTTCACGTACGGGAAATCGGGCCCTCCTCGAACCTCCGCCGCACAGAGCCGGGTTGACGCCGGGGCGTGGAGTCCGGTGGCCCGGCGAGCACGTAAGGAGTTGCGCCGGCGCGCAGGTGGCGGATCCAATGGCGGCGTGATCACCGGGTGTTGGCCGTTGCGGCGGGACGCGACGACCGCGCCGCCGCCCGAGGCGGCGCACGTCCCGGGGACCGCGACCGCATCGTCCCGAGGGAGCCGCCACCCGATGAACACGTCACCATCGCCGTCCGGAGCGGAGCACACGGCCGGGGCTTCCGTCCGGCTGGGCGCCCTCGCGCCGCTGACGCGGCCCGGCTGGACCGACGCGGGCCGCCACCTGCTCACGGGTCTCGAACTGGCGGCTCGCGAAGTCAACGACGCCGGCGGAATCGGCGGCAGACCGCTGGAACTGGTGGTCCGGGACACCGCGGCCGATCCGGAGCGGGCCGCAGCGGCCGTGGACGAGCTGGACGGGCTGGGCGTGGCCGCCGTGGTGGGCGAGTACCACAGCGTCGTCGCGCGCGCCGCCGCCACCCGGGCGGACGCTCTGCGCGTGCCGTTCCTCTGCTCGTCCGCGGTGCTCGACGCGCTCACCGAGGAGCCCACGGAGTGGGTTGCGCGGCTGGCGCCGGCGCAGTCGCGCGGCTGGCGCATCTACGCGGACTTCCTCGTCGGCGCCGGCCGGCATCACGTCGCCGTGGCGGCGCAGCCGAGCGTCTACTGGGAGTCCGGTGTCCGTATCCTGCGCGACCACCTCGCTTCCCGCGGCGGAAGCGTCGTCGAGCTGGACGCGCAGGCGCTCAGCCCAACCGCCCTGTGCGACGCGCTCGTTGAGCACGGCGTGACGGCGCTCCTTCTGCTGGTCGGCCATCCGGAGCCGGCGGTTCCGATCGTCCGGGCCGTACGGGCCGACCGGCGGCTGGCCGAGGTGCTGATCGGCGCTCCGGCCGGGCAGCCGGAGTTGGCCGGGTGGGCCGCGGCGCTGGGCGAGGACGGCGCCGGGATCCCGTTCCTGCGCTACCTGCCCGAACACCTCGGTCCGCTCGGCGAACGCGTCGCCGCGGAACTGCGCGAACGGCTCGGCGAGCCCCCTTCGTTCGTCGCCTTCGAGGGCTGGGACACCGTCACCGTCCTCGCCGAAGTGCTGCGTTCGCACGGCACGGACCGGGCGGCCGTCGCCGGTGCGTGGCCGCGCGTGGCGGTCGAGGGCACCCGCGGTCCGATCCGGTTCTCGCGTACGCCGGGCATCGGCGTCCGGCAGTGGACGTGGCCGCCGATCCACGTCGCCGACCGGGACCCGGCCGAGCCGGGCCGCTTCCGGATCCTGCACATCGGCTGAGCGGGCGCCGGGGCCGACGATCGCCGGCGCGGCACGGGCATCCCGGGCGGGGACGCCCGTGGCCTGCCGGCCGCGGCTGCGGAACCGAGCACGGCGGGCGCTCAGGCCCGGGACGTCGAGGCGGCGATCTCGGCCAAGTGGTGCAGGGAGTCGGTGAGATGCCCGGGGTCGAACGTCGGGAACCGGATGTACTCGCGTACGGACCGCGGCACCGCCGACCAGTCGTGGGTGAGCGTGACCTCGGTCTCGGACGGGCCGAGCGGCGCGAGGTCGTAGCGCCAGAGCCAGCCGCCGAACTCCAGCCGGCCGCCGTCCCTTTCCTGCCCCGGCAGCCAGCCGATGGCGCGCGGCGGGTCGAAGACCTGGACTCTGTTGGCCATCTGGTAGCCGCCGTCCGGATGCTCCGAGTGGTACATGTCCATCCGGAAGACCTGGCCCAGCTCCGTCAACGGCACCCGATCGACGGCCTCTTGAACCCAGCCGGTGCCGTCGATCGCAGGATGGGCCGTCGGATCGGCCAGCACCGCGAACACCGTCGCGGCGGGCACGGCTACGGTCAGGCAGGCGCTCACGTTCTCCTGGGCCACGGTGTGCACGCTCCTCGTCGTCTCAATTCGGGCCGCCCGCCGGGCGGCGGGGAAGTCGTCCCTGTACAGACGACGCGGAGCGGCGGAACTCATCGGTCGTACGCGGTCTCTGCGCCGGCGAGGAGCGCGGCGGCCGTGACCGCCCTCATTCGCGGCTGAGTTGGCGGAGGTTGGTGCGGGCCAGCTCGAAGATCTCGTCGCCGCGGCCGGAGAGGATCGTGCGGGTGGCGAACAGGCTGAAGCCCTTGATCTGCTCGTAGCTGAGCTTGGGAGGCAGCGACAGCTCCTGGCGCTGGGTCGAGACGTCGACCAGCGCCGGCCCGTCGTACGCGAACGCGTCCCGCAGCGCGTCCTCCAGATCGCCGGCGCGGTCCACGCGGGACGCGTGCAGATCCGCGGCGCGCGCTTGCGCGGCGAAGTCCGGATTGTCCAGCCCGGTGCCGTAGTTGACGACGCCGGCGGCCTTCATCTCCAACTCGACGAAGGACAGCGCCGAGTTGCTGAAGACCACGATCTTGACCGGGAGCCGGAGCTGCCGGAGCGTCAGCAGCTCTCCGAGCAGCATGGCCACGCCGCCGTCCCCGGCGAGCGCGACGACCTGGCGGCCCGGGTGGGCGGACTGGATGCCGATCGCCTGCGGAAGCGCGTTGGCCATCGAACCGTGGTTGAACGAACCGACCAGGCGCCGCCGCCCGTTCATCCGGAGGTAGCGGGCCGCCCACACGGTCGGAGTGCCGACGTCGGCGGTGAACGCGGCGTCGGGTGCGGACAGCCGGTCGACGGTGGCGGCGATGTACTGCGGGTGCAGCGGGGAGTCGTCGGGCTTCGCCTGGGCGAGGCCGTCGAGGCGGGCGCGCACGCGCCGGTAGTGGCCGGCCATGGTGCGCGCGAACGAGTCGTCGGTGCGCCGGTGGAGCAGCGGCAGCAGAGCGCCGGCGGTGTCCTCGACCGTGCCGACCAGGGGTACGTCGACGGGGGTGCGGCGGCCGATGTGCTCTCCGCGCAGATCGACCTGCACCACCGAGGCGTGCTCCGGATAGAACTCGCGGTACGGGAAGTCGGTGCCGAGCATGAGCAGCGCGTCGCAGTGCTCCATCGCGCGGTAGCCGGAGTTGTAGCCGATCAGACCGGTCAGGCCGACGTCGTAGGGGTTGTCGTACTCCAGGTGCTCCTTGCCGCGCAGCGAGTGCACCACCGGGGCCTTGAGGGTGTCCGCCAGCGCCACCACCTTGTCGTGCGCACCGGCGCAGCCCGCCCCGGCCAGGATGGTGACCCGCTCGGCGGCGTTCAGCACCTCGGCCGCGCGCCCCAACGAGGCGTCGTCCGGGCGGACTTGGGACGAGCACTTGACCACGGCCCGTGGCGCCGCACTTCTCGGGGCGTCCTCCAGGAACAGCTCGCCGGGGACGACCACGACCGCGACGCCCTGGCGTTCCACGGCGTGCCGCATCGCCGTCTGCAGCACCCAGGGCAGCTGCTCGGCGCTGCTCGCCAGCTCGCAGTACACGCTGCACTCGCGGAACAGCTCCTGCGGATGGGTCTCCTGGAAGTAGCCGCCGCCGATCTCCTGCTGCGGGATGTGGGCGGCGATCGCGAGCACCGGTACGCGGCTGCGCTGTGCGTCGAACAGCCCGTTGATCAGGTGCAGGTTGCCGGGGCCGCAGCTGCCGGCACACACCGCCAGGCCGCCGGTGGTGCCGGCCTCGCCCGCGGCCGCGAAGGCCGCCGCCTCCTCGTGCCGTACGTGGCCCCAGGAGACGGTGCCGGCACGGCGCAGCGCGTCGGTGAATCCGTTGAGCGAGTCGCCCGGGAGTCCGTAGACGCGCTGGACTCCGGACGCCTCGAGCGTCGCGACGATCAGATCCGCGATGGTGCCCGCCATCGGTCCTCCCAAAGTACGGCCGGCGATCTCCGGTGCGCGAGCCGTCAGCCGGGTGGGCTGACCTGCGGAATGCGCGACTCCGCACGCGGGCGTCCAGCATAAGCACGAACCGGACGGGGTCCGCAGCGCCGGCGGCGGCCGGTTCGGGCCCGCCCGCCGGGGTTGCGTTCAACTCGCGGGTGTGCAACTCGCGGGCTGCGTACGGCGGTTGGCGGTTTTTCCGCCGTGGCGGCCGAGCGCCGGCCGACGGCAGCGTGCGGTCCGTGGCCGGCCGTGCGGTCCACGGCCCGTGAACGGCGCGGCGGGAGGATCCGTGCGGGAGGGGGCGCGTGCGGAAGGGGGTGCGCGGAAGGGGACGCACCGCTTCCGCAAGGCGTGGCAACCACCGCTCCGCGGGCTTCCGTTCGCGCCGGCGGTCACGCCGGGTCCGCGTCCCCTGCGTCGAGGCCGCCGCCGGCCTGCCCGTCAACACACCGCCGGCTCGGGGCGGTTGGGCTCCGTGTCACGGACCGTACGGAGTTCTCCCGAGCCGTTGTCAGTGGCGGCTGCGAGCATTTCCGGTATGAAGACGACGGATCAGACGGGCCCAGCCGGCAGTTCGGCCGGCCCGGCGAGCGCAGCCGGCAGTTCGGCCGGCCCGGCGAGCCCGGCCGCTGCCCGCACCCGTGAGGAGCTGGCGGCACTCGTCGCCGCCGGGGCGCGGCCCAAGTGGCTGATGTTCTGGGGGCATCGGCCGCAGCCGGACGGTTCGGTCGGCCGCGGTGCGCTCAGCCAGTGGTGGCCGTGCTCGTTCACCGTGGACGGCGTGCGGTACGCCAGCGCCGAGCACTGGATGATGGCCGGCAAGGCCCGCCTGTTCGGCGACGGCGCGTCGCTCGCGGCGATACTCGCGGCCCGCACCCCCGCGGAGGCCAAGAAGTTCGGACGGCTGGTGCGCCCCTTCGACGAGGCGCGCTGGGCGGACGCCTGCTTCGAGTTGGTCGTCGAGGGCAACGTCGCCAAGTTCGGGCAGGATCCGGCTCTGCGCGCGTACGTGCTCGGCACTGGGTCACGGGTGCTGGTCGAGGCCAGTCCGCGCGACCGGGTGTGGGGCATAGGGCTGGCGGCCTCGGACGACCGTGCCGCCGATCCCTCCCGGTGGCGCGGACGCAACCTGCTCGGCTTCGCCTTGATGGAAGCGAGAGCCCGGCTGGCCCCGGGCACCGCCGAGGCCACCGCCGGGCGCGAGGGGTAGGGCGGCGTCGGCGGAACCGGGAGGACGGGAGGGGCGGAAGAGAGTACGCAGCCTGCCCGGCTCCTCGCTCCGACTTCGTAGCAACTCCCGTGCTGCGCAGGGAAGATGGCCGCCCGTACAGCTCTGCGGCGGCGGACCGGTACGGGCGGATACCGGCGGTGATACCGGCGGCTCGGGAGCCCGGCCCGTCCGCCAGCTCACCTCACGGCCGGCTGACCGCGGTTCCGTCGCTGCGCGGGTCGGCCGCGGCGTGCAGGGTGCCGTCGGAGTGCCGGCGCACCAGTTGGCCGTGGCCGACCTCTTCGTCGAGGGAGTCGCCGACGTGTACGTGCAGGCCCGCCCGGTCGAGGGAGCGGCGTGCGCCGGCGGGCACGCCGGGTTCGGCGTAGACGGTCTCGGCGGGGGCGTCGACCCCCATACCGCCGACGACCCAGCGGGGCCGGTGCAGTGCGGTGTCCGGACCGTCTCCGTCGTGGAGCCGGAGGGCGAGGTGGGTGTGGATCTGGGGCTGTGCCTTGCCGCCCATCGTCCCGTGTGCGCCGGTGAGCGTGCCGTCGCGGCGGGTGAGTACGGGCATGAGCGTGTGCGCGGGGCGGGCTCCGCCGCGCAGCCGGTTGGGGGCGTCGGGGAGGAGCGTGAAGAAGGAGCCGCGGTTGTGCAGGATGACGCCGGTCGCGGGGTCGAGGATGCCGGAGCCGAAGCTGTGGAAGAGGCTCTGGATCAGCGAAACGGCGTGGCCTTCGGCGTCCATGGCGACGACGGCCACGGTGTCGCCGCCGGGGCGTGCGGCCTGCGCGGCGGCGTCGGACGGCGCGCGGGGAGACGGCGCGGTCCGTACGGCGACGTCGGCGAGGTGCGCGGTGCTGTCGGCGCCGAGGAGTTCGTCGACGGGGACGGGGTGGTGCCGGGGATCGGCGAGGTGGGAGTCCCGGTCGCGGGAGGCGTGCTGGAAGAGGCGCGCCAGTACGGCCGCGTCCGAGCCCAGCAACTCCTGTGTGCCGTCGAGCAGTTCGAGCGCACCGAGGATCTGCAGCAGGTGCAGGCCCTGGGAGTTGGGCGGCGCCGTGAGGTGTTCCTCGCCGCGGAAGGTCCGGCTCAGCGGCGCGGTGGTCTCCGTCCGGTGGCGGGCGAGATCGTCGCGGGTGAGAGGCGAGCCGAGGCTGCGCAGCCGGTCCACGATCGAGGCCCCGATCTCGCCCTGGTAGAGCGCGGACGGTCCGGCCTCGGCTATGGTCCGCAGCGTCCGCGCCAGGGCGGGCTGCCGCAACGGCCCGCCGGCGGCGAGGGGTTGGCCGCCGGCGAAGAACACCTCGCGCATCCCCTCGTCCGCCGCCAGCAGGCCCTGCTCCTGACGGAGGGCGCGGGCGACGCCGGGCGCGGTGGGCACGCCCTCTTCCGCGTAGGCGACGGCGCCGGCGAACAGGCGGCGGAACGGGAGGCGGCCGGCGGCCCCGGAGAGTTCGGCCCAGCCGGCGACGACGCCGGGCACGGTCACGGTGTGCGGCCCGGAGACCGGCATCCCGCCGAGCCGGGCGAGCGCGTCCGGGTCGGCCGCCTGCGGGGCGGCGCCGCTGCCGTTCACGGTGCGGACGGCCTCGCCGTCGCGCGCGACGAGAGCGATGAGGTCGCCGCCGACGGCGCACTGGTGCGGGTAGACCACGGTGAGCGCGATGGCTGCGGCGAGCGCCGCGTCGACGGCGTTGCCGCCATCGCGTACGGCGTCCTCGCCGGCGGCGGTGGCGAGCGCGTGCGGAGTGGCCAGGGCGAAGGCCGTCGGGGAGGAGGCGGGGACGGCGGAGAGGCTGCTCATGAAAGACCGTTCGTCTCAAGGGAGTTGCCGAGCGACGCCGCGGCGGGGCCGGTGCGCGGACCGGCGCCCGCATCCGCGGTGCGGCCGGCCGGCGGCGCCGTGCGGAGGGTTTCCACGATCGCGTGGTGGACTTCGAGAAGGTGGTCGGACATGGCCTGGGAAGCGGTGTCCGCGTCCTGGCGTACGAGGGCTTCCAGGATGCGGCTGTGCGCGCTCAGCGAGGTGACGAGCCGCTCCGTGGTCTGGTAGGCGGGGCTGCGCGAGAGCTGCACCCACGTGTTGGTGGTCTCCAGCAGCTGCGTCAGCAGCGGATTGTGCGCGGCCTTGGCCAGGGCGATGTGGAAGTCGCTGTCGAGCTGGATCAGCCGCGTCAACGACCCGCCGCTGAGCGCCCGTTCGGCTTCGCTGAGCAGGTCGCTCAGCTGCTGCAGGTCGGTCGGGTTCGCGCGTACGGCGGCGCGGGCCGCGACGGGCGGCTCCACGGCGGAGCGCAGGTCCATCACCTCGTGGACGAGCCTGGCCGCCGAGTCCATGTCGCCCAACTGCCAGTCCTGCAGCGTGGGACGGGCGACGCCCGCCACGACGGTGCCCCGCCCGGGGCGGCGGCTGACCAGCCCACGCAGCTCCAGCTCGCGCAGCGCTTCGCGGACGGTCGCCCGGGAGACCCGCCAGGTGTCCGCCAACTCCCGTTCGGGAGGCAGCCGGTCGCCCTCCGTCAGCTGCCCGTCCTCGATGAGCCGCTGGAGCCGCCCGGCCAGCCGCTGCGGACCGGAGCGTGCTTCGGGCGCGATGAGCGACCAGTTCACGGGCAACGCGGAACCTCCGTACGACGGCCGGGCGGGCGGCGGTTGGTCAGTCCTGGATCTCGACGGTGACCCAGGCTTCGAAGCAGCTGCGCCGGGCCAGGCTCATGACGCCGATGGTGGCGCGGCCGCCGAGGCCGGCTTCGGGCCCGAACACGTCACGGAACAGGTCGGTGGCCCCGCAGGAGACCTTGTGCACCTCGTCGAACTCCGGGGTGGTGACGACGAAGCACAGCGACCGCACCACCGACTTGACGCGGTTGAGCGAGCCGAGGGCGTACCGAATGCCTCCGAGACAGTTCAGCCCGGTCAGGCGCGCCGCCTCGTAGCCCTCCTCGATGCCGAGGTTCTGTCCCAGCCGTCCCGGGAAGCGGACCTCTCCGTGCTCGTCGTCGGCGGTGTGGCCGCTGAGGAACAGCAGGTTGCCGGCGATGTGGTGGGACTTCATCGAGCCGTACTCGGTGCCGTAGTACGGCCGCGAGCTGTAGTCGGGCAGTTCCAGGCCGAGTTCGGCCACGCGTCCTTCGAAGTCGTCGGTGCGGGGCATGCGTTGCTCCTGGTGCAGGTTGACGGCTCCGCCGGCGAGCCAAGATAGTCGGATGGTCCGACCAAGTCGGCTGTCACTGTCCCCACCCAACCGCCGCCTGTCAAGGCTCCGTTGCCGGTACGTGCGGCTTCGCCCGCGCTCCGCGCCGTGTCCGAGGAACCGCCGCCACCGATGACCACCACGTCGCCGACTTCCGTGCCCCCGCCCGCCACGCCCGTACCCGCGCCCTCCGAACGCCGGCTCGTGGACCTGCTGTTGGTGCTCCTCACCGCAGCCGCCGGCGCCACCGACGCGGTGGCCTATCTCGGCCTCGGTGGCGTCTTCACGGCCAACATGACAGGAAATCTCGTCCTGTTCGGCATCGCCGGCGCCCACGGCGTCGACCTCCACTTCGCTCGCGTGGGAGTCGCGGTGCTCGCCTTCGTCGCGGGGCTCGTGGTGGCGTACCGCGGCACGGCCGTGACGGGCACCGGCGGTTGGCTGTGGCCCCGGCGCGTGACCGCGATGCTCGCCGTCGACTTCGGCGCCCAGACGGCCTTTGCGGTCGTCTGGGCGTGCGCCGGGGCGAGGCCGGGGCACCTGGCCGGCCTCGGTCTGGTGGCGCTGTCGGGAGCCGCGATGGGTCTGCAGACCGCCGCCGCTCGCCGCCTGGCCAAGGCCGGCATCACGACCACGTTCGTCACCGGCACTCTCACTTCGGTCGCGGAATCGCTCTCCGCCGGTTCGACGCGGGACGTGCTGCGCCGCTGCTGCGTACTCGCGGGTCTCGTCGCGGGAGCGCTCGCCGGTGCGCTCCTCATGCGCCTCGCCCCGGTGGCGGCTGCCGTACTCGCCCCGGTGCTGGTGCTGGTCACGCTTCTCGCGGCGGGCCGGCGGCTGCACGGACGCCGCGGCTGACGAACCCTCTGGCGCCACTGATTCCGCAGAATCGAAGTGCTCTTACAACCGAAACCGCCAAAGAGTGCCGAAGTGCTGGCGGAATCTTGACTCGCCGTCGCCGGCCGTGCGGAGATGACCAAGGAGGCGGTCCCGCCGGAACGCCTCCTCGTCCTGAACCGGCCAAGTCACGCCCCGCTCGACCGCCCCGGCGGTACGCGTCCGGCGAGCAGCACTCCCGCGGACGCCCCCGGGCGCACCCGAGGCTTCCCGCCCCCGGAGAAGGACATCCCGTGACCGCAGACAGCACCGCCACCACTCGCAGAAGTCTGGACCTCTCCTTCGACGACGACCCCCGCGTGGTCAAAGAGGCCGCCACCGAGGACTACTCGACGCACATCGTTCCGCTGACCTGGCGCAGCGGCCGCCTGTCGCTGACGATGGCCTGGTACGCCGTGATCAGCGGCATGTTCTACCTCGTGACCGCGGCGACGCTGGCCATGACGGTCGGCACCGTCGACACCCTCATCGGCATCGTGCTGGCCGTCGCCGTCTTCGGCCTCGTCGGCGGCGCGATGTCCCGCTACGCCGCGCACACCGGCCTCACCGTCGCGCTGCTCTCCCGGCGCCTGTTCGGGCTCACCGGCTCGGTGCTGGCTCCGCTCATCCTCGCGGCAACGGCCTTGTACTACGCGGTCTTCGAAAGCTCCGTCATCGCGCACGCGCTGCACGCCTACACCGGTGTGCTGGACATCCGCGTCTGGTACGCCGTCGCCGTGCTGACCAATCTGCCCATGGTCATCGGCGGCGTACGGCGCTGGCTGGACAAGTTCAACGGCGTTCTGCTGCCGCTGTACTGGATCGGTCTGCTCGCCGCCGTGGTCCTGGCCGCCGTGCAGTACCCCGTACACGGCTGGCTGACGCACACGCCCGCCAGCGCGCCCCAACTCAGCGCGCCGGGCTGGCTGTACGCCCTGTTCGTCTACCTCGGCGTCTTCGTCTTCATCATGTTCACGGTGGACTTCGCGCGGTTCGCCCGCCCAGAGGACCGGCGCTACCACAGCATCGTCACCTTCGGGCCGGTCTTCTACCTCTTCGTCTATCTCGCCAACGGACTCATCGGCATCTTCCTGGTGACCGCGGCCGGCTCCTCCGGTGCCGTCTCGGAGACGGCCGTCGGGGACACGATCATCGACCTCATGGGCGTCTTCGGGCTGGTCGTGGTCTGGGTGACGCAGTCCCGGATCAACACGGCGAACTACTACGTGGCGTCGACCAACCTTGAGGCCGTCTTCACGCGGCTCCTGCGCGTCCGCATCCCGCGCGTCGCGGCGCTCGCCGTGGCCGGAGCGCTGACCTATCTGTTCATGCTCACCGACGTCCTCAGCTATCTGCTCACCGCGCTCGCCTGGCAGGGGGTGTTCGTCGTCGCGTGGGTCGGTATCGCCCTGACCCACATGTGGCTGCACCGCCGCGGCGACCGCGACGGGCTCCCGGAGTTCCGGCCCGGACGGCTGGCCGCCTTCGGCCCCGGTGCGGCCGTGTGGCTGCTCGTCTCCGCCGTCGGCGTCGCCGTGTACGAGTCCACCGGAACCTTCGGGACCACCTGGTCCACGCCGCTGGTCCTGGTGCTGAGCAGCGCGCTGTACGCCGCCGCGCACCGGCTCGGCCGCCCCGTCGTCCTCGACCGCCCCGACGACCCCCGCGACGAGGTCGACGACATCTGGCGGGCGCGCGTGCGCTGCCACGCCTGCGACCGCTCCTACATCGCCGCCGAAATGGACCGCGACCCCAACACCGTGGACCACGCGGCCATGTGCGCCGACTGCGCGGGCCGCAGCGCCGCGTTCCGCCGCGCCGCTTTGCTGCGCGCCGGCCCGTCCGGGTCCCGCGCGGACGCGTAGGCCCGCATCCCGGGTACGTCAACGGCCGCGGCCCGCCGCACAGTCGGCGCCCCACCGGGCCGTAAGAGGACCGGTCCGGTACGGATGGGCGCCGTACGGACCGGTCCCGTACGGGGTCAGTGGTGCCGGAAGGACCGCAGGTAGCCGGAGGTGGGGGAGCCCAGCCCGGTGACGTCGTCGTAGCCGGTGGTGGCCTTGAGCGAGCTGTCCTTGCCGAGGGTGCGCAGCGAGGTCTTCAGGCCGTCCGAGTCGTCGGCGCCGTTGGCGAAGTCGACGCGCACCACCGCGAGTTCGGACTTCGGGCCGAGCGGGTGGTCGGTGACGTCGTGGTACGCCTTGCTGCCGGACCGGGCGTAGAGCGACGGGTTGGCGAAGCCGATCGGCGTGCCGTGCTGCGCCTGCTGCGCGAGCGCCTGCACGCCGGCGATGACCGGGGCGGCGAGCGAGGTGCCGCCGATGCGGTATTCGCTGTAGGCGTTCGTGCCGTCGGTCTGCTTCTGCGTCTGGCCGACGAGGAAGCCGGTGTTGGGGTCGGCCACCGCGGCGACGTCGGGCACGACCCGCTGCCGCTTCGGGCCGTTCGCCTTGGCGAGCGCGTCCGGTACGACGCCGCGCTGGTAGAACGGCTGGCCGTAGCTTCTGCTCGTGCCGCCGCCCGCGCCGGAGGTGAAGGGACCGGGCAGGCCCTTCCACGTCTTGCCGTTCTTGGACAGCGGAGCCTGGTCGGTTCCCCAACCGGTCTCGAACGTATAGGAGTTGTCTTCGCCCACGGCGAGGCTGGTGCCGCCGACCGCGGTCACCCAGGGGGAGTTGGCCGGGGTGTCGACCTGCTTCGTGCCGGTGCTCGCGACGTTGTCGCCGTTGTCGCCGGAGGAGAAGTAGAAGCCGATGCCTTCGACGGCGCCGAGCTGGAAGACGTGGTCGTAGGCGGCGGCCACGTCGGGCGTCTCGTTCTTCTCCACGTCGCCCCAGGAGTTGGAGACGACGTCGGCGAGCCGGTGGTCGACGACCTTGCTGAGCGAGTCGAGCAGGTCGGCGTCCTGGCAGGAGGCGCCGCCGACGTAGGTGATGTCCGCGGCGGGCGCGACGGCGTGCACGGCCTCGACGTCCAGGCTCTCCTCGCCGTACCAGCCGGCCGCGTCGCAGTCCTTGGTGTGGCTGTAGCCGCCCGGCAGCACCTGGCCGAACTGCCGCTTCCCGTACGCCTTGTCGCCGTTGCGCTCGGCGTACCGGGAGGCGTCCTCGGCGATGGTCGGCGAGGCGTACGCGTCGGTGATCGCGACGGTCACGCCCTTGCCGGTGAGCTTGGAGCCGGCGGCGCCGTAGGCCGCGCGCAGCTGCTTGCCGGTGTAGCCCTTGACCGCGTACGGCATGTGTTTGCCGTACGCCTTGGGCAGGTGGCGGGCGGTCTTCGAGCCGTAATAGCGGGAGAACGGGCCGGAGTTGCGGAAGACCGGACCGGGCGGCGGAAGCGCCTCGTCGTGCTTGGCGAGCTTCGGCGCGTTGTCCAGGCCGACGACGGTGAGCACCGCTCCGTGCAGCGAGGACGGTACGGACGCGGCGTTCTGCGGCGCGTGGTAGGTCTTGCCGCCCTTGGCGTAGTCGTGCAGCTCGGTGCCGAACGCCTTCTCCGTCGAGTCCGCGTCGCCGGACACGGACACGTAGTGCTCGTGGGTGCCGGTGACCTTCAGCCCGGCGGACGTCAACCAGGAGCGCACGGCGGCCTTCTGCTTCTGCGTCGCGCCGAAGCGTGCGCGGGCGCGCTCCGCCGACAGGTACTTGTGGTACGACGCGGAGTGCGGGTCGGACACGGCCTTGGCGTAGGCGGCCAGGCCCGAGGCGTCACGTCCGGCGAGGTAGACGCGGGCGTTGACCTTCGTGCCGCCGTCGGTGCTGCCGCGGTCGGCTTTCGCGGTCGCCCACAGCGGCTTGGTGTTCTTCAGCACGTCCCGGTGCGGCTGTGCACCGAAGGCCTGTGCCGGCAGGCCCGTCGCCAACGCGCCGGCGAGCAGCGGCAGTGTGACCGCCGCGGCTATGCCGGCGCGCTTTCTGAACCGGGTAGTTCTCATGGAACCCCTTCCGAGAGTCCGTCCGCGACGTCGTTCGCGAACCGCGGTGCGCGGTGCGGCACACCGCGCTGCGTCAATATGTCGCCCGACCGCACATGTCAGGAAGATCCGCGCCTCAAGGAATCGCCAAGAAACGGCAAAAGGGCGGGAGTTGGGCACCGGGCGGGGCTCCCGCACGGCGCCGGGGACGCCAGGTCCCGGACGACGAGAGGGAGTTGAGAGCGGGCTCCTCCCGGCGGCGGCCATCGGGGCGCCAACTTCGTTACCAGCCAGTAGAGTTGGGCGCGGAGCAGCGGGTAAGGTCCGGGCCGTCCCGGACGGAGAGACGCCCCAACCACCCGAATCGAGAGCGGAATTGAACCCACCACAGGAACAGGCCGACACGACCGCTTCCCCCGACGCGTACGAGGAGGCGCTGCCGCGGGTGCCGCTGCCCACGCTGGAGGACAGCTGCCGGCGGTTCCTCGACTGGTGTGCGCCGCTGCTCTCCGCCGAGGAACTGGCCGCCACCGAGGCGGAGGTGGCCGACTTCCTCCGCTCCGGCGGGCCGGGCCGCGTGCTGCACTCCGCGCTGGAGGAGTACGACGCCGCCGAGGGCACCCACAGCTGGCTCGACGACTTCTGGGCGTTCCGCTACCTCGGGCGCCGGGACCGGATCGCGCTCAACGCCAACTTCTTCTTCCTCTTCCGGGACTGCCGGCTGCCGCAGGTGGAGCGCGCCGCCGGGCTCATCGCCGGAGCCGTCCGGCACAAACAGCGGGTCGACCGCGAGCTGCCGGCGGACGTGCAGCGCGGCCGGCCGCAGTCGACGGTCCAGCACCGGTTCCTGTTCTCCAGCACGCGCATCCCCGGAACCGTGCAGGACACCGCCCGTACGCCGTGGTCCCCGGAGCATCCCGGACCGTCCGAGGCGCGGCACGTGGTGGTGTTCCACCGCGGGCACGCGTTCCGGCTGGACGTCATCGGCGAGGACGGCGTTCCGTACGGGCCGGGCGACCTGGAGGACGGGCTGCGCGGCGTGCTCGACGCCGCCCGCGAGCCCGCCGCCCCGGACTCGCGGGTCGGCCACCTCACCACCATGGCGCGTGCCGAGTGGGCGGACGCGCGCGAGGCGCTGCTCGCCGCCGGGCCGCGCAACGCCGCCGCCCTGGAGGAGATCGAAACGGCGCTGTTCTGCGTCGCGTTGGAGGATTTCGCGCCGGCGGACGTGAAGGAGGCGTGCGACGAGCTGCTGTGCGGCGACCGCGGCAACCGCTGGTTCGACAAGGCGCTCACGCTGGTCGTGTTCGGCGACGGCCGGGCGGGCGTCAACGTCGAGCATTGCAAGCTGGACGGGACCACCGTGCTCCGCTTCACCGATGCGCTGCTCGGCTCCACGTCCGAGGAGCACAGCCGGCGGTCCGGCGCGCGCACCCGAGGGGCGCCGGCCCCCGAGCGCATCGAGTTCGAGCTGACCGGCGAACTGCGCGCCCAAGTGCGCGCCGCCGCCGAGGCGTTCGCGGCCTACGGCGCGGACACCGCCACCGAGACGGTGTCGTTCGACGACTTCGGCGCGGACACGGCCAAGCACCTGGGGTTCTCCCCGGACGCGTTCGTGCAGTGCGCCTACCAGCTCGCCCACCAGCGCGCCAAGGGCCACCTCGGCGCCACGTACGAGTCGATCGCCACCCGCCAGTACCGCTACGGGCGCACCGAGGCGATGCGCGTGATCACCCCGGAGATGCGGGAGTTCGTGGCGGCGATGGAGGACCCGGCGGCCGGGGCGGACGCGCGGCGCGCGGCGTTCCGTGCGGCGGCCGCCCGGCATGTGGCCCGCGCGAAGGAGTGCCAGACCGGTCAGGCGCCCGAACAGCACCTGTGGGAACTGGAGTTGATCCAGCGCAGGCGCGGCGAGGAGCTGGGAGTGGTCGAGCAGCCCGGGCTGTACCGGACGCCGGGCTGGCTGACGATGCGCGACGACTACCTCAGCACCAGCTCGGCGCCGTCGGCCAACATCCAATTCTTCGGCTTCGGTTCGACCAGCAGCCGGTGCATCGGCGTCGCGTATGTGCTGCTGCCCGAGCGCTTCCACCTGTACCTGAGCACGCCGCGCACGGTGGCCGGGCAGATGCGTACGTTCGCCGCCCGGCTCCGCGAAGCGGTCGGCGAACTGAGGGAGTTGGCGGCGGGGGAGTAGCGCTCGCACCCGGCGGCGCCCCCCGGGCCGGGCGCCGCCGCCGCATCCCTCCGGAAACCGCCCCAACCTCCCGAACCTCCCCGGAACCGCCAACTCCCCCTGAGCTGCCCAGAGTTGGAAAAGACTGCTATCGTCTCAGGGCCACGGGGAGCCGGTGGAAGGTCTGCGCAGATGGGCACTTCACAGCAGCCGGACGGAGCGGACGCGCAGCAGTTCGCCCACGACCTCGCGCCCCTCGTACGCCAGCTGGACCGGCTGATCACCTCGCCCCCGCGCCTCCGCGGCCCGGAGCTGGCCGTCCGGTTCGTCCCCGGGCCCTCGGACGGCCAACAGCACGGCGGCGCAGCCCAGTTGGAGCGTGCCTCCGCCTTCGTCGAGCTGATGCACCGCCGGCTGCACGACGGCGGCGGCCGCAGCCTCGTGCCGCACGCGGTGCTGCGGCACGAGACCACCGACGAGCACGAGCGCAGCCTGCCCAGCCAGGTGCGCCGCCGGCTCGCGGACACCATGCCGCCCGGCACGGGACGGCTGCGCTGGCGCCAGTACCGGCTGATGCGCGCCCTCACCGAGAGCACGCCGGCCGAGCCGGACGGGGAGACGGAGCCGGACACCGAGGACGCCGCGGTGGCGCTGCGCAAGGCCGTCTACGCGCGTTTCGCCGAACACTCCCCGCTCGGGCGGCTGTTGGGCTGGGCCGCGCAGCCCGACCACGTCGACACCGGGGTGTGGTGGCAGAAGCTTCTCCAGCCGCTGTTCGGGCAGCTGCCGCGCGCGGTGTACTGGCGCTTCGTCAGCCGCCGGATGAACCGCCGCCGCGGCTGGTACCGGCACTGGAGCGAAAACCACGGCGACCAGGACCTGTTCACCTCCGCCGTGCAGACCCGCCTCGCCGGCGCGGCGCACGCCGACGGACACCGCCGCCACCTCGCCGAACAGGCGCTGTTACGCGCAGCGTTGGCCGACCTGCGCACCGGCCTGCGGTTCCGGATCCTCTCGCCGTGGCGCCGCAGGCGACGCGTCCGCTTCGTTCTCCTTGCGCCGCCGTCGGAGCGGGAGTCGGAGCAGCGCCTCGTACGCGACCTCCCCGACGCCGTACACCAGACGGGCTGCCGCGCGGTCCTCGTGCTCGGCGCGGAGCCGCGCCCGGAACGCCGCCCACACCATCAACACGGCCAACACGGCCAACACCGTCAACACCGCCCGGAGAGCGTCGAGTCGGCGACCCTGCCGGATGCGGTACGCGAGCTGCGGGCCTGGCCGAAGCGCCGCCGCGTGCCGGGGGACGCCGGCGGTGCGGACGGTGCGGACGGTCTGCACCTCACCATCGACGCCGCCGCTCTCCCACCGCTCGGCGGCACGGGCGGCACAGGCGGCGCGACGGAGACGGACGGCACCGACCCGCTGCGCCGCCAACTGCCCCGCCTCCCCGTGCGGTTGCCGTCCCGGCGGGCCGCGCGCGCCGAGGCCGCGGCACAGGCCGCCGCCGTGCTGGCCGTACTCTCCCTGCTCAGCTGGCAGTTGGTGCCCGTCGTGCGGGACGCGCTCGACGACAGCTGCGCGGGCGGCGCTCCGCGCTCCCCCGTGCGCAGCACGCCCGCGTCCGACGCCCGCGCGGACCTGCTGTTCCAGCAGGAGGAGCGGCGCATCGCGAGGCAGAACGCCCGCGCCCGGCAGGCGCGTTCGCAGGGCGCCCAGGTCCGTACGGTCGTGCACCTGACCGCGTCCGTGCCCGCCGGCACGCGCACCGGCGAGACCACGGACGGGACGCTCCCCGAGGAGCGCGGCGTCTCCCTCGCACAGAAGGAGGCCAACGACGAGGCGGCGCAGGACAGCAAGAAGACCTGGCTGAAGGTGCGTACGGTCGAGGCGGGCCCCGGCTTCGTACACGGCGCGAAGGCCGCACGCAAGATCGTCGGCTGGACGCGCCGCTCCGGCGACGACATCGCCGGCGTGATCGGCCCCGGCCAGAGCCGCAAGGGCGCCGAAGAGGCCGTGGACATCCTCGGCAAGGCCGGCGTACCGGTCATCGGCACCTCGGCGACCGCCGATGCGATGCTCGCCATCACCAAGCAGTACGTACAGGTGGCGCCCAAGAACCAGCGCGAGGGCGCCGTCGCGGCCGACTTCCTGCGCCGGGCGCGCTCCGTGCAGACCGGCGGCCGCGGCGCCGGCACGAGCTGCGCCGCCGCCTCCTCGGCGCTGCTGGTGCAGGACCCGGTCGACCCCTACAGCAAGAGCCTCGGCGACGACTTCGCCCACCCGTACGAGCGCGCGGGCGGCCGCGTGTACACGGTCTGGTACCACCCGGGAGGCGACGTCGACGAGCCCTCAGCCGAGAACGATCCGGACGTGGAGTGGGCGCACACGCTGGAGGAGACGGCCGGGAGCGTCTGCGACCGGCTGCGCAAGGAGCCGCGGCTTGCCGTCTACTGGGCGGCCCGCGCCAAGGAGTTCGTCGGCTTCCTCAACAGCTATGCGGAGCGCACCGGTTGCGGCGGCCGGCGGCTGACCGTCGTCGGCGGCGACGACCTCAGCAACGCCGCCACCACCTCCCAGAACATCACCCTGGGCAGACCCTGGCTCCGCCTCTACTACGCGGCGCACGCGGCTCCGGACGGCGCGCACAGCATCGCGGCCCGCTACGCCGGTCTCTACCGCAGCCGGTACGGGGCCCACGACCCGTGGCGCCGGGACGGCCATGCGGCCCTCGCCTGGGACGCGTTCAGCGTGCTCGCCGGCGCCGTGAACGAGGCGTACCAGGGCTCCGCACACGGCGGGTTCGGCCGGGACTCGGTACTGATCGAACTGCGGCACGGCGTCGGCGGCAAGGGCGGCATCCAGGGCGTGACCGGCGCGCTCGACTTCTCCGGGCAGGCCGAAGTCCCGCCGGACAAGCCGGTGTTGATCCGGTACGCCGACGGCACCGCCACCGGCGGCACGGCGCTCACCTGCGGCATCCTCCGGCCCGGCGGCGACCCGGGACACTGGGGCCCGCACGGCCGGTACGCCTGCCCGCGCGACCGGTGACCTCCGGCCGCGCCGACTGACCTGACTGACCTGGCTGCCCGGGCTGGCCTGGCTTCCCCTGCCCAGCCCGCCGGCCGGGAGCCGTCAGCCGGCCGGCGACTGCCGCGTGGGCGAGCCGGCCTCGTGGGTGGCGGCCCAGGAGGCCAGCAGCCGCAGGCCCTCCTCCGAAGCGGAGCCGGGTTCGGCGGTGTAGACGGTGAGGGTGAGCCCGGGCTCGGCCGCCATCTCCAGCCCTTCGTAGGCGAGCGTGAGGTCGCCGACGACCGGGTGGTGGAAGCGCTTGGTGCCGGTGCCGTGGTGGCGTACGTCGTGTGCGCCCCAGCGGGAGCGGAACTCCGCGCTGCGCGTGGAGAGTTCGCCGACCAGGTCGTGCAGCTCCTTGTCGTGCGGGTTGCGGCCGGCTTCGGTACGCAGGATCGCGACGGCCATGTCCGCGGCCTGGTCCCAGTCGGGGTAGAAGCGCCGGGAGGCGGGGTCGAGGAAGTTGAAGTGCGCGAGGTTGGGCGGCTGTTGGGCGCTGTCGTACACCTCGGAGTAGAAGGCGCGGGCCAGTCGGTTCGCGGCCAGCAGGTCCATGCGCCCGTTGCGTACGAACGCGGGCCCGGCGGTGACCGCGTCCAGAGTCCACTGCAGGCTGCGGTGCGGGGTCCACTGCCGGGCGGCGGCGCGGCGGCG
>Ga0164243_10002715_pt1 | contig 28964 bp, 24 predicted proteins | sample OricompcompostOP_FD_108781 | JGI IMG/M metagenome (GOLD analysis project Ga0164243, IMG submission 108781) | Organic Plus compost microbial communities from Emeryville, California, USA - Original compost - Organic plus compost (OP) | ecosystem: Engineered > Solid waste > Mixed feedstock >... | reverse complement strand
TGCGTGGAGAAGGTTGCCTGCCCTCAAGCAAGCGAGCGCGTTAGAAGGCGCCTGTTCCGTTCGGCGTTCCCAGACCAGTCGGACCATCATAGCCAGTACCGGCTGTACAGAGATACTTCACCGAACAGGAGCCATTGCTTCCACTGACAATGTCAAAGAGGCTGCCAGTATGGCTGTAGGGATAGGAGCCATAGGTGATACTGGACGTGTTGCCAGCCAGCGCGTACACCGCCGCGATAATCGGAGCTGAAGCACTGGTCCCACCATAGACCGCCCAACCATTGCCACCATACGTGTTATACACCGAAACGCCGGTGTAGGGATCAGCAACCGCAGAAACATCAGCGATCGCGCGTTTATTGCAGCCTGTGTCCTGCTGCCAGCTCGGCTTAGGAACATACTTGCTACAACCGCTTCCGGCGCCGTTCCATGCTGTTTCCGTCCAGCCACGGGAGTTACTGGCACGCTTCAACGAGGTGCCACCGACTGCCGTCACATACTGTGAGGTAGCCGGAAATGCCGTACCATAGCCGCTGTCACCCGTGCTGACCGTGATCGCCACGCCGGGATGCTTGAAGTACGTCACCTCGTCGGTTGTCTCCTGCCGATACTCAGAGCCACCATAGCTGTTGCTGACCGCTACCGCACCCAGGCGAACAGCCGTATTCACTGATGCGCCAAGATCTTCCATATAGGCAGAGTCGGCTTCCACCAGCAGGATATGACAATTCGGACAAATAGCACTGACCATATCCAGGTCAAGGGCGATCTCACCGGCCCACCCCGAATCGGGCTGGGGGTAGTTGGTGCCGCCGTTCTGATCGACCTTCTTGAAACAGCCGTTTGCCGTCGTGCAAGGCGGCAAGCCAAACTGTTGCCGATAGACCGCTAAGTCCTGCTCGGCGTTAGGGTCGTCATAGGCATCAACAATAGCAACCGTCTTACCAGCACCCGCTGTCGACGATGGCAGTTTGTAGGCCGACTGCAAATCAGCCGGATTCAAGCCCTGTGGACCGGCAGCGAGCGTCTGAATGTCGCCCCCCTCCAGGCGCAACGCCATACAGTGAGCATAGCGAGGCGCAACCTCTCCACAGACTTTTGTTACATGCTTGCGGGAATTTGTCGTTTGAGCGCTTGCCCCTTGGGTCAGTACCAGGCTACAGAGCAAGACACCCAGAATGGAGAACACAAAGGTAGAGGATCGTAGGATTCGTTTCACAGCATGTCCTTTCTTTCCTGCATCCTTGCTGGCAGGAACAACCTGTGATAACAGTAGAAAATGCGAGATGCGCTCTGCAATCCGCTGAGGGCAGGCAACAAAGGCAGACGCAAAGCCGATCGCATGTACCTCATTGCAGTTCCCAGGTACATGCTCGGTTCCTCGCCATTTCCTTGAGAAGAAGCATACACGACTTCCCTTATTCCTCAATTACTTGATACTTTCTCTCATGTTTCTCTCAGGGAGATTATTTTTCAAACTCCTCTCATTGCACTTGTACTGCGCCCTCCGCTTGCAGAAATAACGACTTCTTTTACAAATGAATAGGCAAAACCGCGACGTCCGCTTACATAAGATCATGCAGAGGACAGCGCTTTTCTTATGTAAGAGCAGGGAGCGAATACGCTGCATAGAGAGGAAGATTTCTTTACTGGCTTCTCCTCTCCTTTCCTTACACTTTTCCAGCTCTTTTGCATCTAAAAGAGAAACCCGACTGCTTCTCTATCGAAACAGCCGGGTAAATACTATCAAGGAATACCTGGCTATACGCGCGCCTGCCAGATATGCACCGTTCCATCATTGCTCGCAGAGGCAATCCGCGCCCCGTCCGGAGACCAGACAACCGCATTCAGCGCCGCCAGATGGCCCTGATACTGGAAGCGGACACGGCCATCCAGCCCATTACAAAGACGAACGCTCTTATCTGTACCACTCCCGCCAGTCGCGAGCCAGTAGCCGCGGTGGGCCCATGCCAGCGTACGCGGCCAGCAACCGGGCTCATCATACCCACGAAAGGTATATGCCAGCGTGCCTGTGTCCGCCTGCCAGACCTGCACCAATCGATCGGATGCAGCAGAAGCCAATAATACCCCATCCGCAGACCAGCTAAGCGCATGAATGGTAGAAGCGGGCGCGTGCCCCTGAAAAAGCGTCACCTCCTGAAAGCGTGGCTCATTTCCATTCTCGCTCAGCTTCCAGACCTGAACCACACCATCCGAGCCGCCAAAGGCGATAGAGCGCCCGTCAGGAGACCAGATAACTGTTTTCATGCGGGCGCCATCCATTGTCTTGCTTCCCCCGGTGAAGTAGACCTTGCCACTCATTCGATTCCAGACCTGTACAGTGCCGTCACTGCTTGCCGAAGCCAGCAATGAGGGCTGTCTGTGCGACCAGGCAAGCCCATGTACTGGCGCTGCATGCCCCACAAATGCACCAACCTGCCGACCAGTTGCGGCCTCCCAGATCTGCGCGGTACCGTCATACCCGCAGGAAGCAACCAACCTGCTGTCAGGAGACCAGGCAAGGGATGCAATCAGGCTCTCTCCGCGTGCATGGCCGTCATAGATATACAGGGTGTCGCCTCGCGTTGCCTCCCAGATATGCACCTTTCCCAGATGATCGCCCGACGCAATATACTGGCCATCCGGTGACCAGGCAAGCGCCGTGACAGCGTGCTCGCACCCCGCACTGTGCCCCTGATAGATCAGGTACGTTGAACCAATCGCTCCATAAGCGTGAGTATCCTGAGTGTCAGCCTCATCTATAAACGGCTCTACCAGTTCGCGAATCAGCTCGGCGGGCGGATTCCAGGCAGTGAAAGTGCTAGCGGGTAGAATATCGTTCACCACGTCTTGAGCCGCAACCTGTTGCAGGGTGTCGCGCACATCTGCCATCCGCGCCGGACGCTTCTCCGCATCAAGTTCCAGCATCGAGGCAATCAGGCCCTCAAGTGCGGGATTCCCGAGCGAGAGCGGCGGAAAGAGAAACGGCGTGTCGGCAGGATCACGTCCAGAAAAGAGGTAGTGTAACAGCGCTCCCAGACTATAGATATCAGAACGCGGGGTTGTCTGGGCCCGTCCGTACTGTTCGGGCGCCGCATACCCGGGCGAACCAAAGGCGACTGTATCATGAGCCTGCCCCGGCTTAAAATGCCGCGCAATGCCAAAATCAATTAAATAGAGATGTCCCGATGCAGTCCGCATCACATTTGAGGGCTTGAGATCGCGAAAAATAATCGGGGGTTCATGCTCATGGAGGTATTCAAGCACGTCACAAAGCTGCCGTGCAATCTCAAAAATTTCGGGAGCAGGCAACCAGGCGTGCGCTGCGCGAAGTCGTTGTAAATACTGTTCCAGCGACTCACCCTGAATATAATCCATGACCAGATATGCCTTGCTGCCTTCTTGAAATTGCTCATAAATACGGGGCAGATTGGGATGCAATAGATCGGCGAGAATCAAGGCCTCATGGGTGAACGCGGCGGTCGCCTCATCCCGATCTTGAGGCGTGTTCGATAGCAACATCATTTCTTTAATCGCAACCAGACGATTACCTAACCCGGTATCTCTCGCTTTATAAATAGAGCCAAAACCTCCGCGCCCTATTTCCTCAAGTATTGCATAACGTTGGTGCAAAAGCTCCATAACACATACTCCTTCTCTACACCTATATCTCTAGATATACGTTCTGCACAGAGATATGTTCTCTTCAATTGAGGAGGGAATACAGAAGGGTTGAGGTTTTTTGAAAAATGGCCGATTTTGTCGAGGTTTTCTCTTGACAACCGCCTCGATTTCCTGTAATATAAGCCCAGTCGAAAGGACAATATGCCGAAGTGGTGAAACTGGTAGACACGCAACGTTCAGGGCGTTGTACTCGCAAGGGTGTGTGGGTTCGAATCCCACCTTCGGCACCAACAAAAAAAGCGCCGGTGGTTTTTCACCGACGCTCTTTTTCTTTTCTGTCTGCTTTTATGCACACTGCATCTGGTCTTCGCCCTCTTCCTCATCAGCCACACCAGACCATTCCTTCCGGGCCAGCTCAGCAACCCAGCGGAAACGTCCTTCGAGTCGCTCATTCTTCAGCAACGTCAATGCCAGATAGAGCCAGCAAATGGCGTTAGGCACCGTCAGGTAGTCTTTTCCAGCCAGCTCGACCGCTGCCATGCTCATGCGCTCGTACAGGCTCGTATCGGTCAGCAGATCATAGATGTGCTGCGCGACCTGAACCGTGTTGCCAACCTCGACGAGATGACCGTTGACACCGTTGACAATTTGCAGAGGGATACCACCAACGTGGTACGCCACAACCGGCTTGCCCTTCATCAGTGCCTCGGTCACTTTCACCTCGAATCCCTCTTTTGTAGAGAGTTGCAGCACAACGCTACTCTTGCGCAGCAGGGTATTGAGCAACTGGTCACGATGTGGCAGGCGTGCAACCTTGACATCGGATGCGAGCGCTGCGTACAGATCTGAGCGCAGCAGCTCCTGCACATGGTTGAAGATGGGCACACCATCGGGATCGTCTACCGAGCCATTCCCGGCGATCACGAGCTGAGGAACCGGCTGCTGCCGCTCCTGGAGCATGATGCACAGTCGGCGATACGCTTCCAGCACATCAGGAATGCCCTTTGAAGGATCGAAACGCGCAATCTGCACGATGTACGGGCGCGTCAGATCGAGCGGCGTCTGTCCCTCGCGTTCCAGAATCTCATTGAAGAAATGCAGATAGTGCTCCATCTGCTCTTCACTCAGCTCTTTGTTCAGCCCATCCAGTGGATCGGTGGTTGCAGGCATGTAGAGCACTTTATCATCAGGGACGTTTTTCGGGACAAACATGCTCATTGGATGACTGACAAAGTAATCAGCATCCTTGATGGTCTGCCAGAGAAATTCCCAGGTGATGTTCTGTGGCGTTCCCGGCTGAGACGCCAGACTGCTGACGATCTGAATATGCGAACGATAGATGATATGCGCGTGCGGGTTTGCCTGCTTGATATACGGGATCAGTCCAGCAGGCTGCGGATCATCGATCACCAGCACATCGGCCTGCTTGAAGACATCATGCAGCAGATGAGCATTTTCAGCCGACCAGGCATTGAATACCGCTTTATCTTCATCGGTCAACACCACATCGGGCGCAGCGACTGCCTGCAAGACGTTATGGAACTTGCGCTTTGTGATATCGAAGACCTCAGCATTCGGTACCAGAACGTACCAATGGGCGTCAACATTCATCAGACGCAACAACCGGATCAGGGCATGCCGCATCAGAGCAACGCCACCACCACGCGGTGTCGCGTTCACAAAGACCAGCCGCTTCCCCTGAAACGCCTGAACCAGACGCGAAAGCAGCGCGAAATCCTGCGGAACGGTTACGGCTCGATAGTCATCAAGCGTCACCAGATCCGCAACCCCAACTTCTTGCGAGAGGCTGAGAGGAATCTGAACCACGTTCTGGGCATCGAAATTGGCGGCCACTTCTCGCACCAGCTTTTCTAATGGCTCCTCGCGCGGTGCAGCTATAATAAAGGGAACAATATCTTCTTTCAGCCAGAGTCGCGAGAACAGGTGAGCAAGGGTATCATCTTTGCGTATGGCCGCTGCAATAATTTGCTGATGCCGTTGCGCAACAAGCTCGCTCAGCCATGCGGACAGCTCTTCTCCCACATTCCCCGAAAGCTGGCGGGTTTCAGTCAGAACGCTATCGCCCACAAGCTCAACAAGCGTGACACCATTGTCAGAGCTCTCCAGACCAATAAATGCAGTTAGAGGTGTCTTTACAGAAGGAGTAGAGTGCTCCGGCTGTTGTACCCGCACTACCGGAGCCCCGGCTACAGGCATCTCTTCAACGACTTCACTGGCGTTGGTAAGTTGCGTCATTTCGGTAAATCCTCTCAAAATTCTAGTAGTAGTAAGATGATTCCAGATACATGGATGAACCTTGTACGATTCAACATCGACACATTTTCCAGTTTGCTCAGGGAATTTCAATAGATTTTTAATCTGGATTAAGCTTTCGCTGAAAACTGAAAATGGGCCGAAGAATGATGAAATGGAAGGGTTCAGTATAAGGCGAGAGGAAAGTGTACCATGAACGGGTGTACATGGGCGCTTCCCGAAAAAACGTCCGTCCTTTCTCTTGCTCTTCTCTCTACTTATGAGAACACTTTGATGTGTCTCTTTATTTCATCTATTAGTATTATGATACAAAAAGCAGACAACCACAAGAGAAAGATATTTGCTTTTCCATAAAAAAAGTGGCTACCAGCGTGCTGATACGCACAAATACTGATAGCCACTTTTAGCTATAGAGAATTGAGAAAGGTTAATCGGCTGGAGAATATCCACCTTCTTCGTCTGTCTCGCGCTCTTCCAGCCGCTCTATCCCTTTCCGCGCTCGAGGTTTCGGTGGATACTGTGTGCTCCCTGCCACATGCTCCGAACCACTGCTTGTATATTGGTCGGTGCCAAGATCGTTCCCCGGAGGATGGGCGTAATCGCCGGTCCCGATCAGGTCCTTATCCTGCTTTATCCGGTCGCGATCCTGGCCCGTATTCTGTTTCTGACGGGGCTTCTCACGTTCAGCCATAGTACACTGCTCCTTCTTGCTTCTAGCCTTCTTTCCTTGCTCTCTGAGAGCACGATTCGGAGCCTCAGAAGGTAACAGCTTCTGCTTGCTGACCGCGTCCGGACGGCATGACGCGCATTCCCAGAGTGGCAGCCCGGTCTTTTCCACCACATAGCCGGGCAACTGTGCAAAGAGCGCTTCCGCCTTCAGAGGATCAAATTTGACGCTCGAACTCATCTGTAGCATCACGTATCTACCAATAGCGCACTGTTTGCAGCGGGCGACCGGTGATCTCCCGCCGATATATCACGCTTTCCAGCAAGGGCAGCCCGGTCTTTTCCACCACATAGCCGGGCAACTGTGCAAAGAGCTTCTCGACATGTAAGGCAGGCTCATACCCGCTATCAAACCAGATCTGCCGCCCGGGATCGCGCCAGCGCAGAAACTGAACGCCATCTGAGATCTCATAGATCGCATGCCGTTCTTTCGCCCTGTAACATACAAAATACTTCACTGTATCCCATTGCATGGCTACCTGCTTGCCCCCATACAGAGCGAGTATTCCATCCTCATCAACAAACAGGGAGGGCCAGCGGTAGGGCATGCTCTGAGAGGTGTAGAGAAACAGGATCCAGCACAGGAAGGCGAGCAAAAGCGGTACGACAGCAAACATTCTGAGGGTAACAAGCTCTTCAGGATGCGTTGAGCCCTGAGCCTGGAAGAAAGCACAGAGACATCCCACCCAGGAAAGGACTGCAAACACACAGGCTGCTCTGCTCAGGGTCCTGGCTGACGAGTACTTTTTCCCTACGTTGATCTGTAGCTCAAAGCGTTTCAGCTTCACCTCTTCCTGTATCTCTATCTGCTTGTAGTTGCTTGTTTTACCATGTAATAGATTCTTACGCGTCTCCATCGTTTGAAAAGTTGCGCTATCAAAAAGAATCGCCAGCACCCATCCTCCTCCTATCAATACGAGCAGCAAGCACAGTATAATCACGAATGGATCAAAATAGATTCCTGCTATTATATAGAATGATTCGATTGTAAGCGCAACAAAGGCGACATTCAGCATAGCTCTGGTGAGAGTCGCTTTGCGCTTGATGTTCCAGCTCGTAGCACCACTTACGCAGCACCTGTCTCGAGAAACATCCAGACAGGTAGAAGGTGTATCCTGTGCAGTGGGTCATAGCTCCCTGGCTGTTGTTGGTAGCCTTTCATGACCTGCCCTCCTTCAAAATATGACCCTCCTTTTCAGGTATTTCCCTTCCTGCACGACCCTCCAGCAAAGGAAGCCCGGTATAAGGCACCATAGTCGCAGGTACCATTGTTTTCAGCTTTTGAAGCTTCTCATCAGGCAAAAGCATACCGTAGAGGGGGAAAGCCTCCATATTGCAGGCAAAGGAATCCAAAGAATGGTGTTTCGTTCTCTGATAGATCAAAAGCGGAGAAATGATAGTAGAGATGCAACAAATGCTGATAGCCAAACCTGACAAATAGCAGGTATACATACACCTATCAGGGAATGACCCTTCCGGCAGGTATCCGGGTTTCATTGTTTTCAATCCACTAAAATAAGAATGTTCAGTACTAAAAAAGCGTCACAGCAAAGGGGGAACACAGCGTCACAGAAACTCGATATACGTAAAATACCGCTTTTATTGGCGAAAGTAAAGGAATATTCTCATGTCCCCTGTGCGTTAGAAATACCCTCTATGGAAGAAGGACGTTAGAGACAGCGAAATCTCCAACGTCCTCTAGAGGATCAGTTACCGGTCACGATGTTGATGATCCGTCCCGGCACATAATAGACTCGGCTCACCGGTTGCTCTCTCAGGTGGCGCCGCACCTCAGGCTGCTCCAGCGCCATCGAACGCGCCTGCTCTTCTGGCAGTCCGGCAGGCACCACCATCACACAGCGAACACGTCCATTTACCTGAATCGCCAGCCGTTGCGTCTCATCAGCCGCACGCTGCTCGTCCCATATGGGCCAGGCTTGCCGGTGAATGCTCTCCTGGTGCCCCGTCAGCCGCCACAGTTCTTCCGTAATATGGGGTGCAATCGGGGCCAACAGCAGCAGAAACGTATCCAGCGCCTGATGAAACGTAGCCGTCTGCCAGCGTCCCGCCTGCCAGCGCTCCCGCAGCACGTTCATATACTCCATGCAAGCAGCAATCATACTGTTATACTTCATCTCTTCCAGCAGCCCGATCACGCGCCGGATCAGCTTCTGCGTCAGTCGATCCAGCTCCGCATCATGAGCCGTCGCGGAGCTACTGGCGGCATACGTCCCGGCATACAGCTCCCAGACACGATTCAGGAAGCGCCGAACGCCACTGATCCCCTGCTCGCTCCAGTTCACCGTCTGCTCAAAAGGGGCTATAAACAGCTCATAGACACGCAGGGTGTCCACGCCATAGGTTGCCGCGATATGTTCAGGCGTAATCACATTGCCCCGCGACTTCGCCATTCTCTGCCCATCAGGAGCCAGCAGTTGTCCCTGATTCCTCAGTCTGGGGAATGGCTCCTGAAACGGCACCAGCCCGGCGTCATACAGCACTTTCGTCCAGAAGCGAGCATACAGCAGATGCAGCGTAGCATGCTCGCTTCCTCCCACATACAGGTCAACCGGCAGCCAGTACCGCATTGCAGCGGGCTCAAACGGTCCCTCTGTGTACTTCGGGCTGGCGAAGCGCAGATAGTACCATGACGAGCAGGCAAAGCCGCCCAGCGTATCAGTCTCGCGTCGCGCCGCGCCGCCACAGCGCGGACAAGCTGTCTGCACGAATTCGGGAACCCGGGCCAGCGGAGCGCTTCCAGTGCCGTCCGGCTCGAAGCTGGACATCTCGGGCAGCAGCAGCGGCAGTTGCTCTTCTGGCAGTGGCACCACGCCACAGGCCGCGCAATGCACAACCGGGATCGGCGTTCCCCAGTAGCGCTGGCGGCTAATCAACCAATCACGCATACGGTAGCGAATGGCGCGTTTGCCCATGCCCTCAGCCTCCAGATGCTCAATGATCCGGCGAGCGCCCTCGGCACAGCTCAGCCCACTCAGCGGGCCACACTGAACCAGACGGCCATGCTGTTCATCGATCACGCGCCGCTCTGGAATCTGCGGATAGCGTCGCACAAAGGCCTGATCACGCTCGTCATGCGCCGGTACCCCCATGATCGCGCCCGTTCCATAGGCGGGCAGAACATAATCAGCCACCCAGACGGGCACCGCCTCCCCATTCAGCGGATTCGTGGCATAACAGCCCGTAAACACGCCCGTCTTCTCGCGATCCTCGGTCATCCGCTCGATCTCGCTCCGTCGCGCCGCCTGCGTCATATAGGCCTCTACCTCGGCCCGCTGTGCGTCGGTGGTAATGCGGGCGATCAGCGGATGCTCGGGAGCCAGCGCCAGAAAGGTCACGCCATAGATCGTCTCGGGACGCGTCGTAAACACAGGGATCGTCTCGCCGGACTGCGTGCGGAACATCACCTCCGCGCCCTCTGAGCGCCCGATCCAGTTCCGTTGCAGTGCCTTGATCGACTCGGGCCAGTCCAGGGTTTCCAGACCGGACAGCAGGCGGTCGGCATAGGCGGTAATGCGGAAGTACCATGCGGGAATCTCGCGCCGGGTCACGCCGCTGTGGCCGCGCCAGCACACGCCATCTGTCACCTCATGGCTGGAGAGCGTCGTCCTACAGGTAGGACACCACCATTGCCAGTTCAGGTCACGATAGGCCAGCCCGCGCCGGTACAGCAGCAGGAAGAACCACTGCGTCCAGCGATAGAATTCCGGGCGCGACGAATCAATCTCCCGGTCCCAATCGATCCCCTTTCCCATCAGGTGCATCTGCTGCTTGAAGCGTGCGGTATTGCGATCCGTCGTCACCCGAGGGTGTACACCATGCTTGATCGCGAACTGTTCAGCCGGTTCTCCGAATGAGTCCCACCCCATCGGGTGCAGCACATTATAGCCCTGCATCCGCTTGAAACGCGCCATTACGTCGGTCGGGATATAGTTTCGACCATGTCCCACATGCAGGCCCTCGCCCGACGGATAGGGGAAGAAATCCAGACAATAGAATTTCGGCTTTGCGCTCCCTTCGCTGCTTGCATAGATGCGCTGCTCTTCCCAGATGCGCCGTCAGCGCGGTTCGATCTCCTGCGGGTTATACGCGGGCCAGGTGGCATGCTGAGCCACATGTCTGATCGCTTCAGACATAAGGAAAAACCTCCTATGGTATTAAAACAGGGTTAAAAAGGGCATAAAAAGTTTGGGATGAATGGAATGATGAAGTGAAGAGGCTGGCTAGCGGCTAAGGGAGAGGAGGAGCAGAGAAGAGAAAGCTTGCTGAGATGAACGCGAGGAAGGCATGATGAAGCACCATTTCGGGATGGCAATACGACAAGCGCGTCTGTTCATTTTCTTCTCCTGCTTGCTCAAAAGCAACAATCAAGAAAGTAGCTCTTTTATCAAGCATACTCGATAGGAGTGCGGTCTGTCAAGAAGGGAAGAGAAAGAGGAGCAAGGGCGTAATTATCATTTCAGAAAATTCGGGCTCTTCCTTCTTCGGGTGCACCACAGGCCAACAGTCCAGCGACTCCATAGCCGCTTCAAGATCCGGGGAGCCCACACGCAAAACTGAGCCCCGTACGCCCGAAACGCCGGGACAGCATTGCCGTCCTGCAATCGAGTTCTCCAGAGCACTGGACCCACAACGTTGCCCACGACGATGATCACCCCATTTTCTTCACCCTCCCCTGGGAAATTTGGTTCTCGCTGCGGAACCTCTGGTTGTGATCCTGCGTGCGTACAGCCCGGGATATGGGAACAGGGTGCATAAAGCCGCCTGTAGTACCAGGTAACGCCCTGGCAGAGCGAGGAGCAGATGATAGATTTTATACCCTCCCGGAAGGCCTATCCCTACTTGTAGAAACGTGATGACACATCTATAATTGTGCTAAAGTAAAAGTAATTCATACTTTTCTATGAGCTCACCGGGAAAGACCGAGATACATCATTGTTGATCTTTGAATAGCACTGGGAGATTACCATTCATGTGTCAAGATTGCCAGCGTAACAGGACTGGCCCTCACACCGCTCCAATGCGCGTGCGCCCGACAACCGAACCAATGCCCAGGACGCCGGTTCCACGGCGAGCTTCGGCGAGACAGCAACCACCTCGCATCAGCCCGACGCGTCGCTATCTGATTACCGATACCGCACCGTTGCCGCGCCCTCGCGAAAAGACCAGCCGCCGTCATCTGTTGAAAGCCAGTATTATCGCGATCGGCATGGGTGCTGCAACAGCACTAGGAGCGCTTGAGGTCCGAAGTCTGATCACCCATGAACCGGTGATCACGATCTTTCCCGGCACCTCGCTCTTCCCGGATGCACATACCCTGCCAAACGACACGCCAGCCATTCATAATACGAGCGCCTGGAAAGCGCGACCGCCATCCGGGCCGCTCCCGATCTTACCACAGAAAAGCACCAAGATTCTGATTCATCAGACACAGACATCCAATACCGGAGATACCTCGCTCGGGCACGCCTACTCGCTCGCTCGCACAATCCAGAATTTCCATATGGATGCGAACGGCTGGCCCGATACCGGACAGCATTTCACCGTCACTCGAGGCGGTTACATTCTGGAAGGGCGGCATAACAGTGTTCAGGCGCTGATGTCGGGTTCCTATCATGTCGTCGGCGCACACTGCCCCGAGTTGAATAGCGAGGCGATCGGCATCGAGAACGAAGGAACCTACTTTAGCGATCTGCCGCCAGAAGCGCACTGGAACGCCTTGATCTCCTTCTGCATCTTCATCTGTAAACAATACGGGTTTGGCGCAGAAGGCATCTTCGGGCACTGGGATTTCAGCAACACGGACTGCCCCGGCACGCGTTTCTACTCGCAGCTTCCACGCCTGCGCAAAGAGGTTGCTCAGCGCCTCGGACAAAGCATGCCCCCGCTCACGTGGCCCGATCACCGCCCGGGAACCAGCGGCGAAACGGTTCGCACCCTGCGCACCCTGCTCAATCTGCACTATCGCAATCTCGGCGTTTCCGACGACTTTGATGACGAGACCGAGGATGCGCTGAAGCGCTTTCAGACGGAACACCGGCTTCCGGCGAATGCCTACACAACCGCAAAAACATGGGAGGCGCTTGTCATGCCGCTCAATAAGAAAAGTACCGGTGATGTTGTTCGTGCCGTGCAGAGTCATCTGCGGATGAAGGGCTTCGGCGCTGACGTCAACGGGCGCTTCGATGGCAAGACGATCAGCGCCTTGCAGAAGCTCCAGCAGCTCCACGGGCTGCCCGCCACCGAGGAAGTTGACCTCAAAACATGGTGCGCATTGCTCGGCGGCGTCATCGGCTAGCGCAAAGCACCAGAAAAGGGGAGACCTTCTTGCTCCCCTTTTTCTTTGTTGTGCAGCTTATTGTATCCGAATCGCGCCCAGTGTATATGAGCCATCAGCAAGCGGGCCCGGCTTGATGCTGAGTTGCAGCGGGCGGTAAAAGCCCTGAGTGTCACGTACCTGAAGCGTCAGCGTGTAAGTGCCACGCGCCAGCGTCTCAGGCAGCACGAAACTCTCATCGTCGCTCGTCGTGCTCTGTGGCCCGATGCTCATCAGAGACAGATTTGACTCATCCGACCAGACCACACGCCCATCTGCATTCCGCAACTGATAGACGACGCTCCACGGATGGTAGACAGGAGCAACGCCATCGTTGGCCCATTGCACGCTGATCACCATCCTGCCACCCGGCGCAACCGTCGTTGACAATGTTACATCGTTCAGCACAAAACGATATCCCGACCGGCGGAAAATCTCCAGAAGCGCTTGCTGCTGCGCGTGAGTATAGCTGGAGAAGTCGCGCAGGTTGCCGCCTCCGTCGCCCACAACCGAGGCGCGGAACGTCTGGATATCGGTCAAAGCCTGTTGAAAATCGGGGTCCTTCCCAAAGTCAAAGTAGATCGGCGCTTTCGGCCATATCGCCTCTACCGCCTGGACGTTTGCTCGTGCTCCATCAAGATCGCGTGTGCCAAGCCCGTTCACACGCAGACCCACCGGAAGCGCCCGTTGTAAGCCAAGCGCATACTTCAGCGCGTCCAACTGATAGGGGAACATCAAGAAGCGCTTCCCCGGGAACGCGTTCACCTGAAGATCGATAAGCTTCTTCATCTCCTCAAGCGAGAGCGTATCTGCTTGCTTATCGTCGGAACAACTTGCATGCCACTCGCCCATGCACCCATACAGGCCAATATCGATCCAACCGAGGCTCTTCTGATTCCCGAAATTCGCCCCGAGCTGCTGGAAAAGCTGCTCCGCACGGGGCAGGAATTGCGGATCTTTGTAGCCCTTCAGATCATCCGGCAGGCATTTCTGACCCGGAACCTCGGCCATGACGCGCAGATTGAGCATATACTGACGGCTTTGTGCCTGCTTCAGTTGGTGCTCTAACTGCCCGAAGGTATACTGATGCGCGGTCGGTTCCAGATCGCGCCAGCAGAGCCGAAGAAAGGTATCCGTGGTCGGCCAGCCATCGGGCCGCTGCTCATCGCCATAGAACTGAGCGCCCCGCTGTGGATTGCTCAACTCGCGCCCGCTGGTATCAGGGGTCGGAGTCGGGACAGTTTGGGTAGGCTCTGGCGTTGCCGTCTTGCCCGGCGTCGGAGTTTTGCCCGCTGGCGGGGTATGCTCTGCCGTCGGTTGGGACGAAGGGGGTTGTGACGACTGTGTGGGCGTCTCCTCGGCTGGTGTTTCTGTGTTCACCGGAATTTCTGTGTCATCATATGGGCCGGTATAACCGGGAGGAGCGCCACCAGAGCCGGTCGAATCCGAGTCATCATCCTGAATATCGGACTCGTCGGGCGTCGCGGTCGGCGTGACCGTTTCGGTTGGCGTCACGGTTTCGGTCGCCCCAAAAGTAACAGAGAGAGAAGACCAGTCATTGACGCTTGCGATGCTGGTCGTTGTTGGTTTAGCCTGTGTTTTGATTGGCTTGCCCGTGCTGCCGTATGCATCGATCACCACGCCCCCCGAGAGGAACATGAGCAGCACCACGGCCAGCATCACCATAAATACACGCCTGTTCAGCCAGGTGACGGTTGTCAGGGCTTTGTGTCTCCGCGCCACAACGGTTGCTTTGGGCATCGTTGTCACAACCAGCGGGACCGCGGAGAGGATGCGATGGTTCAGTGAATGAAGCGGCAAGCCAACTCGGTTGTTCAGGCTCTTCCTACTTGCCTTTGGCGGTTCAGGACCCCTTTTCAGTCTCTCCTGAGCCACAAAAAAACCTCGCCTCTTTCTCTCAACTGGAAAGCATTTTCAACAAAGAATATCCCCATCCATCTACGGCGCTTTCCTACAGTATTGTATCCTACTGCATGCTATTTCGCAAGGTCCACAGTTCGCTGTGGTACCGATGGGCCCGCTGCAACCATTTGAACTGCTCGGGCGTTTTGGTCTATAGAGAGCATGTAGAAGGAGGAACACCCGATCATGCAGCAGGCTGATAACCAACCCTTACAGCCCGAATATGCGCAACAATTACTTCGACGTCAGAACGTGCTGCAAGCCGAAGCAAAGGCCGTCATCCAGGAACTGCATCTGCACTCCCTGCTGCGTTCGGTCGGAACCGTACGACAGGTGGGCAGCTCCTCGCTTGGCCTGCTCGTCTGGCGTGATATTGATTTCGGCGTGTCCAGTCCCGGACTGAGCAGCGCACGTGCCTACGAGCTGATGAAGCCGCTTTATCTCAATCCTCGCATGAAAGAGATTCGCTACTTTAATGAAGGGCCACTGGTCCCCGCGCACAAGAAACCCGGGAACCGCTATTATTACGCGCTGGTCTACCAGTTCGGGCAGGAGAAGCAGGAATGGAAAATTGACATCTCCTTCTGGCTCGATGAGGAACCACGTGCTGAGCCGCTTCAGGACAGGATGGAACGCGAACTCACTCCCGAGCTACGCGGCGTGATCCTCTGGCTGAAAGAGATATGGCACAGCCTGCCAACCTACCGCGCGCAGGTCTATAGCGTCGATATCTACGAAGCGGTGTTGGATCATGGCGTACGCACTCCCGCCGAGTTTGATGCATATCTCGCAAAGCGGGAGAAGCCAACGCGTGCCGCTTCTGCTGGCATGATCCAGAGCGAGCGCCGCTATGCCTGACCGCCTCTGGACAAAGCGCTCTTTCTCCATTATGATTGCAGGAGGACATGAGGAGCGAAAGGATGAAAGAGATGCAATTACCGCTTCCAACCTCCCTGCTTCTGGAGCGCTTTGACGCTCCTGGAGTGCGCTCGATCATCATCACAGGAAGCTATGCGCGCGGCAAGGCCAACCCGTACAGCGACCTTGATCTTGTGCGCCTGACCGACGGAAGCGAGGTCCCGGGCGAAGGGAGCTATCTGCTTGACGGCGTATTTGTCGTTGTCAGCAACAAGAGCCCGGACGCACTTGAGGCCTGCTTTACCGACCCGCGTCGGGCTGTGGCGGCAATCGGCGCGTTGCAGACCGCGATTCCACTGCTTGACCGCGATGCCTATTTCACCCGGCTTCAGCAGCGAGCCCGGGCCTTCACCTGGACCGATGAGCTGCAACAGCAAGCAAACCGCTTCGCCAGTGAAGAGCTCGTCGGGCTGATTGAAGAGGTGCGTAAGGGCCTGGCAGGCCTGCGGAGCAAGGATATCGGGCGCATGCTCAACGCACAATTTGGCCTCACCTGGTCCCTTTCTCGTGTGATGATGGTCCAGCAAGGGATGGTGTTTGCATCCAGCGATAATGCTGTATATGAGGGGGTTGCAACCAGAATCGGCTTGCAGTCACGATGGGTCAGACTGCGGCGGCAGGCGTTTGGCATTGAGGACGAGCACGGCACGACGCCAACGCTGCGCGAGCAGATCATAGCCGGGCTCTGGCTCTATGTCGAGACTGTTTGTCTGCTTGAAGCGGTTCTGCAAGCGGAAGACGCGCCGCTGATTCAGCATACCGTCGAACTGATCCGACGCGACACGCCACCTCTGCCAGGATTCGAGCAATACTAGAGAAAGGAAACAAGCGTGCACTATCGTCGTTTAGGACGCACCGGCCTGAAAGTGTCGGCCCTCTGCCTGGGCGCGATGCAGTGGGGCTATACCACCGATGAAAAGACAGCGTTCGCAGTCATGGATGCCTTTGTAGAGCGCGGCGGCACCTTTTTTGATACCGCAGACTTCTACTCGCGCTGGATCAGCGAAGAGCTGGCAGGCATCTCTGAAACGATTATCGGGCGCTGGCTCAAGGCGCGGCGGAACCGTGACCGCGTGGTGATCGCGACCAAAGTCTATCAGCCGATGGGCACAGGCCCCAATGATCGTGGGCTCTCACGCCAGCATATCATACAGGCGGTCGAAGACTCATTACGCCGCCTGCAAACCGATTATATCGATCTCTATCAGGCGCATGCCTTCGATGCCGAAACCCCGATCGATGAGACGTTACGCGCCTTCGATGACCTGCAACGCGCGGGCAAGGTGCGCTATGTCGGCGCGGCCAATTATCCCGCCTGGCGGTTGATGGAAGCGCTCTGGAAGGCCGACACGGGGAAGACGGTGCGCTACGATTCGCTGCAACCACACTATAATCTGGTGCATCGTGCCGAGTTTGAAAGCGAGCTGCAAACGCTCTGTGAGCAGTATCAGCTCGGGGTGATCCCCTATAGCTCGCTTGCCAGTGGCTTTCTGACCGGCAAATATCAGCGGAACAGGCGGCCCGAAAGCAAGCGTGCTGATAGCGTCCTTAAACGCTACGATAACAAACGCTCATGGGCGATTCTTGAAACAGTGGAACGTATCGCCATCGAACAGGAAACCACACCCTCAGCCGTCGCGCTCGCCTGGCTGCTGGCGCAACCGACAGTGACCGCACCTATTGCCGGAGCCAACTCCGTCGAGCAGCTTCTGATCAGCCTTGCCGCGCTGGATCTCTCCCTATCCCCTGCTCAACTTCAGATGCTCAATACGGTCTCAGATTGGCGGCAGGAGTAGCCGTATTGGCTACCCTGTCTCCCTCCTTTTCTTCCACTCCGTATCTATGGTAGAATATCCATCACCCCATTTTGATTGACCGCTTTCGATTCAAACTCTAGGGAAGGAGTCATTCCGCCGATTAGAAATAGTATGCAGGAAAGATGCCCTGCTGTATCTCTTCTATACATACTTTTCTATACATAAAGAGAAGGAATGACGCCTATTGGAGCTTACACTATGGATATCGTTCTTGATACAGTGTGCACCTTTGACAAAGTAGTGAATCAATTTCTCGCGGAATATTGTGAAATCGGAGAAGACCTTCGCATCACGGATGATGAACTATTTCATGAATTCCGCCAATACTGGTTACAGGTCACGCATGATGACCATTACCCCGCCCTGCTCGGACAGTTCCGTGTCTACCTGACAGAACACGGCTATCGTTCAAGCAGTGGCAAACACCCCGAGTGGTACGGGCTGACGCTGCGTAAACGCTAGCCTCAGCCGCAATTTCCCCCCGGTCTCTCCCCTCCTCCCCTGTGCCACCTATCCCTGCGGATTGGCGAGGGCAAGAAGCAGGCTTCCAGCACCAGGAAACCTGCTCCTCGAGCCGCCAGGCCCGCATCTAGACGCCATAATCGTAAAGCTGCTCAAACTGAAGATGCAGGTCATTCGTTACCTGCCACATCGAGGCCAGCGCTTTGCGCACATTGCAGGTAGCACATGGCGGCAAATCAGAGCGAGCAGCCAGCTTTTTCAGTGCCTCATAGGTCTCCAGCAGCTCCTGTTCGGCCTCGGACAGCGGTTTATTGAGTAGATCCTTTTGCTGCATGCTTACACCTCCTGCACTTTAATACTGCGCAACCGGTCGCGCATCTATCAAACGTCGTGCCTTTAACTCAAAATGCGGCAGCGTGCCATATTCCATCAGTTCAAGGTTGAAACGCAGCCCCTCATGCGCATTCGCAAGATCCTTGCCGAGCTGCTGCCGGAGCTGCTCCCATTCGCCCTCGTGGCCCGGCTTCAACTCCAGCCTGATCGTGATTTCATCCTGAAGATTGTCTTTGCGCCAGAGGTAGATCTGAAACTCATCAATGGATGCGTATTCACGAATAATGGCTTCTACAGCGCGTGGATAGACATTCGTGCCACGAATCAGCTTCATATCGTCCCAACGTCCGCGTATGCCACCTTCGTAGATATCCCAGGTACGCCCACAGGTACAGGTGCTGGCAGGAACGCGCACAACCATATCTTTCGAGCGGTAGCGAATCGCCGGAATGAAGCCGCGCCCGAATGAGGTCACAACCCGCTCCCCGAGCTCCCCATAGCCAACCGGCTCGCCGGTCTGAGGATGAAGAACCTCTTCAAGAAAATGGTCCTCAATAATATGGGTACCACCCGGCTGATGCGAGCACTCAAAAATCATGATGGTGCCAACTTCGGTCATGCCCGCTGTATCACCGACCCTGGCTCCCCAGGCCTCTTCAAGCTGGCGCTTGACCGCCGGAATAGAGCCCGCTGGCTCGCCTGATAATATCAGTTTATTGACGCGGCCCTCCTTCACGATATCAATGCCCAGTTCCTGCGCCTTCTGCCACATGTGCAGCGCATAGGTAGGAGTCGAGCAGACAGTAGTCGCACCCATTTCGATAATCTGCTTGATACGCGCCTCGGTTGTCTGCGCTCCACCCGGGATTACAAGCGCCCCGAGCTTCTCGCAGCAGTAGTGAGCGCCCCAGAAGCCAATGAAGGAGCCATAGCCGAAAGCAAAATACACGGTGTCGGTGGGCCGTACACCAAACGCCCAGAAGCCGTAGGCCCACATCTCGCTGATCCAGTCCCAGTCTTTCATGCTATCCAGCACACGAATCGGCGTGCGACCGGAGGTGCCCGACGTCAGGTGATAGCGAATAGCATTGGTCTGGTCGGTTGCCAGCAGGTCGCCGAAAAGAGGGTTGTCTATCTGGGCTTCCATCCACTCCTCACGCGTCATCAGCGGAATACGACGGATATCGTCCAGGCGTTGTAGCTGATCGGGGTGAAAACCGGCGGCCTCAAAGCGCCGCTTATGAAATGGGCTCTTTGCGTACGCCCATTCACACATACGTCGCAGCTTATGCAGTTGCAGGGCCTGTAGCTCTTCGCGGGGAAGGGTCTCGGTTTTGGGATTCCAGTACTCGGGGTAGGCCATGCGCATTCCTCCTTTTCACGCGCCACCATGCGCGGTCTCAGGAACGCCGAACATAACGTCGCTCGTTATGCCGCTTTACTGCTATACAAACGTCTCTGTTCGTACTTTGTGCGCTACTTCTCTTTTCCAAGAAGGTCGCGTGCAATAATCACTCGCTGGATGTGACTTGTTCCCTCGTAAATCTGCAAACCCTTGATATCGCGATAAAAGCGCTCGACGGGGTATTCGTTGGAGTAGCCGCGATTGCCATGCAACAGGACCGCCTCTGATGCGGCCTTCATCGCGGCTTCGGTCGCAAATAGCTTGGCGATAGAGGTCGCCCGGGTGGTTGGTAAACCCTGATCTTTCAGCCATGCCGCGCGATAGGTGAGCAGGCGAGCGGCATCAACCGAGGCAGCCATGTCGGCCAGCGTTGCCTGAAGCATCTGAAAATCGCCGATCCGTTGTCCGAACTGGCGGCGCTCCCGGGCATAGACAATACAGGCATCCAGGCAGCCCTGCGCAATCCCGACAGCCCCGGCAGCGACCCCCAGACGGCCCCGATCCAGCGCCGACATCGCCACCTTGAAGCCCTCGCCCGGCTCCCCAAGCAGCGCGCTCTTCGGCACACGACACCCCTCCAATGTGATGCGGGCATGCTCCGAGGCGCGATGACCGAGCTCCTTTCCGGGCATGGGGTGCCGCACAAAGCCGGGAGTATCGGTCTCGACCAGAAACGCACAGATTCCTTTGTGCCGCTTCTCTGGCGCCTGCGTGGCAAAGACGATCGCGAGGCGCGCACTGAGACCATTGGTAATCCAGATCTTTTCACCGGACAACAGAAAGTGGTCGCCCTCGTCCTTCGCCAGTGTTTGCATGCTTGCTGCGTCGGAACCGGCCTGCGCCTCAGTCAGCGCATAGCAGCCGATCCACTCGCCCCGCGCCAGCAGCGGCAAATAGCGCTGTTTCTGCTCCTCGGTCCCCCACTCCTGAATGCAGAGAGCAACCAGGCTGGCATGAACCGTCAGGAAGCCACGCACCGACGAATCGACGCGCCCCAGTTCTTCGCACAGCAGCGCATAGCTGACGAAGTCCATGCCGGAGCCACCGTAACGCTGCTCAAGCGGGCCGGCCAGCAAACCCAGTTCAGCAAGGCGCGGGACCAGGTGTGCGGGAAATACGCCGCTCTCATCCGCCTGACGAGCTACAGGGGCAACCTCTTCCTGTGCGAAACGCCGGGCGCGTGCTTGAATCCGTTGTTGTTCCGGGGTCAAAGCAAAATCCATAAAGCCATAGCGCTCCTTTCCGACTGCTACGCGTGAAGCATCGCTATCCCCTGAATCTCGATCAGCACATCATCATCGAAAAAGCGCGATATCTCTAAAAGAGCGATTGCAGGGTAATAGCGCCCGAAGAAGGAGCGATGCACCTGCCCTAATTCCTCTAGATGTGCTTTATACTCGTCGCGATCCCGCACAAAGAACGTGAGCTGAACAATGTCTGTCATTGTGCCGCCAGCACGCTCGACGACGGTTTTCAGGTTCTGGAGCACCTGCCTGTATTGCTCGACCAGATCGCCGGGTGCCACGATCTGGCCCTGCGCATTGAGGGCGGTCTGTCCGGCCAGAAAAAGCAGGCGGCCACCTTCAACCAGGATGCCGTGATTGTAGCCGCCTGGCCGGGCAAGTTCTGGAGGATTTACAATCTCTTTTTGCATAGAGGCCTCTCTGACTCTATTCAACAAACATACGGTGTTGAACATAGTATATCATGTTTCGAGGCCTTTTTCGCTTTCTCTTATTCCTGTGGTTTAAAGCCAATTCCCGACTGCAAAAACCAGATACCACAGAAATTCTCTTGCTGCATCTCTGCCGTTGCCCGGGCATAGAGCATGTCGAGCTCCTCCTGCGTGCTGATGCCAGAGCGAACAATCAGAGGTTGCAGCAGCTTCATCACGGTCGCTGCATTCTCAAACGCCGATGTATGGGCAGGCATACCAGCCGAATAGTTCATCACATGGCCGCGCTGCTCGATATTCACAAAGCCCGCCTCTTGCAGCAAACGTCCCTGGACCGCCGTCACACCCGCGAAGTCGCCAGTCTCGGTGAAACAATGGCCCGCCTTGCGCATCGCCTGAATAAACAGGGAGTTGTAGCGTGTCAGCGAGGGGCTGGTGGTGATGCCGCCCAGCATCTCGCATTCAATGGTACAGAACACGCCACCAGGCCGCAGGACGCGCAGGCACTCCCGCAGGAGATGCGGCCAGTTCTCAGCGCTCAAAAACGAGGTTATCAGCCGCGCATGAACCACATCGAAAGAGGCATCGGGATAGTCCAGACCGGGCCTGACGTCCTTCTGATAGAACTCAACGTGCTGCAAACCCTCATCTTGCACACACATATTCGCATATGCAATCATAATCGAGCTGATATCGACGCCTATCACATGACAATGCGGATAGCGCCGCGCCACTTCCAGCGCCCATTCACCTGGACCGCAGGCAATATCGAGAACCGCTTGCGCCCGTCCCAGAACATCTTCACGCGGAAACAGACCACAGTATTGTGTCAACGCCTGTGCTTGCTTGGTAAGACGAGCCATTTCAGCCACATTTTCGGCATCGGTCATATAGCTGGATGACATACGCTGTCCTTTCCTTCAAAATGAAATAGAGAGAAAAATATCTCTCTCCAGTATATAGCATGCATGCTTGCTTCTGGAACTCATACAGGCATTTTCTCTCTTTTCGCGGCCCGATGTGCAGGAATAGCAACGGGGTTCAGGACAGAATCTCGCGCAGATAGCCCTGCATCCCTCGCTCCTGCCTCCATTGGCGCGGATAGCCAAGCGAGACCTCTTCAAAACGAACCCCATCAACGTAATCGGTAGCGCGAATATGCAAATGGCCATACACGACCACCGAAGCCCCATAGCGCGTGTGCCACTGCTCGGTATACGTCGTGCCACACCAGGGCGCAAAGCGCGGGATACGCTGAAGCCGCCGGGTGAACTGCTGTCGCAAGGGAAAGTGATTCACCAGCACAACCGATTGCGCCGGAGCAAGCGCCTGAAGTCGTCGCTCGGTATAATCGCAGCGTGCGGCGCACCAGGCGGCCCGCGATGGGTAGGGATCGGCATGGAGCACATATTCATCGGCACAGACCGAATGCTGTTCCGCGGCCCATGCAACGACCTGATCCAGTGGCACCGAAGCCGGACGAAAACTATAATCATAGAGCACAAAAAGCGGCGCAATAACCGTCTGACCGCCGTCCCCGGGCCAGGGGACATAGGGATCTTCCGGGGTCAGCGCTCCATGCTCCCGGCAAATCTGCACCAGCCGTTGATACTTTGCCTCTCCACGCAGCTCGTCTCTGCCATCACGCCCGGGAAGCGTCCAGAGGTCATGATTTCCCGGCACCCAGAACAGCCGGGCGAACCGCCGGGAGAGCTCGCTGAGCGCAAAATGAAGCTGCTCCTCCGTTTCGCCGACATCGCCCGCCAGAATCAACCAATCTTCCGGGTAGGCAGGAAGAGCCTTCAGCGCCTCCCGGTTGGCATCATGCCCTATATGAATATCACTGATTGCATACAGTTTCATGCTTCTTACTCCGCTTTTTTCTGAGCCTCTGCGACCCTATAGTGCAAAGCAAACACCACATATCGTGTATCTGTCAAGCAATGACCCCTCGGTGCACACGAAAGAGAGCAAGCGAGGAGTGCACGGGCATCCCGGGCGCGTCTGAGATTGAAATCAGTGGATTGGCAAACGGGCACCACTTCGGGTACAATGAACAGTATATCGACTACCGCGACAGGAGGAGCGCTATCGAGGGCTTTCCTCCTTTTTCATGGTTTTCGTATTCTCTCACATTCTCTATACATAGCGTACGGCAGAAATTCAAAAAAGGTGGTCTGATGTTTACACGGAATTTCCAGTATCCTGCACCGGTGCAAGCAGGCGACAAAGTAGCGATCCTCTCCCCCTCATCTGGCCTGCCCGAAATCTTCCCCGATGTCTACGAACTGGGTCTACAGCGCTTGCGCGATCTCTTCGGACTTCAGCCTGTTGAGTATCCAACCACGCGAAAAATGCACTCTCGCCCCGAAGATCGAGCACGCGATATCCATGCCGCCTTTCGCGATCCTGAGATCAAGGCCCTGATCGCCTCTATTGGTGGAGACGATCAACTAAAAGTGTTAAAGTACCTTGATCCCGAGCTGATCCGCGCAAACCCGAAGCCATTTTTCGGGTACAGTGATAATACCAATCTGCACAACTATCTCTGGAATCTGGGTATTGTCTCATATCATGGCGGCTCGATTCTGGTGCACTTCGGGCGTGGGGGCTCCATGCATCCCGACACGGTTACCTCGCTCAAGCAGGCGCTCTTCACCCGGGGAGAATATGAGCTCAAGCCCGCTCTCCACTGGACCGACGAGCCCGGAGACTGGCGAGACCCCGAGTTTGTCAGGAAGGAGCCGCACATGTTCCCCGGAGAAGGCTGGACCTGGCACAATGCCGGGGAGGTCATCGAAGGCACCACCTGGGGCGGAAACCTGGAAATTCTGGACTGGAATATGCGAGCCAATCGCTACATCCAGCCCGTGGAGAGCTATGCCGGCTCCATCTTCTACATCGAGACCTCTGAAGAGATGCCATCTGCTCTTGAGGTTTATCGCATCCTGATGTGCATGGGTGAACGCGGCCTGTTGAAACAGTTCCCTGCCGTGATCGTGGGGCGCCCAAAGGCCTGGGACCACAATCAGCCATTCACAGCCGAACAGAAGGCACGTTACTATCAAGAGCAACGAGACGCCATTCTACAGGCGTTTCATGAATATAATCCAGCGGCAACGATCGTCTTTAACGTCGATTTCGGGCATACCGACCCGCAATTGATTCTTCCAAATGGCGGCAAAGCGCGAATTGACGGCGTTCAGAAGCGGATCTTTGTCACCTACTAGACCCGGCTCTCAGCAAGGAAGGAGAGAGAAGCATGAACACCGCTCAGGTTCTGGTTGAACTGCTGAAGGCGTATAAAGTGCAGCATATTTTTGGCGTTCCAGGTGATACCACCATGCACTTCTATGATGCGCTCTATGCAGCACGAGACGACATACAACATATTATGGCACGCGACGAGCGATCAGCGGCTTTTATGGCGGATACCTATGCACGGCTCTCGCACCGGCCAGGGATTACCGAGGCGCCAAGCGGTGGCGGCGCAACCTATGTGATCCCGGGCATTGCCGAAGCAAACGGCTCGTCGGTTCCCATGATCGTTTTTACCTCGGATGTGCCGGTTGTTGACGAGGGGAAAGGCACCCTGACCGCGATCGATCAGGCGCGGCTGCTTGAGGCAGCGACCAAGTGGCGAGGTGTCGTCAAACGGCCCTCCATGCTCCCGGACATCGTACGACGTGCGTTCCGGGCCGCTACTACCGGACGCGGCGGTGTCGCTCATATCGTCCTGCCCGAAGATGTTTTAGGGGAAGAGCTGCCCTCACCTGCATTGCACGCCGAAGAAGCGTGCACGGTCTATCCAGCCTATCGCACGCAGGCCCCCCGGGTCGCGCTGGAAGCCATACTTGACGCCCTGCTGAAGGCCAGCCGGCCCCTGATTATCGCGGGTGGCGGTGCTGTGCTCTCCGGTGCATGGGATGAGATCACCGCGCTTGCCGAGCGGCTGCATATTCCAGTGGCAACGACTATCAACGGAAAAGGCAGCATCAACGAGATGCACCCGTGGAGCGTCGGCGTCATCGGCGGAAATGGCGCACGGCCCTACGCGAATCAGCTTATGGCCGAGGCTGATTGTATTTTCTACCTGGGCTCGAAGGTCAACTCGCTGACGACGCTCAAGGGCACGGTTCCAGCCCCTACAGCAACCGTGTTGCAGCTCAACGTCGATCCGCTTGAGCTCGGTAATAACGTGCCCGCCACTGTCGCAGCCTGTGGAGACATCAAGGAATCGCTTGCCGCCCTGCTTGAGCTGATTTCGCAGCGCAGCATCTCGGCGCCACAGCGCAGCGTGACCCCGGAGAAGCTTGAGGAGCTGGCAGCCCCCTTCTGGGAGGCCGTCGCCCGCAACGCAACGCGTCCCGATGTGCCCGTTGTGCCGCAGAGAATCATTGAAACTCTATGGCAGCACACGCCCGAAGATGTCGTTGTTGTGGCCGATCCCGGCACTATGACGCCCTTTACCGCTTCCCAGTTCCGCACCCGGCGTCCCGGTCGCTCGGTTGTGATTCCCCGGGCACATGGAGGCCTCGGCTACGCGCTTCCTGCGACCGTTGGTGCCTACTACGCCCGCCCCGGAGAACGCATCGTTGGCCTCGTAGGCGATGGCTCATTCGGCATGTCCGGCACCGAGCTGGCAACCATCGGCATGCTGAAACTACCCATCACGCTGATTCACTTCAATAACGGCTCGTTTGGCTGGATCAAGATGTTGCAACACCTCTACTACGGTCAGCGCTACCTGAGCGTCGATTTTACCGGGAAAATGGACGCGGCAACGGTCGCCGAGGGCTTCGGCGTACGCGGCATTCGCATCACACACCCCGATCAGCTTGTTGACGCGATCACTGAGGGACTGGCAAGCAATGAGCCGGTCTTTATCGATGTGCACACGCGCTCCGAGCTTGACGAAGTACCGCCCGTTCATGCCTGGCAGCAAGCCCTCTCACAGCGATAGCAGCATAACACAAAAGCCCTTCTTCTTTGTGACGAGGAAGGGCTTCTTTTCAGCATTCATATGAACGATTCCGCAGAGAACGAGGAGCCGTTATGCTCCCCAGGCCATCGGTAGGCGGAGCACGCGCAACCCGGCAGGACCAGCGCCAGAAGCGGTCTCAATGAGCTCAACGGGAACAATCCAGCGCCCCGGGAAGCGATCAAGCATCTCGCTGAGGGCGACCTTCACCCCCAGACGAGCCAGCGGCGCCCCCAGACAGGCATAGATCCCATGTCCAAAGGCAAGGTGCTGATTCAACGGGCGCTTGATGTCAAAGTCTTCGGGCTGCTGAAAGCGCTTCTTATCACGATTCGCGGTATCAATCCAGACAATAACCCGCTCGCCCGCGCTCAACTGCTGGCCACCAAGTATTGTATCAGCAGTTACAACACGAGAGACCGCATGCACTGATGGCATAAAGCGTAAGACCTCTTCAATGGCCGAAGGGATCAAGGCCGGGTTCTCGCGCAACGCTTCCAGCACTCCCGGATACCGCTCAAAGCACAGGACGACATTACACAGCAGCGTCTGGAGTGCATCATGCCCCACCGCCAGCAGCAGCGTGATGAACTCCAGAAGCTCCTGCTCATCATACCCATCGTTCAGCATCAGGCTGAGCAGGTCGTCCTGTGGCTGACGGCGCTTCTCGCGCACTATCTCATGGACAAGAGAGCGCATATGTTTCAGCTCGTGCGCCATCACTTCCTCGCCATCCCCCCGTTGCCAGGAGCCTGACGTCAGGACATACGCCCATCGTTCAAACGCGGCATGATAGCGAGCGGGAATCCCGAGCAATTCGGAAATAAGGAGGTCTGGTAACGGGTTCGCCAGCACCTGAATCAGCTCAATACGCCCGCTGGTGTAGTCAATACGATCAAAGAGGAGACGAGCGCTGGCAGTAATACGGGACTCTAGCTGCTCCAGCAACTCGGGAGTCAGGGCCTTCATGACACTCGTGCGTAAGCGTTGATATCGCTCAGGATCCCGCTTGAGTGTTTCAACAAAGCCAGGGAGCACCTGCGGGTACGCCTGCTGACCGGGCTCAAGCGCAAACAGTTCACGATCACCCAGGACACGCGCTACATCTTCATACGAAACGACATTCCAGGCCTGCAAGGTTGCATCAAAGAAAACGGTCTGCTCCAGATTACGGGACCACTCCACAGCCGAGAAGAGAAGATCCTTCTGGGTTCGTTGTATCAACTGCATGCTTTCTTTCTCTTTCTTCAGTATCTTCGTACTCATCTATTGAAACAGAAGACAGATACAATTTATTCTCTTGAACGAGAGAAAGGCCGCATTTTGGCAGGGTTTTCCTTCCTCTCGTTCGGCTTCCAGTCTGGTTTAAGGCAATTTTTTGTCATGCTAAAAAATGGAAGTGAATAGAACACATAGGAGAAGATAAGTTACCTTTTTGCGCGCTCGCAAGGTGGCAGAGAGCGAAAGGGGGGCGCTACCCGACGAGAGCAGAGGCAAAAACGAAAAGATCGGCAATAGAGCTGAATGTAATACCGGGCCAGCAGTAAGCTCATCCGTTGACCTTCTTCCTCGGGAGCATCAAGCGGAGTGCGGGCAGATGCCAGCATACTCCGACATGAGGACCCGCCAGACAATCACGAAGGGTAACAGCTCCGGGGAAAGAGCGCCTTGCCTACTCTTTCGGCTCGGCTCTGTCATCCGGTGGATTGCTGCTCTCGGACAGAATACTCAGCAGCTCTTTGCGCACATGTTCCAACAGAGAGCGCAAGCGCGGGAGCAGTTCCGGACGCATCATCACGCTACGACTGGTCATCCCGAAGAGGCGCATCACTTCGGCGGCCTCGTGCCCGAGATCACGCAGTTCATGCTTGAGTTGATGCTTTTGCGCCGCCACGCGTTTCCAGTTCATCTCCCAACGCGCCTCAGGGCCTTTCTGATGGCTTATCAGGAAATCTCGCCCGGCATCTGTAATGCTGTACACCTTGCGTCCATCGCTCTCACGAACGGAGACAAAGCCACGATCTTCGAGCATCTGTAATGTCGGATACACCGAACCGGCGCTAGGCACATAGAAGCCGCCCGACTTCTCTTCCAGCTCTTTCATCATCTCGTAGCCGTGCATTGAGCGCTCCTGTAGCAGTTCCAGCAGCGCAAATTTGAGGTCGCCGCGTCCGAAGAAACGTCGCCCGTGATGCGGGTTGAATGGGCCTTCCTGGCCAAAGGGGCCTTCAGGGCCAAACGGGCCCTCAGGACCGAAGATGTTGCGCCGCATACGCATCTCATGATGATGATGCCGCCGCTGTTCGTGACCGTGACCTCTTCGTTGCCACTCGTGTGTCTGAGGGCCAGTAAAGCCGAAGGCGAAGCGTCTGTTGAATCGTCCACCAAACATAAGGGTATAACTCCTTTCCTGCAAACCGATATATCGTTATATCGTTATCGATAGTGTAAACGATATATCGGTTTCTGTCAAGGGTTATTCACTTGTTCTT
>Ga0164243_10002714_pt1 | contig 28973 bp, 23 predicted proteins | sample OricompcompostOP_FD_108781 | JGI IMG/M metagenome (GOLD analysis project Ga0164243, IMG submission 108781) | Organic Plus compost microbial communities from Emeryville, California, USA - Original compost - Organic plus compost (OP) | ecosystem: Engineered > Solid waste > Mixed feedstock >... | reverse complement strand
ATTCGTCACCGATGTCCTGAGACATCACACTTGCAAGAACGGCACGGCACGATGTATCATCGAACACGTGTTCGACTGATTGATGGGTTCTGGTTCGGGGGAATCGATGTGACAGCACAGCCGGTGGCGTTGCCGCATCCGCTGACAACGGGTGTCCAGGCGATCGAAGCTGCCCTGTCTGACATGTCGATCGACTCCTGGGACGGTCTGGACGAGACCGAGGTCAAGATCCTGGTCGAGAAGCTCATGCGCATCGGAGCCCGGGTCGCAGCACACCAGTCCGCTGGCACCCGCGTGCTGGACGAGTCCGGGCTCGCTCGCCGTTCGGGTGCTTCGTCCACGGGGGCGTTGCTCGCAGGGTCCTTCGGTGGCGACCGCGCCGCAGGTGAACGACTCGTGCGCACCGGTCAACTGCTCGCGCAGGCGGGCAAGGTTGAGCAGGCGCTTGCTGACGGGACGGTGTCGGAGCGTCAGGCCAAGGCGATTGCTGGTGCGGTCAGTTCGCTTCCCGACGGCGTCAGCGATGTGCAGAAGCAGCAGTGCCAAGACGTGCTCATCGCCGATGCGCAGGAGTTGACGGCCAAGGATCTGGAACGCCGTGCCCTACGGGTCACCGACATCTTCAAGCCTGCCGATCAGGCCGACGCGAACGAGAACGCCAGCCTCCAAGAGCGGGAACGCAGAGCGTGGGCCAAATCGTCGTTCGAGATGTGGGATAACCGAGACGGCACGCATTCGGGCCGGTTCACGCTTCCTGAAGCGCAAGCCGACATGCTCCGCACCGCCGTCAACGCGATCAGTGCGCCCCGTCGTGACCACCTGCACGACCACCAGATCGTCGACCAGCCTGCCGGTGCCGACCGGCTCGGACGCGGATTCGCTGAGCTGGCCTCGCATCTGCCTACCGAAGGGCTCCCGCAAGGCGGTGCGACCGGCGCCACCCTGGTCGTCCGATTCGACTACCAGACACTGATCGAAGGCATCAAACCCGCCACCTTGTCCACCGGCACCCGCATCAGTGCCGGACAAGCCCGACAGTTGGCCTGCCGCATGGGTCTCATTCCCGAAGTCTTCGGTGGCACCTCCGTCCCGCTAGACATGGGACGCACCAAACGATTGTTCACTCCACATCAAAAGCTCGCCATCGCGGCCAGAGACGGAGGATGCACTGCACCGTGGTGCGACCGGCCACCCGAATGGACCGAAGTCCATCACTTCCGACAGCCCTGGGCCACTGGCGGCACCACCAACCTCGACGACGGCATGCTCGTGTGCTCCCACGACCACCACGTCCTGCACGACCAAGGATGGAACATCCGCCTCGCCGCCGACGACGTCATCGAATGGCAGGCACCCGGCACCACCGAATGGCAACGGAACAGGCGATGGCGGACATGACAGGCCAGGACTGATTTCGAGGCTCGTCACGTCCGTACGCGCAGAGCGGGTGGGTGGTGCCCCCAGCACCTCAATCAGCGCGTCAGCCGATGATGGGCTGCTCCTCGGGCAGGTGATAGCGCGGTGCGCGCCGGCGCAGAATGAAGGCACCGGCCGCCGTGATCGTGCCGACGCGGCCCAGAAACATCAGGACGATGATCACCAGTTGAGCGGCTGGTGGCAGATCCGGGGTGATGCCGGTGCTCAGGCCGACCGTGCCGAACGCGGACGTGCACTCGAACAGCGACTCCTCGAAGCCGTAGTCGGTCAGCAGCATCACGGCGAACGTCGTCGTGGTCACCAACATGACCGCCAGCAGAGCGATCGTGATGGCCGTGCGGATCACCCGCGGACCGATGCTACGGACGCCGACCGTCACCTCGGGATCGCCCCGCAGCTCGGCCATGATCACGTAGAACAGCAGCAGGAAGGTCGTGATCTTGATACCGCCGGCGGTACTGGCGCTGCCGCCGCCGATGAACATCAGCACGATGCCCATGTCGAGGGTCTCGGGCCTGGCCTCACCCCAGTCGAAACTGTTCAGACCGCCTGACCGCGGCATGATGCCGCCTTCGACGCCGGTCACGACTCGGTGCCAGAACGGCTGCCCACCCAAAGTGGCGGAGTTGTTCCATTCCAGGATCAGGAACACCACGGCACCGATGACGAGCAGGATGATCGAGCCCCACACCGTCAGCCGGGTGTGCACGGTCCAGCGGCTGGGGGTGCGCCACCCCGCGAAGAGTTCGGCAAGCACGGGGAATCCGATCGCTCCCACGAAGACAGCAGCCGAGATGGGCAAGAGCACGAGCCAGTCACCGGCGTACGAGGTCAAACTGTCGTGGTTGAGCGAGAAGCCGGCGTTGTTGAAGGCCATCACGGCGTCGAACACCCCGTGCCACAGCGAGGTGCCCCAGTCGTCGAAGTAGGTGGCGCGGTACCGGAACATCAGGACGACGGCCGTCACGGTCTGGAAGAACACCATGGTCAGCGCGACGCGGCGGAACAGCGGTTTGACCTCGCCGATGTTGACCACGTGCATGTCGGCCTGGGCCACCAGCCGCGTGCGGATGCCAAGACGGCCACCGATGAACAGGCCCAGGACCGTGGCCAGCGCGATGATGCCCAGGCCACCGATCTCGACCAGGATCAGGATGATCACCTGGCCCGGCACCGACCAGTACGTGCCGGTGTCGACCGTCGCCAGGCCCGTCACCGTCACCGACGACGCCGAGGTGAAGAACGCGGCCATAAAGTCCGGCGCCTGATGTCCCTCACGGGCGAACGGCATCAGCAACAAGATCGTGCCCAACACAATCAAGGCCAGAAACGTGATGGGCAACAGCCGGACCGGGTGCGCGATGGCCGGGGGCAGGCTGAATCGGCGGTGCACCCTCCGACAGTAGGACATCAGGACGGCCCCTGACATCTGCTGAACCCATCCGTTCCTGGCGTGTCGTTGCCCGCGCCTGCGTGTTTCAGATGATAAAGGAGGGGCTTACGTGACTGATGTGACTACTGTTACGCTGCCGTGATCCCTGCGGGTGAGTGGCACACAAGGAGCCGCGGACCCCTTCCCCACCTGGAGTTGAGCCACCATGAAGTCCACGCACCCGCCCACACGTCGCCTGCGACTGGCCGTCGCCGCGATCGCGTCCGGCACGATCGCCGCGATCGCTTTCATCGGTGTCACCAGCCAATCGGCCCAGGCCATCGCAGCACCGGCCGACTTGAAGGTTGCCATCATCTCCACCCAGGGCGTCGGCCTGAGCTGGGCCAAGACCGGCGACGATGCGTATCGTGTCCGGTTCTCGACCAGTTCTGACATGAAGTCCAATGTCGACACGTGGGACGTCCTGGGCAACTACCTGGAGTGGACCCACATGGACGCCAATCCCACCGCGACGTCCGCGCGGCTCAAGCCCGGAGGGACGTACTACTTCCAGGTGAAAGCGATCACCGACGAACCAGCGGTGGGCGACCGCGTCAACCTGAGCGCGTATGGCAAGGCTCTGAAGGTCACGCTCCCGAAGACCGGCCAGCCTGAACTCCGCCCGGTCCACCTGAAGACCACTCCCGCGGGCGCCGATTCGATGTACGTCTCATGGCAGAACCGCGGGCCCGGCGTCCGCTACGTGCTGCGCTACACCACCGATCGGTCACAGAACGTGCTGAAATGGAAGTCAGTCCAGTTCGACAGCTCGGGCGGTCTGGTCACCGGGCTGGAGAAGAACACCAAGTACTACTTCCGCGGTCGCGTCATCGACAAGGCCGGCAAGGCGCTCAGTGACTACTCGACGTCCTCGAACTCCTACTCCGGCACGACCGCCGCCACGACCGACCAACAGCGGATCAAGCTGGTGAGCTACAACGTTCACAAGGTCACGGGCACGCCGTCCTGGGCAACCCGTCGCAAACCCGTCGCGGACAACATTCTGGCGCAAGCGCCCGACGTCGTCGCACTCCAGGAGGCCACCCCCGAGAAGTACAACGGGGGCACGCAGTACGACGACCTCGTCGGCCTGCTGGGCAGCAAGTACGAGCTGGTGACGCGTACCGGTTCCAGCGGCACCAAACTGGTCTACAACAAGGACCGACTGACGGTCCAGAGCACCGGTGTCAAGGCGCTCACGACACTCGGCAGCGCGACCCGCTATGCCGTGTGGGCGATCCTCGAGGACAAGAAGTCCGGCGGCCAGTTCTTCGTCATCGATACGCATCTCGAGCCTGGCTCCAACAGCGACGCGACCTATAACAACGCCCGCATCAAGCAGGCCAAGGAAGTGCTCAAACTCATCGATGACAACGCTGAGGAACTCCCCGTCGTGATCGCCGGCGACATGAACTCCAGCCGCGTGGCCACGCCCACGAACGGCCAGTACGAGACGTTCACCGGGGCGGGCTACATCGACCCGATCGACAACGCCTCCTCGACCTGGGCGGCAGGTCACCGCGCCACGGCCCAGCACATCCTGGACGGCGAGTACAACAGCTTCAACAACTACGAAGCGAAGGCACGCCGCACCGCGTACCCACTGGGCACGAACGCCGACTACGTCTACACGTCACCGGGTATCACGGTCGCGACGTGGCGCACCGTCGTGAACGTCGGCACTGACGGCAAGTTCGTCGGGACGATCCCCTCGGACCACAACCTGATCGCAATGGACCTGTACATGAAGAAGACTGTCACGTCCTGCGAGTGATGACTGTAAACGACAGCACCCCCGGGCCATGTGGCTCGGCGGTGCTGCCGTTTGGACCCCGCTACTTCATCGAGATGGTAACCGTGTTCGAGACCTTGGTCGCACCCGAACTAGTGGCGATACGCCACGCATGCGTGGACTTGATCGGGAACGACACCAGGGTCTGGTTGCCACCCTTGGGAATCGTACCGGTCGCGTAGGTCTTCCACTTGCTGCCCGACTTGTACTGCACGCGGAACTTGCCGCTGCTGTACTTCCACGAGACCAGCATGGGCACCATGTTGCCCTTCTTCACCATCGACGTGGCGTAGAGACGCGGCGTCGTGGTGGGCGCCTTGGTCCGCACCGTGACGATCCCGTAGTCGGTGGACATCGTCTTGGCCGTGCCACCGTCACCGACCAGTTGGCCATTCTCATAGATGCCGTCGAGTCGGGCGCCATAGGCGCGCCAGGTCTTGCTACCGCTGATGTGGAAGCTACCTCGGGCGACACCGTTCTTGTCGGTCTGCAACCACGTCTTATAGGTCTTCCAACCCTTGGAGTAGTACTGCAGTTTGACGACACCTTGGTAGGCCCGCTTACCCGATCCCCAGGTCACCACGAACGGTGTCTTGCCCGAGGGCGACTGATAGCGCTCGATGGTCAGGGTCGGGGGTGCCGTGACATGCATGGCCGACCCGGTGGACGACGTCCCAGACGTTGTCACGCTAACCGTCTTCGGCGTCGACGACACCGCCACACCGTTGACCGACTTCGCGGTCGCCGTGATGGTGGCCTGTCCGGCCGTCTTGCCCTCGACCATGCCCGTCTGGCTGACCGTCGCAACCGACGGATTCGACGACGTCCAACTGGTCTCGGTGACCAAGGCATTGGTGGGCGAGACGCGGGTGCTGATCTGGACCCGGTCCCCTGCCCTCACCTTGAGCGGATTCGTCGACGGGCTGATGGTCACCGACTTGGGTTTGGTCCAGGTGGTGCGCCCCTTGGCCAGCTGATAGAGACGGTCCGATTGCGCCTCGACCGCCTTGGCGACCTTCGTGTTCTGCGCACGGAACGCCAGTTCGTCGAACTCCAGACTGGTGCCATTGGCATTCGCTGATCCACCGAAGGCCACATCATTGGCCGCGCTGTTGTCGGTGTACGTCAGGGTCTTGTCGTGCACGTTGGCGAACTCGACACGGTCAATGGTCTCGCGCATGTCGGTACTCATCGCGAAGTAGGTGTCGACGATGTCCGAAATCGCGTTGGTGCCCAGGATGATGTGCACCTTGCAGCCCTTGTTCTGCAACTGAATCATCGCCGACAGCAGACTGGCACTTCGGTTCCGACTGAACAGCGAGTGCACCGTGTACACCTTGCAGTTGCCGGCGGGTCCTGCGAGGGCCCGGTCGCGCAGGTACTTGGCCTCCACATCAACCTTGGCCACATCAGCGTCGGTCGTAACGGCGGTGAGCGAACGCGGTGACGGGAACAGGGTGATCCCGGAGTCGGTCGACATGCCGGGGATCGTCTGCGTGACCGGGTTGTACGTGATGGCGGCCTTGTAGCCGGCCGTGGCGTCCTCGATCTTGTTGGTGCCGTTGGCTTGGGACCCGTAGATGTCGTTCTTGACCGCGTTGTAGGCCTTGGCGTCGTCGTAGATGACGATGCTGGTGTTGGACTTGTGTCCCCCGCTGGCGCCGTTGAGGTTCGATGACGTGATCCACACGACGTTGTTGCGCAGCGTGCCGTTCGAGTCGGTGGCCTGTTCGAAGGCCGCGTACTTCGAATGCATCAGATCGCCGCCGGAATTGACGGTCAGGCAGCCGCCATCCTTCCTGCCACACTCGTGGTAGTCGGCAGCTTTCACCTGCTCAGGAGCGTAGCCGGGGTGGCCGCGCATCACCAGACGGGCTAATGAACTCTGCTGCCTCCACGCGTCGTTCATCGTGGTGCGGCTACCCAGGATGTGGATGTTCGCGCGCTGCTCCGGGGTGCGCTGATTGGCCTGGAGCAGGAACGCGGCCGTAGGCGCGAAGACCTGCGCCGGGTCCGCGATGGTCCACTGGTCCTCGACCTCGTCGTAGCCGAAGGTCTTGCCATCCCACAGACTGTTGTAGATCGTGCTGTAGATCTCCTTGTCCGCCGGGACAGACGCGACCAGGCGGGAGTACTCGTTGATCGTGCGCCAGTCGAGTACATCCTTGTCCTCGATGTCCCCTATCGATCCGTAGATCTCGACACGGCGGCCGTTCATCTCGGTGACCTCGTTGGGCTGGTCAGCGCTGGTGATCCGGTCGAACTGCTGCGATGGGGGCAACGTCGTGTCCACATAGCCGTTGTTGTCAGCCGACGGCAGCGTGTGGTCGAACACGGTCTCGGCCGGGGCGGCAGCGGGCGAAAGGACCGTGGCGACGAGCGCCAGGGAGCCGATCAGGATGGGGGTGCGTGGCATTAAGATGCTTCCCTGAATCGTTGTGGGCGTCCGCAGTAGATTACACGCAACCGCCGACGGTTGGCGCCCGAACCCCCAGTTCGGCTGATGGGGCTAGGAAATCTCACCCTTCAGCGCGCGAACGGCAGTCCGCAGCCGCCGACGCCACGGCGGTCTCGTCTGCTGTGCGCTGCGCACCACCTGGGCGCGGCGCGCCGGCTTCAACGACTCGTCGAATGCGGCCAGCGCTGCCCCGGGAGTGTCGTACCCGGTCTGCAGGCCGTTGCGCTCCAAGAAGGCCGTGAACCGACCGAAATTCTCGCGGTAGGAGGCATTGAACGCCGAATAATCCTGACGCGTCGCGATCTCGGCGGTCGAGCTGTCGGGCGTCAGGTCCTCGATCAGCGTGTGAGGAAGGTGGTGGTGCTCTGCGACTTCCAACGTGCGCGAATCGTGCACCAACAGATGCGCAGGCGTGTGAGCCAGCGTGGCGGCGACCGTGCCGTGCAGACGCGGACCATAGGCGAAGTCGTAGTCCTCCAGGTGACGAATCCATGACCACGCCGTAGGGCAGTACTCGATGCGGTGCTGGCCGAACGCACGATGTGAGCGCTGCACGGGGAACCGCGGATCACCGTTCCATTCAGGCCGTGTCTCGTCGCCGGTGATCACCATGCGGGCGCCGATGGTCTCCTGCATGTAGACGACCGACCGCGGGTAGTCGGTGATGGTGCGGTCCAACAGGTCGGCAGTCGCGTCGATCCGGTGATCGAATGACAACGACAGTCGGCTCCGTCGGCTCAGCTTCACGTCCTTCTCAGGCATCTGGAAGTCCGGCCCCCACATGAACAGCGACGGACAGCCGATGATGTCGACGCGGTCCGCCGGAAAGCCCAGGTGTTGCAGATAGCCCTTGCTGATCTCACCCCGGACACCGATCGATGCCGACCGGTCAAGGACCGACGAGACGAAGCGGCGGGCGGCCGCCTCGTGTTCGGCGATCTGAGCTTCGGACGCTGTGACACCGGTGACGCGACTGGGTCGGAACGATCCGTCGCGCACGTCCTTCAGCCGAAGTTGGGCGCCGATGCCCACGACGGTGACCGGCACGTCGAGCCGTTCGATCAGATCAGCCCACAGGACCAGATTCTCCAGATTCTGCAGGCGGAATGAGCTCGACAGAGGAAGGACGAGGCGGTCGCATTCTGAGTTGATCCACTCCGCACGCTCCTCGACCGGGCCCTTGCCGAACTTTCCGTACGAGATCGTGCGCACATCGTGGTCGTCGCGGACCAACGCGCGGTGCGTCGAGAACTGGTACAGCAGATTGCCCTGATTGCCACCAATGAACTTGATCGACTTCAATGGATCCATCGACGCCGTCGGCAGTTGGCAGGAGCGGACCCAGATCTGTTCGCGCTTCCCGGACTGGTTCACCGGCGTCCCCTTGCTCTCGACCGACACGAGGATGATCCTCTCACCTCAGGACCACACTCCGCATGTCGCCCAGAGGCACATGCCCTAGGCTGTCCCTCCGGGCGGCCACCCGGCCGTATCGCAGAAAGCGCGGAGGTACCGATGCCGACATGGTGGTCACGGCTGACCTCGTCGCCGAAGTACCTGGCCGCCGCCGGTGGCGCTGCCGGCGTCGTGCTGATCGCGGTGGTTGTCACGATCATCGCCACGGGTGCCGATGCCGACGACCCGGAAGGCCCGCAGACCACGACACCCACGTCCACGCCGTCGGCCGACTCGACCACTGCTGTACCCGAGCCCACTCTTGACCCGACGGCGCACCCACCGGACAAGGACGAATACTGTCCCGCGTTCGACAAGATCAAGGCCGGCGGCTTCGAGACCCAGGCCGACGAGAACGCCGACGGGCAGGTCGATCTGGACGAACTCGGCCGCAAGTTCGATGAACTGACGCAGAAGTACACGGCGGCAGAGAAGGTCTCTCCCGCGAGCCTGCGCGACGACTACGCCAGGGCCCTGGGCTTCCTCCGCGAGGGGAAGAAGGCCGTCGAGTCCCGAGACATCGAGCTTCTCAAGGCACTGGTCAGTAATCTCGATACGTTGAACGAGTCGATGGAGACCATCGAGACGAAATCGGACCCGTTCTGCGACTGACCGCAGTCTGATCTGCTCGGACGAACGATTCAGGAAGACCTCAGGAATCGTGAGCAGACTGACCTGAACTCGTGCCGACGAAGAAGGAGAAGCATGCCGCGTCTCGTCAGACAAGGACTGTCAACGATCCAGTACGTCGGTCGCGCCCTGGGCGGATTCAACCTGTTCTTGAATCTGGCGAGTGTCGTCACGATCACGATCGCGATCGGATGGCCGACGTCGGCGACGGCGCGCATCTGCGTCGTGGTGATGGCAGCGCTGATCATCGGCGTGTTCGCGTTCGAGGAGATTCAGCGTCGACGAGCGGGAGGTCCCACCGAACTCCTGATGGGCTTGCGCCCACTCCCCCGCGTCGTGACCTCCGCGGCAGCTCTTGTCGTCGAGACCGCGGTGGACCATCGGACGTGGCTGATCATCGCGGCGGGCATTCTGATGGCCCTCCTGGTCGGTGAGGGCGCCGTCCGCAGGCCGGTCAAGGGAGCAACACCGCAGGCCGCGCGCATCAAGGGTGGCGACGTTCCAATCCCGTCGCGGGTCGCCACCACCTGGTACTTCACAGCGACGACCCTCAGCGTGTTCCTGATCGCGTTGTGTTCAGCCCTTCAGATCTCACAGATCCCAGGACTGATTGCTGTCACGGTGTCGCTCCTGATCGCACTGCTGGTGGGTCTGCAGTCCGCGCGCTACCTGGTCGGTCGCAACCGATTCGAGCGCAATCTCCCTCAACTGCTCGAGGCGTACGGACCGGTGTTCGCCTTCCACTGGCAGGCTCCCGCCGGTACCGCCTACCAGGCGGCCATGTGGCTGCCCTACCTGGAACGCCTCGGCAAGCCGTACTTCATTCTCGCCCGGACTCAGGCGAACTTCGACGAACTGGTCAAGATGACCGATGCGCCCGTCATCCTGCGCGTCGGACTGGAAGACCTGGACGCCGTCGTGTGCTCGTCGCTCAAGACCGTCTTCTACGCCAACACCGCGGTACGCAACTCGCACATGATCCGCTTCCCGCAACTGACCCATATCCAGCTCAACCACGGCGACAGCGACAAAATCGCCAGTGTCAGTCCGACCTTCCGCCAGTACGACCGGAACTTCGTCGCCGGGCAGGCTGCCATCGACCGGTTCGCCAAACACGGCGTGTCGACGCTACCCGAACAGTTCGAAATCGTCGGGAGACCCCAACTCGAGCACGTCGAGGCCGCGGCACGCCCGATCGGAGACATCGAGAACCCGACCGTGCTCTACAGCCCGACGTGGTCCGGCTTCTACGACGACTCCGACTACAGTTCGCTGTCGGCCGGTGCCACGATCGTTCAGGAGTTGGTCGATCGCGGCTGTACCGTGATCTTCCGGCCGCACCCGTACGCACGTCGACACGGAGGCAACGCTCGAGCGTGTGATGAGATCATCGATCTCCTGACACGGAACGTCGCGGAGACCGGCCGGCAGCACGTGTTCGGGCCGACGGCCGAGACCACGATGTCCGTCGTCGACTGCTTCAATGCCAGCGACGCCATGGTCTCGGACGTCTCAAGTGTCGTGTCGGACTATCTGATCTCAGGAAAGCCCTTCGCCATGGCTGCGGTGTCATCCCATGGTGAGACGTTCGTCGAGGAGTTCCCGCTGGCCCGCGCTGCCTACGTGTTCGACGTTCCACGCGGCAGCCGGGAGGCGCTGGCACTGCCCGAGCGACTCGACGAAATGCTCGGCACCGACCCGATCGCGGACGACCGCAAGGCTCTGCGGTCCTACTACCTCACCGACACCCCGCCCGAGCGCATCGCCGATCGCTTCATCGACACGGCGCTCCGCTACCTGTGAGACCGGGCGTTCACGGCAGATAGACCGTGGCGCGGACCAGGTTGTGATCGGACGGGATCGTGCCGATGAATCGTCCGGCACCGTCCAGATTCGCCACGACCTGCCACTGAGAGACCCGCATACGCGAGACGAAGATGTGGTCGATGAACGGCACGGACGAGCGTCGTGGCGCCACACGACGCATACCGTTGACCGTCTTCAGATCTGCGTCCACGATCTTCTCGGCCTGACCCAGTTTTCCGGTCTTGACCAGCGGGTCGATGTACCCAGCGCCGGTGATCGTGCGATACACGCCGTTGCCGGAGGTCCGATAGCCACCTGCGTTGAAGTCACCCACGATCACGACCGGCAGACCGTCGGCGTTGATCCGCGCGATCGTGTCGACCAGTTGCCGGGCCGCCGACGTCCGGTGGGCCCTGACCGAGCCGCTGTCACCGGGCGAGAAGTGCGTGTTCATGAAGATGAACCGTTTGCCGGTGCTGCGTTGCTCGAACACTGCCCACGCGGCGTATCGGATGACGCCGCGGAACCGCGAACTGCCAGCGAGCGGCTGATATCCCTCTGAGATGAGCTTCAGCTTGGTGCGGTCGTAAACGGTCCGGGTCTCACCAGTGGCCCCACCGGTGGATCGGGTCAGCGCCCAGTCCGCGCCCAGAACGTTGGCAATGTCCTGGAACTGGCGGGGCCCGCCCTTCACATGCGCCGGTGTCGCCTCCTGCAGACCCACGACATCCACGTTGCTCGACTTGATCAGATCCGCGATGCCGTGGCGTCGTGCCGCCCAGTTCGACTTGGTCCACTTCAACACGTTGTAGGTGCCGACACCCATGGGTTCGTACGATGCGGTCGTCAACATCGCCGGCTCCGACCAGTTGCTCAGTGGATCGCCTGCGGCGTCGACGACGCGGACACGCGTCGCGTAGAGAGTCCCCGCGGTCAGGCTCCCGAACACCTTCTTCGTCTTGATGGTCTGCAGGGTCGTGGGGTCGGCGAAGTCGATGGTCGGCGACACCTGCACCTCGTACCGACTGCCGTCAGTGGCCTTGTCCCATCGGACAGACATCGAGGTCGACGTGTTGCTCTGGACCGAGACCTCGGGGGGATCGTTGGGGTACGTCGTGTCGAACCGGACCAACGGACTCGGAGAGCTGTCGCGGCCGTCAGGCGCGATGGTGCGAACCCGCAGGTAGTACGTGGTCCCCGGGGCCAGGGCTGTCAACTTCACACTCGGGTCGTCGACCGACTTCGTCACCGCCCGCTCGAACCTCGGATTGTCGGCGTATTCGACCGAGTAGGAGTCGACTTGTCGGCCGGCCCAACTCGCGGTGACAACCGCGTCCTTCATCGACACCGTTACGTCGCCGGGTCGCTCAGGTGGTGCATGCACGAGTCCCGGAATCCACAGACACACCAGCGCCAACGTGCCGCCGCAGACGCGCGCGGGGATGCTGGCACGCCGCATTCCGCGCCGGCTACGCTCCGACGAGCCGGAACTGGACCATCGGGCGGTCCGGACGGCGTGCGCGGGCCGCGCAGGAGCGGAACGCTGCGCACGAACACCGACCCGACGTGAGGGCTTGACCTTTCGTCGGGCACCGGAGGGTGACGTCATGACGACAACGCCTCCTCGCCCCGCTCCAGCATTGCGCATAGAGTACCGGCGACATCTCTTGACAGCGCGTCGTGGTGGATGCCAGGGCCCCGAACGGTTCGACCTAGGATGATGGCGTGGACCAACAGAACCGAGTTGCGATCGCCATCGTCACCTTCAACCGGTCCGGGTTCCTGCGCGAACTGCTCGACAGCGCGGCGGCGATGGCCACGCCGCCGTATCGCATCGTGATCGTCGACAACGCCAGCACCGACGACACCCAGGACGTCATCGAGGCGGCTCGATCGAGCTTCCCCGAGGGAATGATCGTCAATCAACGTCTCACCACCAATACCGGTGGTTCGGGGGGGTTCTCCGAAGGCACCCGCGTCGCCCTCGAGCAAGGGGCAGACTGGGTCTGGCTGATGGACGATGATGTCGAGATCCTGCCTGACGCGCTGGAACGTTTCGCGCCGTGGATGGAACGGTTCAAGGTGATCCACGGACGTCGTTACGACTTCGACGGCACCCCGTTCTACTGGCAGGCCAAGTTCAACCAGTTCCTGGGCGTGCCGCTGCCCTATTCGGGGAAGTCGTTCAATCGTGATGGTTACGCCATCACCAACTCCGGGACCTTCGAGGGCATGCTGGTCAACGCCGACGTCGTGCGCGAGATCGGCCTGCCGGACCCCCGGTTCTTCATCACGTGGGACGACGCCGCCTATGCCTGGCTGGCCTCTCAACACACCCAGGTCGCTTACGTCGACGAGTTCGTACTGCAACGCAAACGAGAACAGAAGCAGATCAATCTGGGCATCCGCCATTTCAACGACGGGAGCGCGTTGTTCCGCTTCCACGTCATGAAGAACCGCGTCTATATCGCGAAATACTTCCGCGAATACGGAAAACTCAACCGGATCGGATTCGCGATAGGTACCGCGCTGACGTTCGCCAAAGAGGTGTTCCGACTCGTGGTCGTGCAGCACACACTTAAGGGCATCGGTGACCTGGTCCGGGGCTTCCGCGAGAATCGGCGGCTCTGGAAGGACGACACTTGGCGTCCCATGGATCCTGCCGATGTTCCGGCACGATTGAGCACATGAACGAACGCCAGCGAGTGAACAAGTGAGCGACATCGACCTCCTCGTCGTCGGGTCCGGCTTCTTCGGTTTGACGATCGCCGACCGTGCCGCGCGTGATCTGGGCCTGCGTGTCCAGGTGATCGACCGGCGGAACCACATCGGCGGCAATGCCTATTCAGAAGCCGAGCCACAGACCGGCATCGAGGTGCACCGTTATGGTGCGCACCTGTTCCACACATCGAACGAACGGGTATGGGAGTACGTCAACGGCTTCACCGACTTCACGTCCTATCAGCATCGCGTCTATACGACCTATCGCGACGAGGTCTTCGCGATGCCCATCAATCTGGGCACCATCAATCAGTTCCTACGCGACGCGCTGACGCCTGATCAGGCGCGATTGTGGGTCGCGGAGCAGGCAGCCGCGATCACCAGTGAGCCGGCGAACCTCGAGGAGAAGGCGATCAGCCTGATCGGCCAGCCGCTCTACGAGGCGTTCATCAAGGGGTACACAGCCAAACAGTGGCAGACCGACCCCACCGAACTCGATGCAGAGATCATCAGCCGTCTGCCGGTCCGGTACACCTACGACAACCGATACTTCAACGATACGCACGAAGGACTTCCGGTCGACGGTTACACGGCATGGCTGCAACGGATGGCCGACGACGACCGTATCGACGTCGCCTTGAACACCGATTTCTTCGATGAGTCGCAGCCGCTCAACAAGGCCGCCGTCGTCGGGAACCTGCCCGTGATCTACACCGGTCCGGTCGATCGGTATTTCGATTTCGTGCACGGAGATCTGTCGTGGCGGACATTGGACTTCGAGATGGAGATCTTGCCGGTCGGCGACTTTCAGGGCACATCGGTCATGAACTACGCCGACACCGACATCGCTTACACGCGCATCCATGAGTTCCGGCATTTCCACCCCGAGCGGAAGTACCCCGATGACAAGACTGTCATCATGCGCGAGTTCTCGCGCTTCGCTGACCACGCTGACGAGCCGTACTACCCCGTCAACACGCCGCAGGATCGCCAACGCCTGCTGGCCTACCGCGAACTGGTGCAGGCCGAGCCACGCGTCCTGTTCGGTGGCCGCCTGGGCACCTACCAGTACCTCGACATGCACATGGCCATCGGATCGGCCTTGTCGATGGTCGACAACAGACTGGACGGGATCCTGCATGGCCACTAGCGGAGCTCGGGTCGGGACGGTGACCCGCCTGCGACTGTGGGCCATCGCGCGCCTGCGCCGCTCGCGGTTCCTACCCTCGGGCATGCCCGATAAACTGGCCGACTCCGACCGCCTGGGGCAACCGTTCACCCAGCAGGTGCTGGTCTACTTCCCCACCACGCTTGACAGCCTCTACCAGCTCCGACCCTGGCTACCAGCGCTGATGGCGCTGAACGCTCACCATCCGGTGGTCTGCGTGTTCAAGGACTCTCGCACAGCACGCGTGGTACGTGGTGAAAGCGGCCTGGATTGCGTGACGCTCGCCAACTACGGCCAGTTGGACCAGATCCTGTCGGTCAGCAACGTCAAACTCGCGCTCTACATCAACCACGACCCCATCAACTTCGAATGCCTGCGATTCACCTCGATGGTGCACGTCTATCTCGGCCACGGTGACAGCGACAAGGGCGTCTCGACGTCCAACCAGGTCAAGGCCTATGACTTGTGCTTCCTGGCGGGGCAGGCCGCGCTGGACCGTGCCGCCGCCGCCACGATGCTGTACGACGCCGCGGCCCGCAGCGTGTTGATCGGCCAACCTCAATTGGATACGACGCCGGTCATCGGTTCTCCCTCCCCCGACGGTCGGCCGACCGTGCTCTACGCGCCCACGTGGGAGGCGTCACAACCGTCGGTTTCGTACGGCTCTGTCGAACGGTACGGCGAGAGACTGGTCACGGCGTTATGCGACGCCTACCGCGTGATCTACCGACCGCATCCGTTGAACGGCGTCATCCGGCCTGACTACGCGACGGCGGATGCACGGGTGCGCTCGATCGCTCATCGTGTGGACACCGATGTGTCCCTCGAGCAGTCGTTCGCCGACGCGGATCTGCTGATCACCGACGTGTCTGCGGTGACGCTGAACTGGCTGCCGACCGGCAAGCCTCTGCTGGTGACGGTGCCACAGGTCGCCGAGGCGCCCAGCCGCCTGCTCGACGCCCTTCCTCGCCTGGACGTGTCCGATGACGTCACTGACCTCGTCGCGACGCATCTGGATGAGGACCCGACCTCGGGCCGGCGACAAGAGCTGGTCGAGTACTACCTGGGTGATCCCACACCCGGCGTCGCCACCACGCGATTCATCGCCGCGTGCGAGGACGCCATCGCCCTGCGTGACCGCGAGTGGGCGGCTGCACAGTCACGTGGGGCCATTGGCCCCTAGTTGCCGCCGCCGATGGCGGCGGGGCCGTCGGCCCGACGGATGTCGATCACGTGTCCGGTCTGCTGGGACAGCATCACGTCCAGCGACTGGCGGGCCACCTCGAGCGAACTCAGCAACGTGCCTTCTGGCTCTTCGCCGAATGCCTTGGTGCGCATAGGGGTTCCGGTCCGCTCCGGGTTGACGCAATTGACCCGGACCTCGCCGGCCCATTCATCGGCGAGTGCTTGCGTCAGGTTCACCGTGGCCGCCTTGGCCGATGAGTACAGCGAGTATCCCTTGCGTCCGCGGGTGTACGAGGAGGACGTGAACAGCAGGAGCGAGCCGTTCGAACCTGCCAGATACGGATAGAACTCCTGCGCGATCCAGATCGGCGCCAAGTAGTTGATCTCGGTCGCTGCCCAGATCGTCTCCTCGGTGGTCTCCGCCAGATTTCCGAGCGGCAGCACACCCGCGGTATTGACCACGAAGTCGATCGTCTCAGCCTTCTCCAGCACGGCGCGGGCAGCCGCGGCGACGTCCTCACGACGGTCGACATGGGTGCCGGTGGCCGACCGGCTGAAGACGTGGACCTCAGCGCCGAACGAACGCGCCAGATCGGCGATATCCCCGCCGATGCCGTATGAACCACCGAAGACGACCATCGTCCGGCCTGCCAGCGCTGCACGGTATCCCGCATCATCGAGCGGCTCAGGCTTGTCCGCGGACTGCAACTGGAAGAGCTTGTCGGCGATATAGACGTCGATCGGCTCGGTGACCTTCATATTGCGTTCATGGCCCGGGACGACCGCGATCGGCACCTCCGGCAGGTAGCGCAGCACGACCGTACAGTCATCGGTCGCCGTGAAGTTGGGGTCCTTCCAGGCCAGTTCGTAGGCACGCTTGATGACCGACAGTCTGAACGCCTGCGGCGTTTGACCGCGGCGCAGCAGATCGCGCTGCAGCACATCTGCGATCACTTCGTTGCTGTCCTCCCCCGGCTCCGGACGGACCTGAACGATCGTGTCGGCCGACGGGATCGCGGTGTCGACGGCCTCATGCGTCTGCAGGGCAGCGACGACATCGCTGATGATGGTCTGCGACACGAGCGGCCGTACGGCGTCGTGGAACAGGACGTTGACCTCGTCGTCACCGAGCGCCTCGAGCGCTCGGCTCGTGGACTCGTTGCGTGTCTGGCCGCCCTCGACGATCTGAGACACCTTGTCGTACGCACCACCGTCGACGATCGCTCTGACGGGGTCCAGGTGTCCGGCGGCCATCAGGATCACGATCTCGTCGATCAGGTCAGATGCCTGGAAGGCGGCGATCGTGTGCTCGATGATCGTCTTGCCGGCGATCTTGATCAACTGTTTGGGGATCGAGAGTCCGACGCGGGTGCCGGTCCCCCCGGCCAGGATCACGCCGACGTTTCGCAGTTCAGTCACCCGACTGAGATTACCGGGCCCCATGATCCGACAGCCAGGAGGCACAAGGACCGCTCATCGTAACGAGTGCCGGCATCTTGGCATGAACGGTCATCCCGGAGGAAGCAGTCGGGTCTGCTGCACCGCTGCGTCAGCCTGTTTCGGAAAGCCTGCCGACGCTCCAGCCCGTGTTGGGTCAGGGCAGGACATCAGGTTGGCATACGACGTGCCTTCGGCGGCCCGATCCTTCACTCCTCGGCAACCACGCCGTCTACGTGGGCCGCCGTGAAGGTTCCGATCTTTGTCACCCCGTCGAACTCGTACACGTCCACAACCACATCTCCCGATTCGTTCACATGCTTCTGGGTGAGTTCGACCGCTTCCTCGGGCGTGGATGCCTCCTCCCACATGAGGTCAGACAGGTAGATATAGCCGGGGCGTCCATCATCTGTCTCTGCTGGAATGAGGTCGGGCTTTTCGGCGTCAAGCTTGTATACACCTACCTTTTGACCGCTCGTATTCTTGCTCAACGAGGGAGCAGTGCCACCGCCATCATTAGCGGTGGCAATCGTATAGGAACCCCCAACAGCGAGGCCGACAGTTGCAGCCAGCCCAACGATGGTCATTCGGCGGCGGTTGGTATTCACTTCTTCATCCTTCCTAGAAGGGCAGGCTCGGCGATCGAGTTGATTTGGCGTAGTAGACGGACTCGTTCGCTGGCGCGGCCAACATGCCCACAAAGAAACCTGTAGCGGCAAGCACAGCTGTGCTTTTCGCGACCACTGACAAGCGTGTCATTCCTACGCCTCCTAGGCATCCTTGAGGAAACTGATTAAGTCAAGCAAACATGGCATTCGACGGTCGATACCCGACGGTCTTGGTGTCCGGGTAGTCGGCACCGAGCAGCGTGTAGATGTCGCGGCGGTCGCCAGCGAAGATCGGGTGTCAACTCAATTGACAGAGCGATGTCGATCGTTGCGTTCAGTTCGCTGCGGGCCTACCGATGAGAAGGCTCCGGTAGCCAGTGAGCCATGGGCAAACACGGCATCTCGTCAGCGCCTCCCCGCCGACACCCGCAGTGGCATCAGCCGAGACCGATGCGAAGCCAGAACTTGCTCAACCAGATCGTTCTGGCCTGATGACGGCTTCGACCTGCTGGGACTTCCAGACCCGGAAGCTCTCCTCGGTCTCACCACGACGCCAGTAGGCCGACACGGACACGTCGGCGCGGTCGACGCCGCGGCCCTTGAGACGTAGGGGCGCACCGACTTCAGGAGCGCCGACTCGCCGTGGATGAACGCCTGCGTGCTCAGCGGGTGGGCGCATCATCGCGACGCCACCACCTGGAGCAGGAGTCAGCCGGGCGGCGGCTGGTAGCCGTACCACTGCAGAAGTGGCCCGGCGCGTTCGAGGAGTTCTTCAGCCTGCGCATCATCCGTCGGTTCAGGAATGCCGTCATCGAACGACAGATCCTCCGAATAGATCGCTAGCTTGGCACCGAACAGACCCGGTGCGTCCCGGAATACGCTGTCGGGATCATCTGGTGTCGCTCCGGCGTAGGCGATCTCGACCCGTTTCAGACCTGGCCCACCGGATCCCTTGGTGAAGTAGAAGCCGAGCGGCTTGAGGAACGACTCTATGCCCGACGTGGTGTACGGATGCGATGTCGGGACATTGATCGCGCAGAGCGTCTTCGCAGACTCATGCTTCGGGTCGTCGCGGAACAACAGCTGTGGCCGCCAACTGCTCTGTCCCTCGTCGAAGGAGTAGAACATCCGGGGTTCGTTCGTCGCCAGATCGGCGGGACGGCACACGACCTCGACCGGCTTGGTCTGCTCACCCAGGAACGCGACCGCGTCATCCCACCGCTCGATGGCCGACGGGGTCGGCGTCGGGCTGGACGACGTAGTCTCTCGCTTCGGTGTGTCGTCGCCGGCACCGCACCCCGCGAGGCACAGCACCGCTGCCACGATCGTGACGATGGTCCTAGTCATGATTCCCCCTAGATCGCGACCCTCGGGTCACTCGACGAGCCTACCGGGACGTGGGCCGCATGACGGCTTCGTCCTGCTGGGACTTCCAGACCCGGAAGCCCTCTTCGGTCTCACCACGGCGCCAGTAGGCCGACACGGACACGTCGGCGCGGTCGACACCGCGGTCCTTGAGGACGTACGGGCGCACCGATTTCAGCAGCGCGGATTCGCCGTGGACGAAAGCCTGGACGCGGCCGTCGGGCCACTCCCAGGCGCGCACGGCGTCGTCCAGGAGGGTCGTGCTGCCGCGCGCTGCGTCGCCGCGATGCAGCCAGCGCACATCGACGTCGCCTGCGGTGTCGAACACGACCTCGTCGCCGGGGCCGTCGATCTCGATGAACGCAGTCGCCCGGTCATCGGACTCCAACGCTTCGATGGATGCCGAGATGGCGGGGAGGCCTGCCTCGTCGCCCACGAACAGGTGGTGGTCGGCGGTGTGGTCGGGCGCATATCCGCCGTTGGGGCCGCGCAGGTGGATCCACTCCCCCGGCTGCACGTTCACGGCCCACGGTCCGGCGACCCCCTCAGTCCCATGCACGACGAAGTCGATCACGACCTCGCGCGCCGCCGGATCGATCGACCGGATCGTGTAGGTGCGCATGACCGGGCGGATGCCGTCGGGAAGTTCGCTGAGGTCGATGTCCTGCGGCGCGTCGAAGCCCTCGGGCCAGAACAGCAGCTTGGCGTAGGTGTCGGTGTAGTCCGGCAAGGCCTGATGCCGTTCCCAATAGACGTCGAACCTGTCGCCGCCCAGCACCACGCGGTGCATCGAGGGCCCGATCGGTTCGGTACGGAGAACAGTCAGGGCGACAGGGATCGTCTTGCTCACCCGGCTAGCCTAACGACGTGACCCACGGTATCGATGTGACGCAGTTCGACCCTCAGATCCGCGCTCAGGACGACCTGTTCCGCCATGTGAACGGCCCCTGGTTGCGTGAGACCCAGATCAAACCGGACCGGGCCACGGCCGGTGCGTTCGTGACGCTGCTGGACGAGGCGGAGCTGAAGGTGCGGCATATCATCGAAGCTGCAGCCGAGCAGTCGCCCGACGACGAACAACGCAAGATCGGCGACCTGTACGCCAGCTTCATGGACGAGACACGCATCGAAGAGCTCGGCGCGACGCCGCTGGAGCCTGAACTGGCGAAGGTCGACGCCATCGGTGACGTCCCGTCGTTCGTGCGAGCCCTCGGCGCATTCGACCGCGAGGGCGTCGGCAGCCTGTTCGGCCTCTACATCGCCCCCGACCGCGGACAGCCGGACCGGTACATCACGCACGTCGTGCAGAGCGGCATCGGTCTGCCCGACGAGTCCTACTACCGCGAGGATCAGTTCGCTCCGATCCGCGAGGCCTACGTCGCCCACATCGCCACCGTGCTGGGATTGGCCGGACTCGACGACGCCCAAGCTCGGGCCGAGCGGGTCATGGAGCTGGAGACCCGCATCGCGTCGCACCACTGGGATCGGGTCGCCTGCCGCGACACCCAGAAGACCTACAACCTGATGGGCGTCGACGACGTGCAGGCGCTCACCCCGTCCTATGACTGGCGCGCGTGGGCCGATGCCGGGCAGGTGCCCGAGCCCGTCATCGCCGAGGTCGTCGTGTCGCAACCGTCGTTCCTCAAGGGCGTCCAGACCCTGCTGACTGATGCCGATCTGCCGGCCTGGCTGGACTGGCTGCGGTGGCAGGTCGTGTCCAGCGCCTCGCCCTACCTGTCCGATGCGTTCGTGCAGGCCAACTTCGAGTTCTACGGCCGCACATTGTCCGGCACCGACGAGATCCGGCCGCGCTGGAAGCGCGGCGTCTCGTTCGTCGAGGGGGCCATGGGCGAGGCAGTCGGCAAGATCTACGTCTCCACTGAGTACCCACAGGCCGCACGGGACCGCATGACCGAGCTCATCGCGAATCTGATCGAGGCCTACCGTGCCAGCATCACATCGCTGTCGTGGATGAGCGACGAGACCAAGCAGCGCGCTCTGGCCAAGCTCGACCTGTTCACGCCCAAGATCGGGCATCCGGAGAAGTTCAAGGACTACTCCGCGCTGCGGACCGCGCCCGATGACCTGCTCGGCAATGTGCGTCGCAGCATCGCGGTGGCCACCGACCGGGAGCTGGCCAAGATCGGCTCTCCGATCGATCGCGACGAGTGGTACATGACGCCGCAGACCGTCAACGCGTACTACAACCCGACGATGAACGAGATCGTCTTCCCCGCCGCCATCCTGCAGCCGCCGTTCTTCCACGCCGACGCCGACGACGCCGTCAACTACGGCGCGATCGGGGCTGTCATCGGCCACGAGATCGGCCACGGCTTCGATGACCAGGGCTCACAGTTCGACGGCACGGGTGCGCTGTCGAACTGGTGGACCGACGACGACCGCGCCGCATTCGAGCAGCTGACCGGTTCGCTGATCGAGCAGTACGCGACGCTATCGCCGGAGGGTGCCGACGGTCAGACGGTCAACGGCGAGCTGACGATCGGCGAGAACATCGGTGACCTGGGTGGCCTGGGAATCGCCTACAAGGCGTTCCGCATGAGCGAGCCAGGCGACGATCCGATCGACGATCTGACGCCTGATCAGCGGTTCTTCCTGTCGTGGGCGCAGGCCTGGCAGGGCAAGGTGCGGCCGGCCGAGACGGTGCGACGGCTCACGGTCGACCCGCATTCACCGCCGGAGTTCCGCTGCAATCAGGTGGTGCGCAACATCGACGCCTTCTATGCCGCGTTCGACGTCTCCCAGGGCGACGCGCTCTGGCTCGACCCGCAGGACCGCGTCACCATCTGGTAGGGCGCGGGGTTCGTTCCTCACCCCTTCAGCGGTTCGTTCCTCACCGCTGCTGGGCTCTGCCCAGGCGCCTGCCTCGCTCCGCTCGGCCGGTGCGAACCTCGGCGCTAGCGTCTGCCAAATGACCTTCCGACACGGATGACCGCGTCGATGCCGTCGCGGCCGTAGTCGCCGATCGTGTCGAACACGTCGATGACCCGATCGCCGAAGCGGGCTGCAAGTGGGTCGATGCGTTCCATCACCCAGTCCTCGACCCGCAACCAGGTGTCATCGGACACGAACAGCACGGTGACCGAGATGACGGCCAGTTGCGCCCAGGGCGCGGCGAACAGGATCGCGAAGATCACGGCAACGCTCACGGCGCACACGATCACGATGCGCCGCGAGACTGTCGACAGCAGCAATGGCCCGAAGAACAGCTGGGTGAACAGCACCAAGTAGGTCAGGAAGGCCAGCACGATGCGGCTGTCGCTGACGAAGTCGGCCAATGACGGGAACGGCCGGGACTCGGGCAGCTGCAAGGTCGAGTACAAGGCAGTGCCGTGCTGCCAGGCCGATTGTCCGATCTTGTCCAGACCGGCGCCGGTGTACGCCAGCACGGTCTGGGTGCACAGCGCGATGACGCCGGTGTTGTGCAGTGCGTTGGTCAGCCAGCGGGGCAGGACGTCCTCGTCCCAGGCCCGCGCGTCGATCTCGCCGTACTCCATGCGCATGCGTCGCCGCGCATCCCACGACCAGTGGTCACCGGCACGGGTCAGCAGCATCCACAACAGGGCCAGCCGCATCAGGTTGTCGGTCTGGACGCCGACCACGGGATTCTGGGCGACGACGGCGATGAACCCGACATAGGTGACGACGTTGGTGGCCTTGGTGTGCCAGCCGATCGTGAATCCGATGGCGGCCAGCAGGGTGACGACGTAGACGACGAGCAGAACGTCCGGACTGGCTCCGTCGAGCAGCGCCAGTTCGGGGAAGGTCGAGAACGAGCGGGCGGGCTCGGCCCAGATCGACGCCTGGCCCACCCAGGTGGCGCGGGTACTGAAGTTGGACACCAGCAGTCCCACGACCGCCAGGCCCAGGCCGATGCGACATGCGGCGATCGCGTAGGAGGCATGGCGCGTGGAGGCCATCCAGTGGACGAATCCATCCTGCCAGGCGCGCAGGGTGTCGACTGTGCGCCACCACAGGTCACCCATTGCGTCCCTCCACGTAGTCATTGAACGCCGCCCGTGCCTCTGGCGTCCCCCGATATGGACTGCGCGATCCCATGTCGAACCAGGTGAACGCGCGGCCCTTCAGGGTCGCAGAACCACCCTCGTCGGCGCCAGGCGCCACGCGGCGACCGACCCGGTAGGCGACCGCGACGATCTCGCCGTCGCCGATCGTGGCGTTGAGCCACAGGGAGGCGTACCGGCGTGCCATCTCGTCCGCGCCGAGGAAGTTCCGTACCGCGAGTGGCGATCCGCCCGAACCCAGGAGTTGTTGGCGGACCTGCCCACTCAGCGTGTCCTGGTCGATCTCCGCGATGACGTCCCGTTGCGGCTGCTCGAACTGCAACATCGCCAGGTTCAACGAAGCGGCCAGGCGACGCGCTGACTGGTGCGAGCGCGCGGCCGCGAAGTCGCCGCGCAGCTCTTTGGTCTCGATAGCGGTGACGTCGATCCAGTCGGTCTTCTTGGCCTTGCTGTCCGGCGTCGTCTTGACCCAGGCGCGAATCTGCAATGACTCGTCGACCCGGTTCGAGCCGATGCCCAGGGTGTCATTGCCCTGTTTGAAGTAGGGGTCGACATAGGAGCTGAGGAAACTGCCGCCCACGGCGTCGCGGACCGGGCTCTTGGGCGCGAGCCACAACGCCAGCAGCGCCGCGTGCGCGACCATCAGCAGCGCGAGAAAGCAGACGACAAGACGCGGCCACCGGCCGAGTCTGTCAGTGTCGACAGACTCGGCCGGTGGCACGTGTGTCTTGCTAGCGGATGGTCGCTCAGGCGACGTCGTTGAAGCGACGACGCTCGTTGACCAGAACCGCGAGGCCGAAGGCCACCAGCGCAATGCCGAGCAGGAAGAACGGCATCAGGTTGGGAGCACCGGCGTCGGGCAGAGCGGCCGAAGCATCAGCATCGGCAGCGCTGTCGGCGTCAGCGATCGCATCCGCATCAGCGTCCTGATCGGCGTCAGCATCCGCTACGGCATCAGCATCCTGATCGGCCACCGCGTCGGCGTCCTGATCAGCATCCGCGTCAGCGACCGTGTCCTGATCGTCGGCTGCGGCCAGCGCGTTCGGTCCGCACGAAGTGCGAGCCAGATCCAGCGTGGCACCGGTGCTGAGGACGTTCAGTTCCAGCGCGGTGACCTCGATCGCTCCGTCGGCGGACGAGCCGTCTACGGGAGCACCGCTGCCATCAACCTGCTTGTTCACAGTGCCGTTAACAAGCGGATCGAGTCCATCAGCAGCTGCCTGAAGAATCGGCTCGATAGCGTCGAAGACACCGTCGACGATCGGCTGCAGAGCGGCGTCGAGCAGGCCGGCAACAGGTCCCAGGATGCCGTTAAGGCTCTGCTCCAGAGTGTCCTCAAGGCCGTCGATCAGACCATCGACCAGTTGGACGGGAGCGTTGACCAAGAGGTTCGAGTTCGCAGCAGTGTCCAAGGTGATGGGAACCACGATCGGGTTGCCGGGGAGCTCCACAATCACGTTGATGCCTGCAACGGTTGACGTGCCTGTGGCTGCCTCGCCAGCAACCGCGGTGCATTGGCTCGAGACCGCACCAATCTCAACCTTGACCGGAATCGCATCCTGCAATGCAGACGTCAACGGGGCGATCACTGAGTCCTGGACGGCGGTCAGGACTGGGTCCAGCACCGTTTCAAGCAGCGGGCCCAAGATCGGCCCGAGACCCTCAATCACATCATCCAGGATGGTTCCAGTGTTGATGGCCAAGATGTCATCGGCGGTGGTTGAGAGATCGATCGTCGTCAACTCGGCGATGTCGATCGGCGCCACGGCAGCAAGCGCCTCAGACGTGCCCTTGTCTCCATCGAGACCAGTCGAGGCGGTCTGATCGAACGCATTCACGCCCGACGTGCTCAGGCCCGTTCCACACCGGCCAGCGCCATCGGTAGGCGTGCCATCGGCGGATTCGGCGGTGCACTGCTCCGAGTCAACGATCCCGGTCAAGCCGGTCGCAGTGACAGCGCTGGAGTTGCTTTGCGCGACATCTCCAGGGGCACCGTTGGCGGAGAACTGCACCGCGGCGGTCACGAGCAACGTGGCCGCACCAAGGGCGAGGCTGTTCCTTCCCAACTTCTTCATGTAATAACTCCGGTCTGGTTCGTGTTCACCCGGAAGGGGGTCCCCCGAGCGGTCACATACGTAAAGGAGCAACCCAGACGGCTGCGCTGCACAGCATCTTAGCCACATCTCAGGCTCGCGTCTGCACCCGGCACGCGTACTCAACAATAGAAAGCGCCCCACGGCGCAACTATTTTGACACAGGAACGGACCTACGAAGGTGGCGACGACCGTCGATCCAGCCACGGAGATACCGCCCGATCGCACGCCACGTGCCGTCGCTGACGAGCATCATGTCCACCGCGATCATGACGAGCGAGAAGTACATGATGCCCATGAACACACCTATTCCCAGGTGCATCCCGGTCACGGCGATCAGCCCAAGAGCACGGGTGGGGCGGTACATCATCATGACCGGGAAGAGCAGCTGGACCACGATGGCCGACCACGACGCGACATGGATGATCAGTGACGAGCCGGACAGGGGTTCGATCAGGTCGCGCCACGGCGAGTACGCCTCGGTCTGCAGCGGATAGTAGGTCGCGATCCCTTCCCGCCACAGTGGGCTCTGCACTTTCCAGAGCGCCGACCCGACATAGACCATGACCACCTGATGGACGATCAGAATGATCGCCAGATTGTGCAGGGTGGTCGAGAACCACGACGGCATCAGCGGACGCACTTCGCCACGACTCGCGGCGCGTCGTGCATCGATCGACAGGTGGCGACCCGAGTCGGTGAAGCACATGTAGAGCAACACCATGCGCAGCACAGCGTCGCCACCCGATCCAACGAACGGATTGGTCACATACAGCGACATCCACAGCAACAACGTCATGATCGTCGCTGCGCGCGAGTACAGGCCCACCATCATCAGTAGCCCGAACACGATCGTGGCCAGATAGGCCAGATCGAACCATATGCCCGAGAGTTGGTCGAAGGCCCCGAAGACGCCCGGCCACTCCTTGGTGTCCTGGACTGGCGACGTCCACTTGGCGCCGTCTCCCCACGTGTAGTGGCGATCCGCCCAGTTCACGACCAGCTGGCTCCACACCACGAATCCGAGCACGATCCGCGTCACGGCGACCCCGTAGAGGGAGTGCTTCTCCCCCGTCAACCAGCGGTCGGCAGCACCGATCCCCTTCATCACCACGGCGCTCATCGATGCCTCCGGTCGAACTCAGCAATCACGTCGCGCTCGGCGTCGGTGCCACGTACGGGTCGCCGCCATCCGGAAACGTCTTCGTTCGGTCGGCGCAGAAGGAGCTCTTCCTCGGCATCCGCATGCCGATCGTCGTAGCGCAGCACCGGATTCCGGTACAACGAGTACCGGACGGCGACGATGTCATCGTCCGGGTACCGGGACAGCAACACGTCAGTCGCCAGTCGCGCTGTGGCCAACTCATAACGCACATAGGAACGGACCCGGTCGGGCAACTGGCCATGCCTGTCGAGTTCCTGGGTCAGCTCAGTCCAGGACAACGGCGCATCCTGAGTTCCGGCCTCCTTCAGCGCTGTCCGTTGATCTGTTGTCAGTCGGGCTCGCGACGCGCTCAGGGACGAAACCAACTTGTTGGTGATGTAGCCGCCTCTCCGACCGACGATCTTGTGGTGCACCAGATCCAACTCGACATCGGTCCAGTCGACCCAGTCGGTGATCTGGATGTCGCCGTTCTCATCACGGTAGGCAGCTTGGAAGCGCAGTTCGCGGTCGCTGTCGATCGGATTGGGCGCGAACAGGCGCCAGTTCTGGGTGAAGTACGGCCGCAGGTATCCGTTGACCGGCTCGACCGCCTCCGAGTACCGATTCGGTGGCAGCGCGGCGGCGGTGACCGAGACCAGGTGGAAGCCGACCATCGCGACGACGACCACGAGGAACACACCTCGCAGACTCGGCCGACCCATGACCGCGAGCATATAGAGCGCCGCGCCTATCGTGGAGGCGACTGTGCTTGGTCGGAGTGAAGGAGCACCATGACCACGACGGACCACAATGCGGCGAAGGCATTCCAGAAACGCATGGTCGGGGTGCTCGACGACAGCGCCTTGGGCCTCCTCCTGGGTATCGGCGACAAGCTCGGTCTGCTCGACGCCTTGGCCCGGACCGGGCCGACCGACCCGGCGACGCTGTCCGAGGTCGCCGGAGTGAACGAGCGCTATCTACGTGAGTGGCTGGACGGGATCGTGGCCGGTGATGTCGCCGAGTACGATCCGGCAACCGGCCGCTACTCGCTGTCGCGCGAGCGCGCCGCATGTCTGACGTCGGCGGACGGACCAGTGAACCTGGCGAGCAGCCTCAAGCTGCTCACCATGCTCGCGGGGGTCGAGCCCGACCTCAGCGACCGGTTCAGGCACGGCGGCGGCCTGGACTACGAGTATTTCGCCGGTTTCCACCAGATGATGGCCGATGGCGCCGCTGCAACGCATGACGCCGGTCTGCTGGATGTCGTGGTCCCCGCCATCCCCGGCCTCCACGACCGCCTGACCGCAGGCGCGGACCTGGCCGATATCGGCTGCGGCTCGGGCCATGCCATCAATCTGCTGGCCCGCGCGTACCCCGCGAGCCGATTCGTCGGCTACGACTTCGGTGCCGAAGCCATCGAAGCCGCCCGCGCCGAAGCGTCCGCATGGGAGTTGAGCAATGCGATGTTCGAGGTGCGTGATGTCGCTGCGCTCGACGTCGACGCGGAGTTCGACATCGTCACGGCGTTCGACGCGATCCACGACCAAGCATTCCCCGGCCGCGTCCTGGCGGGCATCGCCGCGGCACTACGGCCGGGCGGCATGTTCCTGATGGTCGACATCAAGGCCGAGACCGGTGTCGAGAACAACCTGGGCCTACCCTGGGCGACCTTTCTGTACACGCTCAGCCTGATGCACTGCATGACCGTGTCGCTGGCTCAGGGCGGGACAGGTCTCGGCACCGTCTGGGGCCGTCAGAAAGCCGTCCAGATGCTCGGCGAGGCCGGCCTGGTCGACATCGACGTCAAGGAGATCCGCACCGATCCCTTCAACTTCTTCTACGTGGGCCGCAAGCCCGTCACCGCTGCTCAGTGACCAAGGCCCCGCCCTCGACGGGCGGGACCTTCAACTGCGAGTAGAGCATAGGAGACTCCGTCGCGCTCGACAGCCCTAGAAACCGCAGTCAGCACAGATGGCGCTCCTCCCCGAATCACCACCCTTGATTCGCAGTTGACGGCCCCGCAACGTCAGCCGAAAGCTTGAGGGCCCCACAAGAATGCGGGGCCCTCAACTGCGAGTGGAGCATAGGAGATTCGAACTCCTGACCTCTTCCATGCCATGGAAGCGCGCTACCAACTGCGCCAATGCCCCGGGGACCTGACAACTCTAGCGGAGCAGGTGGACGACTCCCAAACCGGAT
>Ga0164243_10002713_pt1 | contig 28986 bp, 25 predicted proteins | sample OricompcompostOP_FD_108781 | JGI IMG/M metagenome (GOLD analysis project Ga0164243, IMG submission 108781) | Organic Plus compost microbial communities from Emeryville, California, USA - Original compost - Organic plus compost (OP) | ecosystem: Engineered > Solid waste > Mixed feedstock >... | reverse complement strand
GTGGTTGCCGCGGCGGGCGCCCAGCGAGTTGTAGTCCTTGCGCGCCACACCGTTGGCGTCGAGGTACTGCGCGGCGGGGGTGCCGGGCTTGATGGTCGACGCCGGGGAGATGTGGTCGGTGGTCACCGAGTCGCCGAGCTTGGCGAGCACGCGTGCGCCCTTGACGTCGGAGACGGGCTCCGGGTCCAGCGGCATGCCCTCGAAGTACGGAGGCTTGCGCACGTAGGTGGACTTCTCGTCCCACTCGAAGGTCTTGCCCGACGGGGTCGGCAGGTTCTGCCAGCGCTCGTCGCCCTTGAAGACGTCGGCGTAGTCGGCGGCGTACTGCTCCGGCGAGATCGACGCGGCGATGGTGGACTCGATCTCCTCGTTGGACGGCCAGATGTCCTTCAGGAAGACGTCGTTGCCCTCGGAGTCCTTGCCCAGCGGGTCGGTCTCGAAGTCGAAGTCCATCGTGCCGGCGAGCGCGTAGGCGATGACCAGCGGCGGCGACGCCAGGTAGTTCATCTTGACGTCGGGGTTGATGCGACCCTCGAAGTTGCGGTTGCCCGACAGCACCGCGGTGGCGGTGAGGTCGTTGTCGTTGATCGCCTTCGAGATCTCCTCGGGCAGCGGGCCCGAGTTGCCGATGCAGGTGGTGCAGCCGTAGCCGACCAGGTAGAAGCCGAGCTTCTCCAGGTACGGCCACAGGCCGGCCTTGTCGTAGTAGCCGGTGACGACCTGCGAGCCCGGGGCCATCGAGGTCTTGACCCACGGCTTGGAGGTCAGGCCCTTCTCGACGGCCTTCTTGGCGAGCAGGCCGGCGCCGATCATGACCGACGGGTTCGAGGTGTTGGTGCAGCTGGTGATCGACGCGATGGTCACGATGCCGTGGTCGAGGATCATCGAGCCGCGCTCCTCGGAGTCCACGCGGACCGGCTTGGAGGGGCGGCCCTCGGAGCCGTTGGCGGCCGACGGCACGACGGCGTCGTCCTCGGCGAAGGACAGCGCGGCCGGGTCGGAGGCCGGGAAGGACTCCTCGACGGCCTCGTCGAGCTGGGTGTGCGGAGTCGATTCGCCGGTCTCCACGTAGTTGTGGATGTCCTTGCGGAAGGCGTTCTTGGCATCCCACAGCTCGATGCGGTCCTGCGGGCGCTTCGGGCCGGCGATCGACGGGACGACGGTGCTCAGGTCGAGCTCGAGGTACTCCGAGTAGGCGGGCTCCGCGGCGTCCTTCTCCAGCCACATGCCCTGTTCCTTGGCGTAGGCCTCGACCAGGGCCAGGGTCTCCTCGCTGCGGCCGGTGAGGCGCAGGTAGTTGATGGTCTCGTCGTCGATCGGGAAGATCGCGCAGGTGGAGCCGAACTCGGGGCTCATGTTGCCGATGGTGGCGCGGTTGGCCAGCGAGACCTCGGCGACGCCGTTGCCGTAGAACTCGACGAACTTGCCGACCACACCGTGCTTGCGCAGCATGTCGGTGATGGTGAGCACGACGTCGGTGGCGGTGACGCCCGGCTTGGTGGAGCCGGTCAGCTTGAAGCCGACCACGCGCGGGATGAGCATCGAGATCGGCTGGCCGAGCATCGCGGCCTCGGCCTCGATGCCGCCGACGCCCCAGCCCAGGACGCCGAGGCCGTTCTCCATCGTGGTGTGCGAGTCGGTGCCGACACAGGTGTCGGGGTAGGCGACGCCGTCACGGACCATCACCGAGCGGGCGAGGTGCTCGATGTTGACCTGGTGGACGATGCCGGTGCCCGGCGGGACGACGCGGAAGTCGTCGAAGGCGCCCTGGCCCCAGCGGAGGAACTTGTAGCGCTCCTCGTTGCGCTGGTACTCGATCTCGACGTTGCGCTCGAACGCCTGGGCGTTGCCGAAGGCCTCGATGATGACCGAGTGGTCGATGACCATCTCGGCGGGAGCGAGCGGGTTCACCTTGTCGGGGTCGCCGCCGAGCTCCTTGACGGCCTCACGCATGGTGGCGAGGTCGACGACGCAGGGGACGCCGGTGAAGTCCTGCATGATCACGCGGGCCGGCGTGAACTGGATCTCGACGCTCGGCTGGGCGTTCGGGTCCCAGTTGGCGAGGGCCTCGATGTGCTCCTTGGTGACGTTGGCGCCATCCTCGGTGCGCAGGAGGTTCTCGGTCAGCACCTTGAGGGCGTAGGGGAGCTTCTCGGCACCCTTCACGGCACTCAGGCGGTAGATCTCGTAGCTCTTGTCGCCGACGTCCAGCGTTCCGCGGGCGCCGAAGGAATTGATACTCACGTCTTATTCCACTCTCCTCGTGTACCGACGGGCTGCGTCGGCGATGCTCGATGATCAAACTGCCTTGCCGGACAGCCCGGTCTCCGCCGGGCGGACGCTCCGGGGAGACGTCGATTGCCCGTACCGCGCTGTACCTGCACCGGAGGGCTGCACCGGTGCCATCGGATGTCCGCGAGACGACCCGCGACAACATCGCCCAGTCTAACAGTACGTCCGTACTGTCCCAGGCCGGGGCTGTGTGGGACACGCCGTCGGTGTCTTCGGCGGCACGCGAATACCCGTACCCCACCATTGTGTCGTACCGTGCAGGTCGAGATCTGGAGTCTGGGCGAACAGGGGTGTGACGATGGGGCCGGAGTCGACAGTGGTGCTCGCCGCTCCCGCGGGGGTGCTGGCCGCTCCCACGGAGAACAAGGAGCTCACCGGACTCGTCGGGGTCGACATGGAGCAGCTCTCGCGCGACATCGCCGACGACGGGGTGGCGGGCGCCGCGCCCGAGCAGGTCCCGGCCATGCTCGAGGTCGTCGAATACGCCAAGTCCAAGGGGCATGACGTCAGTTTCGTCGTCATCGACCAGCAGCAGCCGCGGTTCACCCTCTATCGCGACATCGCCAACCAGTTGCAGGAGCAGGTGGGCGGCACCGTCATCGTGCTCGGTCCCAACTCGGTCGGGTCGTCGTCGCCGGAGTTCTCGCGGGTGATCCAGGAGCAGGCGACACAGGACCTCACCCTCACCGACCCGCCGGGCGCCGCGCGGCAGATGGTCGACGTGATGACCGACGACCACATCGACTGGACCCTCGTCGGCCTGGGGCTGATCCTCGTGGTCGTCGTCGGCGCCGTGATCGCCCGTCTGCGCACCCGTCGCGCGCGTGCCGCGGTGGCCGCCGGCCCGCTCGGTCCCGTGGTCGACGACCCCGCACCGTCTTCCGCCGCCGACGCCCACGCGCCGGCATCCGCCGACGACGAGCAGGCGAAGGCCGCGGACTCGTCGGCCTCCTGATCCGCGCGATCTGACGCCCCACCTCGGGGCCTTTTCCCGGAGTCGGCACGGCACCGCTCGGCCGCGTCGACCCGACTCGGCCGGTCGCTGCCGAACTGTTGCCAATTCGAGACCTGGGCCACGCTGGTGAACTTTCTCCAGTTCACGGCATCGTCGCAGGTAATCACGTCTTTGTAATTCATCGCGTTCGGTTTTCTCGTGTGGTTCGTGTGACGTACGGTTCTGTTGTCGCGCATGTGACTCGTGTCTTGTCCAGTGGCATGTGCGGCAGTTGTGCACTGTGTTGTCGGGGTGGTTGCAGTGACCAGCACGACCGGCCTGCCCCCGGGCCGGGCCCCCGAGAGAACCGCGAGGAGTTACAGGTGAGGCGAGGAAGAACAGGTGCGTTCTGGCCGACGCGCATCACGGCGGTCATGACAGCCGTTCTCATCTGTGCGGTCGGCGCCGGCCAGGCGATCGCTGCGCCCGGCCGGGCCCCCGAGTCGCCCGTGTCAGGCCTGATCAACGAGATCGCCGCGGTCAACCAGGAGCTCGCCGATCTCGACCAGGCGCTGGCCGTCCGCCAGGAGAACGTCAACCGCGCGATCGTCGACTTCCAGAACTCTCTGGCACAGCGCAAGCTGGCCACGGTCGCCGCACGCGGGGCGCGCGCCGAACTCGACAGCGCCGCCCGTGCCGTCGCCGAGGCGCAAAAGAACTTCGACGACTTCGCCCGGCTGGCCTACCAGCAGGGCGCCGAGCAGGTCTCGCTGTCGAACTATGCGACCGCGCCCGACCCGCAGGCGGTCCTCGACCGGATGAAGCTCATCGACCAGGTCGGCAAGAAGCAGCAGGAGACCATCCGCAAGCTGCAGGTCGCCCGCAACCAGAAGGCCAACCGCCTCGCCGCCGTCGAGGCCACGCGCCGGCAGGCCGAGATGGCCGCGAAGAGCGCCGAGCAGCGCAAGAGCGACGCCCTGGCCGCGGTGAACGAGGCGCGCACCGCGATCGCCGACCAGCGCAAGCGCAAGGCCACCCTGATCTCCAAGCGCGATGACGTGCAGAAGAAGCTCGACGCGATCCGCGGCCACGTCCCGAAGAAGACCGTCGAGGGTCCGTCGACGCGTGAGCTGCTGACCGGACTCTTCCCGGCGAAGCCGCAGCTTCCCGAACTGCCCGCCACCCCGGTCTCCGACAACGAGCTGCTCAACATCGCGGCCCGCGCGGCCGCGGAGATCGCGGTCGACCTCGGTTCGGCCGCGCTCGGCATGGGCCTGGACATGGGGTCGCAGATCCTCAAGGGGATCATCGGCGAGCAGCGCCTCCCGCAGTCCGAGCTCCTCAACGAGCTCGGCCTCGGCGGCGTCGACCTGACCGGCAGCAGCGGCAACGACAGCCTCAGCTCGCGTCTCGGCTCGGGCAGCCTCGGTTCGCTCTTCGGCTCCGGCGGTGGTGGCGGCGGCTCGGGCGGCATGGTCCGGCCCGGTCTCCGCGGCCCGCAGGCGGTCGAGATCGTCGTCAACCGCGCCCTGTCGCAGCTGGGCGTGACCTACGCCTGGGGCGGCGGTGACGTCAACGGCCCGACGCAGGGCATCCGCGACGGCGGCGTCGCCGACAGCTACGGCGACTACCGCAAGGTCGGCTTCGACTGCTCGGGCCTGATGATCTACGCCTTCGCCGGCGTAGGCATCGAGCTGCCGCACTACACGGGCTACCAGTACACCTCGGGTCCGCACTACCCGCTGTCGCAGATGAAGCGCGGCGACATGATCTTCTACGGCCCGAACGCGAGCCAGCACGTGGCGCTCTATCTCGGTGACAACAAGATGGTGGAAGCGCCGCAGTCCGGCGACGTGGTGAAGGTGTCGCCGCTGCGGACCAACGGCGCGATGCCCAACGTGGTCCGGCTTCTCTGAGGGTCGTCCGGACGACACCGCCGACGGTCTTCTTGGCACCTTTTCAGCTCGCGCGACTAGGCTGGCACAGACACGCGGGGGCGTCTCTCGCGATCCCGCCGGTGAGCAGCAGAGTTCAGACGAACAGGAGCACGGGTTGACCGAATCGCACTCCCTCGACAAGGCGGCCGCCGATCGGGCCGCGCCAGGCGCCGATCCGTCGGTCCTGAGCGACTCCGACGTCAAGCTGCTCGAGCGGGCCATCTACGAGGTCAAGCGTGTCATCGTCGGTCAGGATCAGCTCGTCGAGCGCATCCTGGTGGGTCTGCTCGCACGCGGGCACATCCTGTTGGAAGGCGTCCCCGGCGTCGCCAAGACGCTCGCGGTCGAGACCTTCGCGAAGGTCGTCGGCGGTTCCTTCTCGCGCGTGCAGTTCACGCCGGACCTGGTGCCCACCGACCTCATCGGCACGCGCATCTACCGCCAGGGCCGTGAGGAGTTCGACACCGAACTCGGTCCGGTGGTCGCCAACTTCCTGCTCGCCGACGAGATCAACCGCGCGCCGGCCAAGGTGCAGTCGGCGCTTCTGGAGGTCATGGCCGAGCGGCACGTGTCGATCGGCGGCAAGACCTACCCGATGCCCGACCCGTTCCTGGTGATGGCGACCCAGAACCCGATCGAGAACGAGGGCGTCTACCCGCTGCCGGAGGCGCAGCGCGACCGCTTCCTGTTCAAGGTGCTCGTCGACTACCCCTCCGTCGAGGAGGAGCGCGAGATCGTCTACCGCATGGGCAACGTCCCGCCGACCGCCTCGCAGGTCCTCGACCCGGCGGCGATGCTGAGGCTGCAGAAGACCGCGGCGAACGTCTTCGTCCACCACGCCCTCGTCGACTACGTCGTCCGGGTCATCAACGCAACCCGTCGTCCGGCCGAACTCGGCCTCCACGACGTCGCGTCGTGGCTGTCCTACGGCGCGTCGCCGCGCGCCACCCTCGGCATCGTGGCGGCCTCGCGCGCCCTCGCGCTCGTCCGCGGCCGCGACTACGTGATCCCGCAGGACGTCGTCGAGATCATGCCGGACGTCCTGCGCCACCGCCTGGTGCTGTCCTACGACGCGCTGGCCGACGAGGTCGACGCCGACACGGTCATCACCCGCGTCCTGCAGACCGTCGGGTTGCCGCAGGTCGGCGCGCAGCCGGTCGCCGGGCCCTACGGCTCGCCCCAGGGCCAGGCGCCCCAGAACCAGGCACCCCAGCAGCCGCCCCAGAACCAGGCGGCCCCGCAGGGCGCCAACGGCTATGGCGCGCAGCAGGCTTCGCAGAACGCCGGCCCGGTGAGCCCGAATTCGCCACGGTATGGCGGCTAATCGCGACCTGCCGAGCCTCGGTGCCGGGCTGCTCGAGGAGCCCCAGCTCACCGCGGCTCTGAAGATGCTGGAGCTCTCCGTCCGGCGAAAGCTCGACGGCGTGCTGCAGGGCGAGCACCTCGGCCTGATCCCGGGACCGGGGTCGGAGCCGGGGGAGGCGCGCGCCTACCAGCCCGGCGACGACGTCCGCCGCATGGAGTGGTCGGTGACCGCCCGCACCACCCAACCGCACGTCCGCCAGATGATCGCCGATCGCGAGTTGGAGACGTGGCTGGTCGTGGACGCGTCGGCGAGCCTGGACTTCGGCACCGCGGAGTGCACCAAGCGCGACCTCGCGGTCGCGGCCGCCGCGGCGATCGTGCACCTGACCACCGGCGGCGGAAACCGCCACGGCGCACTGGTCGTCACCGGCGACGACGTCGTCCGGGTGCCCGCCCGGGCCGGCCGGGCCCACGCCCAGAACCTGCTGAAGGCCATCGCGACGACTCGGCGCAGCGCGCCCGGCGTGCGCGGCGACCTCAAGGCGGGCATCGAGGCCCTGCGCCGCCCGCAGCGCCGGCGCGGACTCGCCGTGATCATCAGCGACTTCCTCGGCCCGATCGACTGGGAGCGCTCCCTGCGCGCGATCGGCGCCCATCACGAGCTGCTCGCCATCGAGGTCCTCGACCCGCGCGATCTCGAACTGCCCGCCATCGGCGAGGTCACCCTCGCCGACGCGGAGTCGGGGGAGATCCGCGACGTGACCGTCACCGAGGACCTCCGACGCGACTTCGCGGCCGCCGCCCGGGCGCACCAGCAGAAGGTGCACCGGACGATCCGCAGCTGCGGCGGACCGACGCTCACGCTGCGCACCGACCGCGAATGGATCGCCGACATGGTGAAGTTCGTCGCCCAGCGGCGTCGGGGTCTGGCAGCGGGGGTGGGGTAGCCGATGCTGTCGAGTCCCTGGTGGCTGCTGCTGCTCCCGGTCGTGGCCCTGCTGGTCGCGGCGTACGTCTACATGCTGCGCAAGCGCAGGCAGCGTGCGCTGACGTTCGCCAATCTCGACCTGCTCAAGTCGGTCGCGCCGCCGGAGCGCAACAGGTTGCGGCATCTGCCGGTCGCACTGCTGGTCGTCGCGCTCGTCCTGCTGACGGTGGCGCTGGCCGGCCCGCAGGCCGACCGCAAGGTCCCGCGGAACAAGGCGACGGTCATCCTCGTCATGGACGTGTCGCGGTCGATGAACGCCACCGACGTCGCGCCGTCCCGCATCCGCGCGGCGCAGGAGGCGGCCAAGAAGTTCGCCGACGAGCTGACCGACGGCATCAACCTCGGCCTCATCTCGTTTGCCGGCACCGCGGCGAGCCTGGTCTCGCCCACGCCGGACCACAACGCCACGAAGGTCGCCGTGGACAAGCTGCGCCTCGACGACAAGACCGCGACCGGTGAGGGCATCTTCGCCGCGCTGCAGCAGATCAACACGCTCAACGCGGTGCTCGGGGGTGGGGACGCGGCCCCGCCGGCCCGCATCGTCCTGCTGTCCGACGGCAAGGAGACCGTGCCGGACAATCCCGACGACCCCCGCGGTGCCTTCACCGCCGCGCGCAAGGCGAAGGAGGAGGGGATCCCGGTCTCCACCATCTCCTTCGGCACGCGCACCGGCACCGTCGAACTCGAGGGCGACCGGGTGCCGGTCCCCGTCGACGACGACTCGCTCCGCAAGATCGCGAACCTGTCGGGTGGCGACTTCTTCACCGCGTCGAGCCTCGACGAGCTCAACAAGGTGTACGAGAAACTCCAGAACGAGATCGGTTACGAGACGCGTCGAGGCGACAATTCGAGACCGTGGCTGATCGCCGGCACGCTGTTGGCGCTGGTGTCGGCGTTCACCGCCCTCGCCGTCAACCGACGGTTGCCCTGATCTGCCGACCACCGCGCCGTCGGCCCTGAGAGAACGGATAGGTTAGACACTCATGACGGCAGCTAGCAACGAAGCGCAGAACCCCTCCCGGTCGGTCCTGGTGACCGGCGGCAACCGCGGCATCGGTCTGGCCGTGGCCCGGCGGCTGGCCGCCGACGGCCACAAGGTCGCGGTCACCCACCGCGGCTCGGGGGCTCCCGAGGGACTCTTCGGCGTCCGGTGCGACGTCACCGACTCCGAGTCGGTCGACGCGGCCTTCGCCGAGGTCGAGGCCCACCAGGGGCCGGTCGAGGTCCTCGTCGCCAACGCGGGCATCACCGACAACATGCTGCTGATGCGCCTGTCGGAGGAGTCCTTCGAGAAGGTCATCGACGCGAACCTGACCGGCGCCTTCCGCTGTGCCAAGCGCGCCACCAAGGGCATGCAACGCGCCAAGTGGGGCCGGATGATCTTCCTCGGCTCGGTCGTGGCGATGTCCGGTGTCCCCGGCCAGGTCAACTACGCCGCCTCCAAGGCCGGCCTGATCGGCATGGCCCGGTCGATCGCCCGCGAGATCGGTTCGCGCAACATCACCGCCAACGTCGTCGCGCCCGGCTTCATCGACACCGACATGACCGCCGGCATGGAGGACCGCTACATCGAGATGGCCAAGCAGGCCATCCCGCTCGGCCGCACCGGCAAGCCGGAGGACGTGGCCGCGGTCATCAGCTTCCTCGCCTCCGACCAGGCCGAGTACATCACCGGCGCGGTCATCCCGGTCGACGGCGGCATGGGCATGGGTCACTGACCCCGCCCGACACCCGAGACCGACCTTACCCATCATCGTCGAGCAGGAGCACACTTTCGTGAGCGGAATCCTGGACGGGAAGACCGTCCTCATCACGGGCATCATCACCGATGCGTCGATCGCCTTCCACGCCGCCGCCATGGCGCAGGAGCAGGGCGCGACGGTGATCATCACCGGCATCCCCGAGCGCCTGCGGCTGATCGACCGGATCGCCAAGCGCCTGCCGAAGGAGGTGCCGCCGGCCATCGGACTCGACGTCACCAGTGAAGAGGACCTCGCCGCGCTCGCCGACAAGGTGCGCGAGCTCGCCCCGCAGGGCATCGACGGCGTCCTGCACTCGATCGCGTTCGCCCCGCGCACCCTCATGGGTCCCGAGGCCAAGCCGTTCCTCGAGGGTCCCGGCCCCGACGCGGCGAAGGCCTTCGAGATCTCCGCCTGGAGCTACGCCTCGCTGGCCCGCGCCGTGCTGCCCGTCATGAACGAGGGCGGCTCGATCGTCGGCATGGACTTCGATCCGCGCACCGCGATGCCGTACTACAACTGGATGGGCGTGGCCAAAGCCGCGCTGGAGTCGGTCAACCGCTACGTGGCCCGGGAAGTGGGCTACGCCAAGAAGATCCGCTCCAACCTCGTCGCCGCCGGTCCGATTAAGACCCTTGCCGCCAAGGCCATCGCCGGCACCGCCACCGACGACGCCAAGCAGCTCAACATGCTCAACGAGTACTGGGACGGCGCCTCGCCCATCGGCTGGGACGTCGACGACCCGACCGTGGTCGCGAAGTCGGTGTGCGCGCTGCTCAGCGACTGGCTGCCCGGCACCACCGGCTCGATCGTCTACGTCGACGGCGGCGCGAGCCACAACACCTGGTTCCCGGAGGGCATGACCTCCGGGTCGTGATCGGCGTGAGCAGCCCGTTCGACTCCGTCCTGTTCCTGTCCTTCGGCGGTCCCGACGGTCCCGACGACGTGATCCCGTTCCTGGAGAACGTCACCCGGGGTCGCGGGATCCCGCGGGAACGCCTCGAGGCGGTGGCCGAGCACTACTTCCACTTCGGCGGGGTCTCGCCCATCAACCGGCTGAACCTGGACATGATCGAGGCGTTGCGGGCGGAGTTGTCCCGGCGCGGACTGGATCTGCCGGTGTACTTCGGCAACCGCAACTGGCATCCGATGGCCGAGGACACCCTCGCCGAGATGTACCGGGCCGGGCACCGCCGGATTCTCGTCTTCCCGACCTCGGCATGGGGCGGCTACTCGGGGTGCCGGCAGTACCACGAGGACATCGACCGGGCCCTCGCGGCGCTCGCCGAGCGCGAGCCGGCGAGCACCACCCCGGAGGGCGGCGTCCTGCTGCGCAAACTCCCGCAGTACTGGTCGCATCCGTCGTTCGTGGCCGCGGGTGCCGATTCGGTGCGGCGCGCCCTGGAGTCGCTCGGCGATTCCGAGGAGCCTGTGCGTCTGGTGTTCACCGCGCACTCCGTGCCGAGTTCCGCCGACGCGGCCTCCGGGCCGGCCGCCGAGGGCGGGGGACTGTACTCGCGTCAGGTCATGGCCGCGTCGATGGCCGTCGCCGACGCCCTGGGCATCCGCGACTTCGATCAGGTGTGGCAGTCCCGTTCGGGGCCGCCGCAGATCCCGTGGCTCGAACCCGACATCTGCGATCACCTCGAAGACCTTGCCGCGCAGGGAATTCGGCGTGTCGTCGTGTACCCGGTCGGGTTCATCTCCGATCACCTCGAGGTGGTCTGGGATCTCGACAACGAGGCGGCCGAGGTCGCGCAGCGGCTCGGGATGGACTACGTCCGCGCCGACACGGTGGGGACCGATCCGCGGTTCATCGAGATGATCGGCGAGCTCGTGCAGGCCTACGCCGACGGCGGCGGGGACCTCGGCGCGATGGGATGCGGCGACAACGGGCGCGTATGCCGCGACCGGTGCTGCGTCCCGGTGAAGCGCCCGGCGCGGCCCCGCCGGTAAGCGCCGCCGGGATTCCCAGCCCCCGCACAATCGCGAGTTCGGGTCGGGTTCGCAGGTTCCGACCTGCGGTTCTTTCCCTGAAGTCGCGATTTCCTGTGCGGTCGCAGCGCCATTTCCATGGAATCGCTCTTGGACGAACGACCCAGTGGGCGAATCCTTCTCCGGGGAGAAGAAAACTCGCGCGTATATATAACGAGTGTATAACGACATATGGAGACTTGGTTTCACATCCGAGAACGAAATGTGATGCTCGTCTCGCACGGTCCTTACTGGGCTGGCAAGTAGCGAGAGAGGAACTCCCATGGCAGAAGGTCCAATCCGTCTGGAGATCGACATCCTCGGCCCGATTCTCGACACGCTCTTCTCCGGCTCGAGTGGCGGCAGTGACGACGGCGATCCGGTGTAGTCCCCACTACACACGCGATTTCCCGGGTGGGCCGTTTTCCCGATGCGGCCCACCCGGGAGCATGTGATGACAGAGGTTGGAATCCTGACCCGGGCCGATCTCAGCTCGGTCGTCGAACTCCTCTCGGCGAGTGTCGACGAAATCCCGCTGTATTCTTGGGTGCTCGGTGAGCACCTTTCGGATCGCGAATTGCGTGCCTGGCTGGCAGAGATCCTGGTGCGGCCGTATCTGAATGCGGGTTACGTTCTGGGTGCCCGCGAGAGCGGCCGCCTCGTCGGCGCACTGGTGTGGCAGCCGCACGACGCCGATCTCACACCCGACGGCACGCCGCTGCTGACGCCCGACGACTTCGTCCGCGTCGCACGCATTCCCGGCGTCCGGGAACGACTAGCTGCCTGGCTGACGAGTCCGCAACTGCCCGTTCCGGTGCCGGATGCCGTCAACCTCCGCATCGCCGTCGTCGCGCCCGAGGCGCGCGGCGGTGACACCCTCGTCGAACTGGTTCGCCGGGTGGAGCGCTTCTGCGCGGAGACCTGCCGCCCGTACTACGCCTGGACAGGTTCCCCGCGGTTACGCGAATGGTTCTGCTCGGTATGGAACGCAACTGATTTCGCGACCGTTGACTTCCACGGGATCGCCCTGTACGGCATCGAGTCCGAACGTCCGCCGAGACCGGCGCGGGTGGAACTCCGTCAGTCCCGCAGCAGCTCTCCGATCGTGTGATTCACCGCGGCGGCACGCGCCGCACGGGTGAGCGACTGCAGCCTGCGCAGTGCGGAGTCGCCTGAATCCCATTGTCCCGCCGTGTCTCCGACCTCGACGCCGCGAGCGACGGCGAGGTCGACGATGGCCTCGACCTGTGCCGCGGTGTCGATCAGCCGGGTGGAGCGGGCGTCGAGGGAGTGGGGCGGCAGGTCCACCCGGTGGCGGGCGGTGCGCGCCGCGAGGTCCTTCCGCAGGTCGGCCAGATCCACCGACCGCCGGTTCCCGAGGCCGCCGATGATCGTCGTCGCCTCCGCGACCGCCTGCCGCAGTTCGTATTCCAGGTCGCCGGCCGACGGGCCCGCGGTCAGCAGGTGGCCCAGGTCGAGACGCGTGTCGTAACGCAAAACCGACCACCGGCAGAGCACGTACGGCGGGTCGGTGTCGAAGGTGTCGAGCTCGGGGACCAGTGCCAGGGTGCCCGCGGTATCGCCCTCGTCCACCAGCAGCACCTCGCCGGCGAGCAGTGCCTTGGAGGTCGCCGGATGCGGCGGGAGACCCTGCGGGTCACCGGTCGACGGCAGGCGCACCGCGAGGCCGCGGGCGGGACGCAGGATCGACAGCAGTTCCAGCACGCCGTTGCCGGAATCGGTTGTGTCACCGGCTTCCTCGTGAAGCACGGTGTGACGGTCGGCGGACTCGGCGAGTGCGGCGATCACGTCGTCGGGGGAGCAGCGTCCGGTGAGCCGGGCGGCCCCCCATGCGCCGAGCGCGCAGGTGGGCCATGCGGCGGTGTGCGTCAGGGTCCTGCTGCTTCTCATCAAGTGGAGGATACGCCGCACTCGTGACCGCCTCCGGGCGTGGCAACCAGACTGCGGGCGCGAGGGCGAATACGGTGTTGGTCGTCAACGCGTGGGACGCAAGTGGCAGAAGTGAATGTCCCGCAGCTGAAGTCTCCAGTGGTGAACGAGGTGATGGTCGGAATGGATGACCGGTACGGGCGCGACGTGCTCTCCCAGCCCAGGCGGGCCAAGCCGCGTCCTCCGGAGGTCGCCGCGGAACGCGACCTGGTCGTCGAGGACGCCGCCACCGGATTCTGCGGCGCGGTCGTGGGCCTGGAGAAGAGCTATTCCGGGGACATGGTGCGCCTGGAGGACCGTCACGGGCGTACGCGCGTGTTCCTCATGCATCCCGGGGCCTTCCTCATCGACGGCCGTCCGGTGACCCTGGTCCGTCCTCGCGTCCGCGGGCCGCAGCGGCCGGCGATGACGGCGTCGGGTTCGCGCGCGGCTCCCAAGACGCGGGCGCGGACCGCACGGGCGAGCCGCATCTTCGTCGAGGGCGTGCACGACGCGACCCTGCTCGAGCGGGTGTGGGGTGACGACCTGCGCGCCGAAGGCGTCGTGGTCGAGAGCCTCGACGGCCTCGACAACCTCGCCGACGCCCTCGCCGAGTTCCAGCCGGCGCCGCATCGCCGGGCCGGGGTCCTCGTCGACCATCTGGTGGCCGGGTCCAAGGAGGCCAACCTGACCGCCGAGGTCGGGGAGCACGTCCTCGTCTGCGGCCACCCCTACATCGACGTGTGGGAGGCGGTGAAGCCCGCGTCGGTGAAGATCGACGCGTGGCCGCGGATCCCGCGCGGCACGGATTGGAAGACGGGCGTGTGCGAGGCGCTGGGCTGGGGCGATCCGCGCGACGGTTGGCGCCGGGTCCTCGGCGGTGTCAGCAGCTTCCGCGATCTCGAGGTCCCGCTTCTGCGCTCGGTCGAGGAACTCATCGACTTCGTGACCGCCGCCGACGAGCGGAGCTGACCGGCCCGGGAGCCTCGGCCGTCTCTGGCAGACTGGGGACATGAGTGCCCTGCTGTGGCTGGCCGCCGCGATCGTCCTGATGGTCGCGGAGTTGTTCGGTGGCGAACTGGTGCTGCTCATGCTGGCCGGCGGAGCCCTCGCCGCGGCGGGGACCGATTTCGTGTTCGAGCCGCCGATCTGGGTGGACGGCCTGGTGTTCGCCGCGGTGTCGTTGCTGCTGCTGGTGGCGGTCCGTCCGGTGGCCAAGCGGCACATGCTCAACCGCCCGCCGGTGCCGATGAACACCGAGGCGCTCGAAGGGCAGCACGCCGTCGTCACCGAGAAGGTCGACGGCTCCGACGGCCGGGTGAAGATCGGCGGCGACATCTGGTCGGCCCGTGCGATGGACCCGGCGCAGGTGATCGAACCCGGAACCGAGGTGACCGTCGTGGAGATCGACGGCGCCACCGCGGTCGTGTGGCGGCCGTGATGATCCTGCAGCTGTCGAATCGCCCGGTGTCGAATCGCCCGATGTCGAACCCCGGACACCGGACCCCCAACCGCCGGCCCGACGACCCGGCGACCCGCGGCGCGCCCTGAGCGCGGCGACCACCCGACCTGCTCGACCCGCACGCGAGAAAGGTGATCGATGAACAGCTTGGAGACCTTCGGCCTGGTGGTCGTGATACTCCTGATCCTCTTCGTGGCGGTGGTGCTCGCGAAATCCATCGCGCTGATCCCGCAGGCGGAGGCGGCGGTCATCGAACGCCTCGGCCGCTACACCCGGACGGTCTCCGGCCAGCTGACGCTGCTGCTGCCGTTCATCGACCGCATCCGCGCCCGGGTCGACATCCGTGAGCGCGTGGTGTCCTTCCCGCCGCAGCCGGTCATCACCGAGGACAACCTGACGCTGTCCATCGACACCGTCGTCTACTTCCAGGTGACCAACCCGCGGGCCGCGGTCTACGAGATCGACGACTACGTCGAGGGCGTCGAGCAGCTCACGGTCACCACGCTCCGCAACGTCGTCGGCGGCATGACCCTCGAGCAGACCCTCACCTCCCGCGACTCGATCAACGCGCAGCTGCGCGGCGTGCTCGACGAGGCGACCGGACGCTGGGGTCTGCGCGTGGCACGGGTGGAGCTGAAGTCGATCATGCCGCCGCCGTCGATCCAGGAGTCGATGGAGAAGCAGATGAAGGCCGACCGCGAGAAGCGGGCGACCATCCTCGCCGCGGAGGGCCAGCGCGAGTCGGCCATCAAGACCGCCGAGGGCAACAAGCAGTCGCAGATCCTGGCCGCGGAGGGCGCCAAGCAGGCGGCGATCCTCGCCGCCGAGGCCGAACGCCAGTCGCGCATCCTGCGGGCCCAGGGCGACCGCGCGGCCGCCTACCTGCAGGCACAGGGCGAGGCCAAGGCCATCGAGAAGACCTTCGCGGCGATCAAGTCCGCCAAGCCGACCCCGGAACTGCTCGCCTACCAGTACCTGCAGCAGCTGCCCGAGATGGCCAAGGGGGAGGGCAGCAAGGTGTGGGTGGTGCCGAGCGACTTCGGTTCGGCACTGCAGTCCTTCGCGAAGTCCTTCGGCGTCCAGGGCGACGACGGGGTGTTCCGCTACCAGCCGTCGGAGTCCGAGCCGTCGGCCGTCGACGAGACCGAGACCGAGGACTGGTTCTCGCTCGCACCGGACCCGGAGGTCGCGCAGGCCGTCGCCGAGGCGGAGGCGGTCGCGCGCACGCCGGTCGCCCCCGAGCTCGCCACGTCGCCCGCTCCGGACCAGGCCACGCTCGACGCCGGCCGCCATTCGGCCGAGCCCGGTCCGTCCACCCCTGCGGGGTCCTACGCACAACAGCCGTACGGCCAGGGCGCCGGCACCCCGCAGTCGTATGATCCCGGTTCGCCCACGCAGGACCCGTACCCCGGCGGGGACCGCTAGTTCGTGAGGAGGTGCTCGATGCCGGCCATGCCGATCGCCCAGAGCACCGAGACGAAGGTGCCCATGATGAACTGCTCCGACGCCTGCGGCGCGCGTAGCTCCGGATAGCGGGCGAGGCCCTTCACCGCGAGGATGATCGCGAGGCCCTCGGGCCAGCCCGCCATCAGGGTCGAGACCACCGCGAGGCGTTCCAGATACCCGATGACGCGACCGCCGCGCAGGGGGCCGACCTCGGTGGTCGACTCGGGGTCCTCGTCGGCGCTGTCGTCGGCCGCCGGTGCCGGGCGTACGCCGCCCAGCGCGAGCACCGCCCGCACGATCGGTCCGCCGCCGGTCACCGCGGCCGCCGCCGCGATCACCGGTGCCGCATGTGCCCAGAATCCCGTGGCGGGGCCGGCCGCCGTCGCGACGATCGCCGTCGCCGAGGCGAGGCCGGCAAGCACCACGAGTCCGACGGCCCGCAGCAGCGACGCGACAGTCGAGGGGAGCAGCCCGAACAGATGGCGGTCGCGGGTCGCGCGATCGGCGGCGAGCCAGGCCACCGGAGCGAGTGCCGTCAGCACGAAGAGCGTCAGCGCGGCAGCGGTCATCGTGTGGCTCCTCCGGTCGCGGCCCGGTCGGCCTCGGCGAGTGTGTCCGCGAGCAGGTCGAGGGAGTCGGCCTCGAGGTCCCAGCCCGCCGTGCGGAGGCGTTGGCTCATCGCCTGCGGCGAGATCCCGAGTTCGGCGGCCGCCTCGACCTGGGTGAAGCCGCGCCGCATGAGCGCGACCGCCTCGGCCCCGGCGTCGCTGCGGCCGGCGATCACGTCGGCGATCAGCCGTCCGGCGGTCTGCGCATGTCGACACCACCGGGGGTCGGGGCCGCGGACGCACAACGGGATCCGCCCGCGTTTGGCCGCCTCGACGGCATCACGGGCATGGATGAACGCGGCACCGCGACCGGCCCGCGTGGACTCGGGGAGTGGCACTTCCACGTCGCCGGTGCCGATCCCGACGCTCCAGTGCCCGTCGGCGGCCAGGTCGACGGCGAGTTGCGCACACACTGCCGGGTCGTCGAGGACGGCCTGGATCTCGTCACCCGCGGTCCGCTCGAAGGGTCGTACCGTGTCGGTGCCGGCCAGTGTGGACAGCAGGTCCTCGACCCGGTCGACGTCCTTGCGACTGCCGCGCTGGTCCACCGTCATGACGAACATCACTCAAGGCTAGATACTTGAATTGGCAAGATCAAGCTCCAGGACTGGATTGATCAAGAGTTCGGCCTTGATCCGGGCGAAACAGGCCTCAGGACTTGTCGTTCGCAGCGTCGTCCGCGGATGCCGTGGCCGGCGTGGAGACCGGGAGCCGCGCGTCGAGGACGAGTCCGCCGATGCCGATCGCGAAGAGGGCGCCGCTCACCACCAGCTGGAGCGGATGGGTGTCGCCGGTGAGCGAGTCGCCCAGCATCACCACCGCGGCGGTGCCCGGCGCCATGCCCAGGACGCTCGCCACCGTGTAGGGGAGTGCGCGCACCGAGGACAGTGCAGAGCAGTAGTTCGCCACCGAGAACGGGCACGCGGCGATGAGCCGCAACGACCCGACCGCGAGCCAGCCGCGCCGCTGCAGCCGATAGTCGACGGTGCGCACCACCGGCTTCTTCAGGAACGGCTGGACACGATCGCGTCCGAGCGCGCGGACCAGGCCGAACGCCGCGACCGCCGCGATCGTCGACGCGATCATCGCCCCGACGAAACCGACCAGCGGACCGAAGAAGATCCCCGACATCACCGTGAAGGTCGACCGGGGGATCGGGAAGATCGTGACCACGGCGTAGGCGGCGAAGAACGCCCACACGAATGCCGGTCCCAGGTCGTCGCCCCACGCCCGGACGCTGGCGATCGAGGGGAGCGGCATCAGATACGAGCCGACGAGCACCGCCACGACGACCGCCATGGCGATCAGGGCGCGGCGCACCACCCGCTTGTCGAAGCGGACGCGACGACCGGACGCCGGGGCGGGCGACCCCGGTTCGGTCGTCCTCTCCTCGACGGGGGCTGGCTCGGGCACCCAGTCAATCTACTCTGCGACCCGCGGCCGGCCGGGCGGCCTCGATCGACGCTCACACGATCCGTTCCCGCTCACGCGAACGGTGTGAGCGGGAACGGATTCGGTGAGCGAGGGGGCCGCGCCGCTCACACCGGCTCCGGAGGGGTGGCGTAGGTCACGCAGACCGCGTTGTCGGGCCGAGCGAGCGATCGGCTAAGGTCGTGTACGCGCTCGCACAGAGCACTCACGGAGGTGTGCTTCCCCACATGCCACAGCAAACTGACCAGTCCCGTTCCGGGTCGGATCTCGACAGGACCGACATCGACCAGGCCTACCAGGCATGGTCGAAGGCCGCCGCGGCCGTCCTGGCCAAGGCGCGACGCGTCGAGGTCGACGAGCTCCCCGGCACCCCGGAGGCCCTGCTCTCGACCACGACCGAGGACGGGCTCACCATCCGGCCGCTGTACACGCGTCGCGACGAGACCGACGAGCCCGGCCTGCCCGGCCGGTTCCCGTTCGTCCGCGGCGCCGACCCCAAGCGTGACGTCACCGCCGGATGGCGCGTCACCGAGCGGTTCGGCGACGACGCGACCGGCGCGGCCGACGTCAACGGACTCGTCCTCGAGGCGATGGCCAACGGCGCCAGCGGACTCTGGCTGTCGGTCGGCAAACCGGGCGGAGCGCTCGGCGTCGCCGATCTGGCCACCGTGCTGCGCGGCGTCTACCTCGACCTCGTGCCCGTCACGCTCGACGCCGGCGCGGAGGGCATCGCCGCCGCCCGTGAGCTGCTCGCCCTGAAGGAGAAGGCCCAGGCCGCTCCCGTCGCGGCCGAGCCGACCGCGGCCACCACCCTCTCGTTCGGTCTCTCGCCGCTGACCGCCGCGTTCTCCGGCCGTCCCACGGTCGACGCCGACGAGGCGACCGCCCTCGCCGCGTCGGGCCTGCCCGCCGGCGTGCGCGCGTTCCGCGTCGACGGCAGCGATTTCGCGACCGCGGGCGCCGACAACGCGCTCGAACTCGGTCTGGTCGCCGCGGCCGCCGTCGCGCACCTGCGCGATCTCGCCGCCGCCGGCCTGACGGTCGAGGCCGCGCTCGGCCAGATCGTCTTCGGCGTCTCCGCCGCCGACGACCAGTTCGCGACCATCGCCAAGTTCCGTGCGCTGCGCAAGATCTGGGCCCGCATCGCGCAGGTCCTCGGCGCGCCGGACGCCGGTGCCGCGATCACCCACGCCGTCACCGACCTGTCGATGTACACCCAGCGCGACCCGTGGGTGAACATGCTGCGCAGCACGATCGCCGCCTTCGGCGCCGGTGTCGGCGGTGCGGACCAGCTCACGGTCCTGCCGTACGACGTCGCGATCCCCGCCGACAAGCGCACCTCGAGCCCGTCGTTCTCGCGGCGCATCGCGCGCAACACCCAGCTGCTGCTCCTCGAGGAGTCCAACATCGGCCGCGTCCTCGACCCGGCCGGCGGCTCGTGGTTCGTCGAGTCGCTCACCGACGACCTCGCCGACCACGCGTGGTCGGTGTTCACCGAGGTCGAGGCCGCCGGCGGCTACCGTGCCGCACTCGAGAGCGGTTGGATCGCCGAGAAGGTCGACGCCGCGCTGGCCCACCGCGACGAGGAGGTCGCGCACCGTCGCTTCGCGGTCACCGGTGTCAACGAGTTCCCGAACATCGACGAGCGCGGGCTGGCCGAGGGCCCGGGTGCCACCGCGGCGGGGGTCACCGACATCGAGACCGGGACGCCGAAGCTGGCCCGCGTCGGCCGCGCCTTCGAGGCGCTGCGCGACCGTTCCGACGTCGTGCTCGCCGAGACCGGCGCCCGCCCGTCGGTGCTGCTGATCCCGCTGGGAAGCATCGCCGAGCACAACGGGCGCACCACCTTCGTGACCAACTTCCTGGGCGCCGGCGGCATCACCGCCGTCAATCCGGGTCCGCTCACCGCGGACCGGATCGCCGAGGCCGTGGCCGGGGCGAAGACCCCGATCGCCGTCATCTGCGGCACCAAGGCGCGCTATGCCGAGGACGGCCCGGCCGCTCTCGCCGCCGCTCGCGCCGCCGGGTTGTCGACGGTCCTGCTGGCCGGCCCGGAGAAGGAATGGCCCGAATCAGATGATCGTCCCGACGGTTCGCTGCGCATCGGCATCGATGCCGTGAGCACCCTCGGTGGACTCCTCGACCAGCTGACCTCGACGGGAGCGACGGCATGACGCAGACCGAACCCACACAGGCGATCCCGAGCTTCGCCGGGGTCGATCTCACCCCCGAGGTGACCCCCGAGCCCACCGGCCCGGGCGTGAAGGTCGCCGAGGAACTGGCCGCCGCACACGGCTACACGGTCGACCAGGTCACCTGGAACACTCCCGAGCAGATCGACGTCGTGCCGGTCTACACCCGGGCCGACCGCAACTCGGTGCTCGACGACCCGGAGCACCCGTATCCGCTCGACTCGGTGCCGGGCCAGGCGCCGTTCATCCGCGGCCCGTACCCGACGATGTACGTCAACCAGCCGTGGACGATCCGCCAGTACGCGGGCTTCTCCACCGCGGCCGAGTCGAACGCCTTCTACCGTCGCAACCTGGCCGCCGGCCAGAAGGGCCTGTCGGTCGCCTTCGACCTCGCGACCCACCGCGGCTACGACTCCGACCACCCGCGCGTGGCCGGTGACGTCGGCATGGCCGGTGTGGCGATCGACTCGATCCTCGACATGCGCCAGCTCTTCGACGGCATCGACCTGGGCAACGTCTCGGTGTCGATGACGATGAACGGCGCGGTGCTGCCGATCCTGGCGCTCTACGTCGTCGCGGCCGAGGAGCAGGGTGTGCCGCCGGAGAAGCTGGCGGGGACCATCCAGAACGACATCCTCAAAGAGTTCATGGTCCGCAACACCTACATCTATCCGCCGAAGCCGTCGATGCGGATCATCTCGAACATCTTCGAGTACACCAGCCAGAAGATGCCGAAGTTCAACTCGATCTCGATCTCCGGCTATCACATCCAGGAGGCGGGCGCGACCGCCGACCTGGAGCTGGCGTACACCCTCGCCGATGGCGTCGAGTACATCCGCGCCGGCCTCGACGCCGGTCTGGACATCGACAAGTTCGCGCCGCGCCTGTCGTTCTTCTGGGGCATCGGCATGAACTTCTTCATGGAGGTCGCCAAGCTCCGCGCCGCGCGCCTGCTGTGGAGCGAGCTCGTCGCCGAGTTCGGGCCGAAGAACCCGAAGTCGCTGTCGCTGCGCACCCACTCGCAGACCTCGGGCTGGTCGCTGACCGCGCAGGACGTGTTCAACAACGTCGCCCGCACCTGCGTCGAGGCGATGGCCGCGACCCAGGGCCACACCCAGTCGCTGCACACCAACGCCCTCGACGAGGCGATCGCGCTGCCGACCGACTTCTCGGCCCGCATCGCGCGCAACACCCAGCTGCTGCTGCAGCAGGAGTCGGGCACCACGCGGCCGATCGACCCGTGGGCGGGCTCGAACTACGTCGAGTGGCTCACCCATCAGCTCGCGCAGAAGGCGCGCAAGCACATCCGCGAGGTCGAAGAGGCCGGCGGCATGACGCAGGCCATCAACGAGGGCCTGCCGAAGCTGCGCATCGAGGAGGCCGCGGCCCGCACCCAGGCCCGCATCGACTCCGGCCAGCAGCCGCTGATCGGCGTGAACAAGTACCAGGTCGCCGACGACGAGGAGATCGAGGTCCTCAAGGTCGACAACTCGAAGGTGCGCGCCGAGCAGCTGGAGAAGCTGAAGGCCCTTCGCGCTCAGCGTGATTCGGCCGCAGTGGAGCGTGCGCTCGCCGACCTGACCCGCGCCGCGGCGTCGAGCGAGGGCGGCATGGAGAACAACCTGATGGCCCTGGCCATCGAGGCCGCTCGCCACCAGGCGACGGTCGGCGAGATCTCCGAGGCGCTCGAGAAGGTCTACGGCCGCCATCAGGCGGAGATCAAGACCATCAGCGGCGTCTACCGGAACGAGGCGGGTGAGGTGAGCAACATCGACGCGGCCATGGAGGCGGTGCGCAAGTTCGCCGACGCCGAGGGCCGCCAGCCGCGCGTGCTGGTCGCGAAGATGGGCCAGGACGGCCACGACCGCGGCCAGAAGGTGATCGCGACGGCCTTCGCCGACCTCGGCTTCGACGTCGACGTGGGCCCGCTGTTCGCCACGCCGGAGGAGGTGGCCCAGCAGGCCGCCGACAACGACGTGCACGTGGTGGGCGTGTCGTCGCTGGCAGCCGGTCACCTGACCCTGGTCCCCGCCCTGAAGAAGGCGCTCGAGGAGGTCGGCCGCGACGACATCATGATCGTCGTCGGCGGCGTCATCCCGCCGGGCGACTTCGACGAGCTGTACGCCGCCGGCGCGTCGGCGATCTTCCCGCCCGGGTCGGTCATCGCCGACTCGGCCGTGGAGCTCATCGGCAAGCTGTCCGACCAGCTCGGGCTGGATCTCGACCTGTCCGACGCCGGTACGACCGCGAACTGATGGCCGACCGACCTCGGCGTCAGGTCGACGTCGATGCCATGGCCGAGGCCGTGCTGGCCGATCGCCGCGCCGACCTGGCGCGGGCGATCACGCTGGTGGAGTCGAAACGTGCCGACCACCGGGCCGCCGCGCAGGAGCTGCTCCTGAAGCTGACCCCGCACGCGGGCAACTCGTTCCGCGTCGGGATCACCGGCGTGCCCGGTGTCGGCAAGTCGACGACGATCGAGGCGCTCGGCATGCACCTCATCGAACTCGGCCACAAGGTCGCGGTGCTGGCCGTCGACCCGAGTTCTACGCGGACGAAGGGGTCGATCCTCGGCGACAAGACCCGGATGGGGCGACTGTCGTCGCACCCCCGTGCCTACGTCCGTCCGTCCCCGACCTCGGGCACGCTCGGCGGTGTCGCGAAGGCGACCCGCGAGTCGATCGTGCTCGTCGAGGCGGCCGGCTTCGACGTCGTGCTGGTGGAGACGGTCGGCGTCGGCCAGTCCGAGGTGACCGTCGCCAATATGGTCGACACGTTCACCTTCCTGACGCTGGCCCGCACCGGTGACTCGCTGCAGGGCATCAAGAAGGGCGTCCTCGAGCTCGCCGACGTCATCGTGGTCAACAAGGCCGACGGCAAGCACGTCAACGAGGCGAAGGCCGCCGCCCGGGAGCTGCGCAACGCGCTGCACCTGATGTACCCGCACGACGCGCTGTGGACGCCGCCGGTGCTGACGATGTCGGCGATGGAGAACACCGGCGTCGACGAGTTCTGGAAGGCCGTCCTCCAGCACAACAAGACGCTGCGGGAGGCCGGCGAGTTCGACGCCCGGCGCAACCGGCAGCAGATCGACTGGACGTGGTCGATGGTGCACGACATCGTGCTTTCGCGCCTGCACGAGTCGCCGACGGTGGCCGAGATCCGCGACGACGTCGAGCAGCGGGTGCGCGAGGGCACGCTGACGCCGGCGCTGGCCGCCCAGCGGATCGTCGACGCCTTCGACCGGCGCTGAGAGCATCCGGTTCCGGGCTCCGGCGGGGCGGCTCGCCCTGCGTCAGGCCAGCAGCGGTGCCAGCGTCTCGCCGAGAAGTGAGACCCGGCCCGGCACATGGCCGTTGGCGGCCGCGTTGACGGTGAAGCCGTCGACTCCCGCGGCCAGGATCTCGGCGTAGCGCGCGGCGACCTCGTCGGGGTCGCCGATGATCATCTGCCCGCGACGCACCTCGGCCGCCGGCGTGCGCCGCACGTACTCCTCGAACTCGGCGACCGCTTCGTCGTGGGTGGGCGCCATGCACACGTAGGTCTGCACGGTCACGGTGATCTCCGAGCGATCCCGTCCGAGCCGCTCGCAGTGCTCGTCGAGGGCGGCGAGCTTGCGGGGGATGTCGGCCGGCGGGCACAGCAGATTCGACTCGTCGGCGTACTGCGCGACCATCCGCAGCGTCTTGCGTTCGCCGCCGCCGCCGATCATCACCGGGATCGTCGACAGCGGCGCGGGCACGTTGAGGGCCTCGCGCACCCGGTACCGCTTTCCGTCGAGGGTCGGCCGATCGCCGGCCAGCATGCCGCGGATGATCTGCAGCGCCTCTTCGAGTTTCTCGAACCGGTCGGTGAAGGTGCCGAACTCGAACCCGAGCGAATCGTGTTCGACCTCATACCATCCTGCGCCGATCCCGAGCTGCGCGCGACCGCCGGACACGATGTCGAGGGCGGTGACGGTCTTCGCGAGCAACGCCGGGTTCCGGTACGTGTTACCGGTGACCAGGGACGACAGCCGCACCGTGGAAGTGTGCTGGGCCAGCGCCGACAGCAGCGTGTAGCACTCGATCATCGGATCGTCGGGTTCCCCGAGCATCGGCAGCTGATAGAAGTGGTCCATCACGAAGACTGTGTCGAAACCGGAGGCCTCGGCCTCCTTCGCCTGCGCGACGATCGTCGCGAACAACTGCTCGTCGGGAACGTCGGGGTAGGTGAAGTTGGCGATCTGGTAGCCGAGTCGGGTCACGCGTCGACCCTAGTCCCGCAACGTCTGTCGTGTGCGGTTCAGCGATGCGCCAGTGATCGCGCGAATGTCCCGATCCGCTCGGTCAGCTCGTCGAAGACGGCGTCGACGTCGGCGCCCGTGGCGATGCGCGCGTTGGGTCCCGCGGGCATCCACCGCTCGTCGGCGACCGTCATGCCGCGCGTGAGCGTGCCGGTCAGTTCCACCCCCACATGCGCCGGGATCGTCTCCACCAGACCGGGATCGAGGGCGACCATCGCCGCGAACGGATCGTGCAGGTGGGCGAAGTAACCGTCCTCGTGGTCGTGGTGGAACTCGAAGTAGAACCGCAGGGCGTCGGTCAGGTGCCGGACGATCTCGTTGTCGGCCACCGACCTCGTCCCGCGTTCGTCGTCGGCGTCCGGGCATTCCAGCGGCGTGCTCCCCGCCGCCGCGGCGAGGCGGACGAGGTGGTCGGGCGTCATGACGACCTGCTCGGTCAGGTCGAGGGAGCACACGATCGGCGCCGGGGCGCCGGCGGTCCCGAAGGCCGCGAACACCTCCGCGGCGGCCTCCGGGTCGACCGCGACGTTCCACTCCGACACCGGCGTGGTGTTGCCGTGGGCGTGGAACGCGCCGCCCATGATCACCAGCCGCCGAAGCCGCGACGGCAGCGTCGGATCCCGGCGGATCGCGATCGCGAGGTTGGTGAGCGGGCCCGTCGCCAGGCCGACGAGTTCGCCGTCGTGTGCGTGGGCGGCCTCGATCCACGCGTCGGCGGCGTCGACCGGGCTGAGGGTGATGGTCGGGGTCGGCAGCTCGGCGTGGCCGACGCCGAGCGGGCCGTGGGTGTCCTCGGTGGTCATCAGATCGGCGACCAGGGGAGCGGGCGAGCCGACGTGGACCGCGATGTCGGGCCGGCCGCACAGTTCGAGCCACGCCAGGTTGTTGGCCGTCACGACGTCCACGGGCACGTTGCCCGCGGTCGACGCGATCCCGACGATCTCGACGTCGGGGCGCGCCAACAGATACAGCAGCGCGACCGAGTCGTCGATGCCGGTGTCGCAGTCGAAGAACAGTCGCTGGGTCATGCACCCGATTGTGCCGTTTGGCCCGCTACGCGCCGCATCCGGACGGGTTCGGCCCTACGATTCCCCAAGACATATGCCGTCGCTCGACGGCTGCCACCACTGCGCGGAGGAACCGTGATCGCACAACGTCTTTCACCGAGGCGTCTTTCGTCGGATCGTCGATCGTCGGGCCATGGCCCGTTGGGCGGGGGGCCGGCACGTCGCTTCTCGTCGGCGCTCGCGCCCAGGCGCGCGGCGGTCGCGGTCGGCGCGTGCGCGGCACTGTTGCTCGCGGCGTGCGGCAGTGGCGAGGACACCTCGACCGGTGCGGTGCCCTCGATCCCCACCCCGGTGGTCACGCCGGTCGTCGGCGAGGTCATGTTCGCACCGACGCCGTTCCCCGGGTCGGACGGCAAGGATCACCTGGTCTACGAGATCTCGCTCACCAACTTCATGCCGACCCCGGTGACCATCGCGGGCGTGACGGTCTTCGGCAGCGATCACGACCCGGACGACGGGCACGACCACGACGCCGACGACGAGGGTGCCGGCGCGTCGGTGACCATGCTGGAGCTCGACGAGGCCGGTGTGGCCGCCCGGCTCAAGCCCACCGGCGCGCCGTCGGCGCCGAGTCCCGGGGCGCCCGAAGGGTTCTCCGCGGTCCTCGCTCCCGGCCAGAACGGCGTCTTGTTCCTGCACGTCACCTTCGACGGGAAGGCCCCGAAGAGTCTGAGCCACGAGATCGACGTCCGCGCCGACGAGGCGCCGCCGGAGCGGCGGCAGACCACCGAGCGGATCGCCGCGGTCGAGGTCGACGACGACGAGGTGCCGGTGCTGGGCCCGCCGCTGAACGGCGAGCACTACATCGCCGCCGACGCCTGCTGCGACGCGGTCCGCCACACCCGTGCCGTGCTGCCGCTCGACGGCTCGCCCGTCATCGCACAGCGCTATGCGGTCGACTGGGAGCAGGCCGGTCCCGACGGGAAGATCTTCGTCGGCGACCCGAAGGACCCGGCGAGCTACCGCATCTACGGAGACGACGTCCTCGCCGTCGCGGACGGGACCGTCGTCGCGAGCCGCAACGACCTGCCCGAGCAGGTGCCCGGGGAGTACCCGGCGAACCTGCCGATCGCCGACGCCGACGGCAACAACCTCGTCCTCGACATCGGGGACGGCTTCTACGTCAACTACGCCCACATGCAGCCCGGATCGGTGCGCTTCAAGCCGGGCGACAAGGTCAGGCGCGGCGAGGTCATCGGCAAGGTCGGCAACACCGGCAACTCCGTCGCCCCGCATCTGCACGTCCACGTCATGAACGGCCCGTCGTTCCTCACCTCGCAGGGCGTGCCCAGCGTCACCGACGTGTTCGAGATCACCGGCCGCGTCGCCGACACCGCCGCCTTCGACGCCTCGGAGGGCACCGGGGTCCCGCTGAAGATGGCGCCCGGTGTGGCGGTTTCCACACAAGAGGACCGGATGATCCTCGACCAGAGCGTCGTCACCTTCCGCGTCGGCTGACGGCGCCCGCGCGGCGGCGGGCGCCTCGACAGGAGCGGATGCGTCCGTACGGTCGGGTAGATGACCCCTCCGACCCCTGACCTGTCACCACATGACCTGTCGATGCCGGACGTGACCACCCGCGCGTTCGAGTGGACCGAGACGAACCGCGAATGGCTCGTCGAGAACCCGATCCGCATCGTCGCCTACGTCCTCGCGGCGCTCGTCGCGCGGTACGCGATCCACCGCGCCGTCGACCGCGCCACCCGTCCGCGAGCCAAGGACGGCGAGAAGCCGCGCAGCGCGGCCCTGATCCGCTCTCTGCGGCCCAGAAACGCCCCGACGGAACGTAGTGCCCAGATCGCCGCCAGGCGCGCCCAGCGGGCCGCCACGATCGGTTCGGTGCTCAAGTCCACGGTGTCGATCGTGTTGCTCGTCTGGGTCGTGCTGTCGGTGCTGAGCGTCCTCGGCGTCAACATCGCCCCGTTCATCGCCTCCGCCGGCATCGTGGGCCTCGCGATCGGCTTCGGCGCGCAGAACCTCGTGCGCGACTTCGTGACCGGGGTCTTCATGCTCCTCGAGGACCAGTACGGCGTCGGCGACATCGTGGACCTGGGGGAGGCCGTCGGCGAGGTCGAGACGGTGGGACTGCGCGTCACCACGCTGCGCGACGTCGACGGCACGCTCTGGTACGTCCGCAACGGCGAGATCGCCCGCGTCGGCAACATGAGCCAGGAGTACGCGGTCGCCCGCGTCGACGTGCCCGTGGCGCCGGGCGCCGACATCGACGAGGCGCAGCGCGTCGCCGACGAGGCGGCCCGGCAGGCCCTCGCCGACGACGACACCGATGTGCTGGGCCCGGTCGAGATGCTGGGCGTGCAGGAGGTGGCGTCCGACCAGATCGTGCTGCGCCTGACGGTCAAGACCAAGCCCAACGGCCAGTGGGCCGTTCAGCGGCGTCTGCGACGGGCCATCCTGCGGGCGTTCGTGGACAACTCCGTCGACCTGCCGTACGTCCGTGCGATGGCGATGGAGGCGAACTGAGGCCTGAAGGGCTGATCCCGGACACCCGAGAACTCCCGGAAACGAGAGAACCCCGGCCCTGGGGCCGGGGTTCTTCTCTGTGGTGTCCGAGGGGGGACTTGAACCCCCACGTCCGTTAATAGGACACTAGCACCTCAAGCTAGCGCGTCTGCCATTCCGCCACTCGGACTTGTGCTCTGCTCCCTCGATCCGGCGGGATTTCTCCCTGCCCTCTCGCGGCAGCGGGATAACAGTAACCGAGGTTGCCCGTGTTCCCCAAATCCCGTAGGAGTGAGGGGTGTCTTCACAGCGTGCGACCGAGGAAGTCGTCGAGCTCGTCAGCCAGTTGATCAGGTTCGACACCACCAACACGGGCGAGCCCGAAACCACGAAAGGCGAGGCAGAGTGCGCCAAATGGGTGGCGCAGCAACTCGAGGATGTGGGATACACCACACAGTACGTCGAATCGGGCCGTGAAGGCCGCGGGAACGTCTTCGCGCGGCTGCCCGGACCCCCGGATTCCGACCGCGGCGCGCTGCTGATCCACGCGCATCTCGACGTGGTCCCCGCCGAACCGTCGGACTGGAGCGTCCACCCGTTCTCCGGTGCGGTGAAGGACGGATACATCTGGGGCCGTGGGGCGGTCGACATGAAGGACATGGCCGGCATGGCCCTCGCGCTGGCCCGGCAATTCAAGCGCGACGGCACGGTCCCGCCGCGCGAGCTGGTCTTCGCATTCCTCGCCGACGAGGAGGCCGGCGGTGCGTGGGGCTCGCACTGGCTCGTGGAGAACCGGCCGGATCTGTTCGAGGGCGTCACCGAGGCCGTCGGGGAGGTCGGCGGCTTCTCGTTGACCGTGGACCGCCCGGACGGCACCCAGAAGCGCCTGTACCTCGTCGAGACGGCCGAGAAGGGCCTCGGGTGGATGCGACTCGTC